>ENA-OQLB01000815-OQLB01000815.1-human-gut-metagenome-genome-assembly--contig:-NODE-815-length-15765-cov-8.405167_pt1 | contig 15765 bp, 23 predicted proteins | sample MGYA00242656_ERZ504813 | MGnify/ENA primary metagenome ERZ504813 (study PRJEB26092, sample SAMD00036388) | human gut metagenome | host: Homo sapiens | study: EMG produced TPA metagenomics assembly of... | reverse complement strand
ACTTCTCCCATGTACCTTTAGGCTGTTAAACTGGCCCGGTGAATCCGGGTTTACAATCTATCTAGGAACCGCTGGAACAAACCAGACGGGAATTGAAAATTTAATCTTCTGGAGGTAATGGCTGTGCGGTATTTTCGCGCGATTGACGGATTAGGCAGAATTGTTCTCCCCGCTGAACTTCTCCACCGCTTAAATTGGGAAAAAGGGAAAATGTCTGTTTCTATTGAAGAAAAGGATGGCTGCTTAATCGTTTCTTCCGTCCCGGCTGCAGGTCGACCCCCAGCGCCTCCTTCTCCTGTCAAATTCCAGGACAGCCCGGACGGACAATCGAAAATCATTTCTCTGCCGGTGTCTAAAAAATGAAAAAACCGCCTTCCTGAGCAGTAACAAGAAGGCGGTTTTTGCTCTTTTTGGGGTTGGACATCCACGGTGGGGCGATTTTGAAAAATCGGCCCTGAAAAGCCCGGAAACCCGCATGAATACTGAAAAAATCGGGGTGACATCTATTTCGTCACCCCTTCTTGGTCGGAGTGAAGGGATTCGAACCCCCGGCATCCTGCTCCCAAAGCAGGCGCGCTACCAACTGCGCTACACCCCGGTTTTAAAATGCTTACGGCTAAAATAGTTCTTGCACACGGAGAAGCTTGGCACGTTTGTATCTGAAACAGATGCTTTAGTCAAGCCGCCGCGAAAACTACTTTTTCTAAAAAAGACGGCGAAGGAATGTAAAAAGAACTTCTTACAGCAGGCTGATTAGCCGAAACAGCCTTTTTATTATATGCAATTCCGGCGAAATTGTCAAGAGATAGGCATAAATCCTAGGGATTTCATTGACTTTTTGCCCGGGCTGGATTACTATTATATGGTATCGAAAAATTAAGTTTAGGGGGAACTTCCTTATGATGCCCAACAGTGAAAAAACCATGGAAAAAGTCGTTGGCCTTTGTAAAAATCGCGGCTTTGTTTATTCTGGTTCCGAAATATACGGCGGCCTTTCCAATACCTGGGATTACGGCCCGTTAGGCGTAGAGTTCAAAAATAATGTGAAGAATGCTTGGCACAAAAAGTTTGTCCAGGAGAATCCTTATAACGTGGCTCTGGATTCCGCTATTTTGATGAATCCGCAGGTGTGGGTAGCCTCGGGCCATGTAGGAGGCTTTTCCGACCCGCTGATGGACTGTAAGGACTGTAAAACCCGTCACCGCGCGGATAAGCTGATCGAGGACGCCGGCGGCGACGCCAACGGTATGACCTTTGAGCAGATGAGCGATTACATCAAGGAGCACGGCATTACCTGTCCGGAATGCGGCTCCGCTAACTTTACCGATATCCGTAAATTCAACCTGATGTTCAAGACCTTTCAGGGAGTGACCGAGGATGCGAAAAACGAAATTTTCCTGCGTCCGGAAACTGCCCAGGCATCTTCGTAAACTTTGCCAATATCCAGCGCACTACCAGAAGAAAGCTTCCTTTCGGCGTCTGCCAGATCGGAAAATCCTTCCGCAATGAGATTACTCCGGGAAACTTCACCTTCCGCACCAGGGAATTCGAACAGATGGAGCTGGAGTTTTTCTGTAAGCCGGATACGGACTTGGAATGGTTCTACTATTGGAAGGATTACTGCAAAAACTGGCTGCTGTCCTTGGGAATCAAGGAAGAAAACATGCGGCTGAGAGACCATGAGAAGGAAGAACTATCCTTCTATTCAAAAGCTACTACGGATATTGAGTATCTGTTCCCCTTCGGATGGGGTGAGCTTTGGGGGATCGCCGACCGGACTAATTACGATTTGAAGCAGCATCAGGATCATTCCGGAAAGAGCCTGGAGTATTTTGATCCTTCTGATAATACCCGTTATATCCCTATGTGGTAGAACCCTCACTGGGCGCTGACCGTGTAGCGCTGGCGTTTTTGTGCGAGGCCTATGATGAGGAAGAGGTTGGAGAGAAGGATACCCGTGTGGTTATGCATCTTCATCCGGCGCTGGCGCCGTATAAATGCGCGGTGCTGCCCTTATCTAAGAAGCTGAGCGAAAACGCTGAAAAGGTCTATCATATGCTGCAGAAGCGGTTTATGGTGGAATACGACGATGCAGGCTCTATCGGCAAACGGTACCGCCGCCAGGATGAAATTGGTACGCCCTTCTGCCTGACCTATGACTTCGATTCTGAAACTGACGGCTGTGTTACTGTCCGGGATCGGGATACTATGGCGCAGGAGCGCGTTGCCATCGATAAGCTGGCAGAATACATTGAGGCCAAGCTGGAATTTTAAAGCCTGCTTCTGCCCCTTTATGATGGAAAAAGCCTATCCGTACAACGGATAGCTTTTTATAGCTGCTGGAGCATCAAGGCTTGTCCGGACGGTAGACGGACTAAGGCGTTACTGTATCCGCGGACTCCATAACGAGCATGATGAGATCCCTTAATCTGAAAGCGCCATTTCCAGGTATACCATATCAATCAGCCGCTTCCCGCCTTCAAAAATCGGATGGTCGTAGTGATCCAAAAAGAAATTGGGCACCCGGTGAGAAATCTGAAAACCGCATTTTTCATAGAAGGGGATTGTCAGCGGGCTGTCGCCTGTGCCAACCAAAAGCCTGTCGCAGCGCCCTCGGTAATGGCGGCAGATAAACTCCACCATCCTTTTCCCATAGCCCTGGTTTTGCGCCTCGGGGACTGTGGCTAAGTTTTTAATCTCAAACACCCGGTTTTCCTCCTGGGTGACTACGCACACGGTTTTAAGCTCCGGGTCCATGAGGCGAACAGCTCCCCACGGTCCAAATACCGGTTGATCATGGCTTCCTGCTCATCCGCCAACAGCAGAAGCGGTAAATAATTTCTTTTATGGTTTTGGATATTTAGAATCTCCATCAGCGCACCTATGACAAATTAAAAACTAATTAATACTAATAGTAATATATATCATATTTAAAACAAAATTTTCTAGAGTTTTCTCAGGAACCCGAGCCAAAATATAAGCAAGCCCGGCGAATAAAAAACGAAAGAAACTGGGAACCGCCGGTATGGTACGGGGAAGCAAGCTAAAACAGCCTGGAGGCAGGCCGGGCATTTGGCGCGTTGGGCCAGGCTGCCGGGCAATTATTTTTTAAGCGCGGGGGTCCGCGCCAGCGGTTGGGGAACCGGAGGCGCTAAAAACCAGCGTGATGAAAAGCTGGCCCTGCGTGGAGCTGGAGCTATGATAAAGCTTGATAAAAAGAAAGCTGCTGTGGTGTTTAGAATGTATTTTCATGAAGATTTGTAATAAATATTAATATTATTACAAATAGGATAATAGGATAGCAAAAACGCCGAAAGCCTCCTTTCCGCGCGTTAGGGCTCCATATTGCCGGAGGCATACATGATCACGGATAACGCGGCCAACGGGGCGGTTTCCGTTCGGAGAATCCGTTTTCCCAAAGTGACGGGCACGCCGCCCGCCTTCCGCGCGGCCTCAGCCTCAGGCAGCGAAAAGCCTCCTTCAGGACCGATCAATACGGAAACGGTTTTAGTTTTCTGAGTGATAAGCCGGGAAACACTCTCTCCGCCGCCTCATAGCAAAATAAAAATACCTCGGCCTGAGCTGCTGAATCAGTGCTTGGTGAAAATCCGCGGGAGGGCAGACCTGGGGGAGAATCCCCCGTCCGCACTGCTTGGCAGCTTCCACCGCGATTTTTTGCCAGCGATCCGTCTTTTTCTGGGAGGCTTTCCATCCGGACGGGAAACGCACCGTTCCATCCGCACCGGAACGATCTGCGAAACGCCAAGCTCCACGGCTTTCTGGACGATCCAGTCCATTTTTTCTCCCTTGGGCAGCCTTGGTATAAAATTACGGACAGGGACGGCTCATTTTCGCACTGGTGTTTGTCTATAATAGTAAGAGCGGCTTCCTCGGGAGAAAGCCGCTGAACAACGCATTGGTAATCAAATCCCTGGGTGTCGCATAGGGTTACAGTGTCGCCCGGCTTCATCCGCAGGGACCTGCACATGTGGGCGGCGTCGGGTCCGGTCAGTATCACCTGTCCGCCCGAGACCGATTCAACAAAAAATCTAGGCATTGACCTTGCAGCGCTCCATTTCTCTTACCCGGCGCTTCCGCAAAGTCAGCAGCCGGATCCGGTTATACCGCTGGATCGCCACAAAGGCAGGTTGCCCAGCAGAATCAAAAAGCCGAAAATCAGCCCCAGCGGGAAGGGATTGAAAATCACCACGGGCACCGCGCAGAACGCGCACAGGGAATGATCCCATTCTCCCCGGCAGGTTTCCAGAAGGAAAGCGTCTAAATAATGGATGGAAAGATCCTCGGTATCCAGATGATCCTTAGAAAAGCCCTGTTTTCCCACATGGGTGGGAACGAGATCCTTCCAAAGCTTAATTTTCAAATACTTCACATACCACTTGCCGTTCTTTTCCCATTTGAACATCTGATAGCGCTTCCGACGGAAGTCGAACCAAGAGGGGCTTCCATAAACGCAGAGCACAAAAGCAACCACATGCCAAGCCCCCACGAAAGCGATGTTGTATAAAAGGATTTCCCAAAAATTCTTCATATCCGTCTCACCTAATTCCCATTGTAAAATGACAATTTTCTTACAAAATCCTTACAGCTATTGTACCTCAACTTTCATTGAAAAACAAGCCCTGTTGTGGTATTGTTAAACTAAACCTATGCGAAAACACATGGAAAATAGTACACAGAAAGAGATGACACATTCATGCGGGCAGAAATTTTATGCGTCGGAACGGAGCTTTTACTGGGGGACATTGTAAACACCAACGCTGCTTACATCGCCAAAGAGCTGGCCGCCATCGGCGTTAACGTATATCACCAGGCCGTAGTGGGGGACAACGCCCAAAGGCTTAGAGAGCAGCTGGAGCGGTCCTTCTCCCAGTGCGATTTGGTGGTGCTCACCGGAGGCTGGGCCCTACCTACGACGATCTGACCAAGGAAACGGTGCCGAGCTGTTCGGCCGGGAAATGGAGTTTAACCAGGAAGCCTACGACGGTATTCTCCGGCGTTTTCTCCACTCGGACCGGCAAATGACAGAAAATAACCGGAAGCAGGCTTACCTGCCGGTGGGGGCGGTTCCCCTGCAAAACCAAAACGGCACCGCGCCGGGGCTGATTTTGGAGGATGAAAGGGAGCACAGAACCGCGGTGCTTCTGCCCGGTCCGCCCAGAGAGATGGAGCCGATGTTTTCCAATCAGGTGGTGCCATATCTGAAAGAGAAAACCCATTCGACTCTGGTTTCCCACAGCATCCACATTTTCGGCCTGGGAGAATCCTATGTGGAATCCTGTCTTCACGATTTTATGGAGGAAAGCCGGAACCCCACCCTGGCGCCCTACGCCAAGGAGGGCGAGGTGCTGCTGCGGGTGACCGCCTCGGCCGGAAGCCGGGAAGAGGCCGACCGAATGATGGAGCCGGTGATCGAAAGGGTCAAGGAGCTCTTCGGCGACAACGTTTACGGCGTGGATATCGGGAGCCTCCAGGCGGCGCTGGTAGCGGAGCTTCAGAAAAAAGGGCTGAAGGCGGCCACGGCGGAAAGCTGTACCGGCGGACTGGTGTCCAAGCGGATTACCGAGGTGGCGGGCGCTTCCCAGGTGTTCGACTGCGGGATCTGCTCTTACGCCAACCAAATTAAGGAGCGGGTGCTGGGGGTCTCCCATGAAACCCTGGAAGCCTGGGAGCGGTGTCCAGGGAAACCGCGGCTCAGATGGCGGCGGGCGTGAGAAAGCTGGCTCAGGCGGATATCGGCGTTTCCACCACCGGCATCGCCGGGCCGGACGGTGGAACGGACGAAAAGCCGGTAGGCCTGGTGTACGTGGGGGTGGACAGCGAAAATTATTCCACCGTCCTGGAGTGCAGGCTCTCCCGGGGCTACCGGGATGAGCGGGAGCTGATCCGCTATCTGGCGTCCAGCCATGCCTTGCGGCTGGCCCTTACCGCGGCGAGAAAGGCCTGAGAGCTGCGGCCGCAAAAGGCGAAACAGTTTTTTTGACAGGCTTTTGGGAAAGCGCCAAAAGCCCGCACCTGCCGGATTGGCCAAGGCGGAAGCGGGGCTTTCCTTAAAAGGCCGTAAACGGCGGGCCGGGAAAAGCCCTCACGGCCTGATAAAACGAAAGTAAAGGAGTGAATACGTTTGGCGCGAGATGCCGGCGTTTTAATGCATATTACCTCCCTGCCTTCTCCCTGCGGAATCGGCACTCTGGAAGGGAAGCCTACCGGTTCGCGGATTTTTTGAAGGCGGCGGGGCAGAGATACTGGCAGATTCTCCCGGTGGGGCCTACCAGCTACGGAGATTCTCCCTATCAATCCTTTTCCACCTACGCGGGAAATCCCTACTTGATTGATTTAGACCTGCTTCAGGAGGAGGGCCTGCTGGAAAAGGAGGAATACGAAGCCCTGGACTGGGGCGGAGACCCTCTGCGGGTGGACTATGAGGCGCTTTACCGCAGCCGCTTTCAGGTGCTGCGGCTGGCCTATGAGCGGGGCGCATCCCGGGACCGGGAGGAATTTGAGCGGTTCCGGCGGGATAACGAGAGCTGGCTGGGAAATTACGCCCTGTTTATGGCGGTCAAGGAGCATTTCGGCATGATCTCCTGGCTGGAGTGGCCTGACGAGGGGATCAGGCTCCGGCGGAAAAGAAGCCTGGTCCAGTATGAAAAGAGGCTGAAAGCCCAGGTGGAGTTCTGGGAGTATGTCCAGTTCCTGTTTTTCAGGCAGTGGCGGCAGCTGAAGGCCTATGTGAATTCCCTGGGGATTCTGATTTTTGGGGATATGCCGATTTATGTGCCATGGACAGCGCCGATACCTGGTCCAACCCGGAGATCTTCTGGCTGGACAGGAGCCGCAGGCCGGTATGTGTGGCGGCTGTCCGCCGGATTACTTTTCGGAAACCGGGCAGCTTTGGGGGAACCCCCTGTATGATTGGGAATTTTTGAAAAAGACCAAATACAACTGGTGGATGAACCGGATCGATTTGACCCGCCGGCTGTTCGACGTGACCCGGATCGACCACTTCCGCGCCTTCGACACGTATTACGCCATCCCTTACGGGGAGGAGACCGCTGTCAACGGCCAGTGGATGGAGGGGCCGGGCATCGACTTTTTCAAAACGCTGCGCCGGTCGCTGGGAAACGTGCCGATCATCGCCGAGGATCTGGGGCTTTTGTTCCCGTCGGTGCAGAAGCTTTTGAAAAAAACCGGGTATCCTGGTATGAAGGTGCTCCAATTCGCCTTTGACTCCAACGAGGAAAACGATTATCTTCCTCATCATTTCGACAACCATTGCGTGGTGTATACCGGCACCCACGACAACAACACGGTAAACGGCTGGCTGGAGCAGGCCAGCCGCAAGGACCGGAAATTTGCCGTGGATTACTGCCGCCTGACCAAACGGGAGGGATATCACTGGGGCATGATCCGCACCGGCCTGAGCAGCGTCAGCGACCTGGCCATCGCCCAGATGCAGGATGTACTGGGGCTTGGCGCCGAGAGCCGCATGAATCTGCCCTCTACCCTGGGCGGAAACTGGCAGTGGCGGATGGCGCCGGACGCCCTGACGCCGGAGCTTGCCGGAAAGCTGCGTTACTACACGGCGCTGTACGGCGCCTGCCGAAAAAAACAGCGGGAGAATAAGGAAGGACGCTTGGCGCCGCCTGCTGTTGGACGGGTGTTCCCCGGCGGACAGGAGGCGCCGTGGAATACAGCCAGGGGTTTCATTTGACTTTTCTTGAGGCTTTTCCAACCCGAAAAGGGTGCGGGAAAGCCTTTTTTGCTTTTCAGAGGCACCCGGCTCATGCCGGGCGGCATAGCGCCCAGCGCGGCAGGCTTAAGCCGGGCCTGCTTCCGCTTTTGAGCCTTGCGAAAAAGAGCTGTCATGAATTTGTTTTTTGGACAATATAAAAATAAATGAAAAAGTAGATAAAAAAGCTATTGACAAATGGGAAAATAAAATGTATCATTGTACTATGATATTAATACAATGATACAAAGGAGATGTTACCATGTCATGGCAGCTGACAGCGGACAGACCCATTTACTTGCAGCTGATTGAAGAAATTGAGCTGCGGATTGTGTCTGGGATGTACACCGTGGGCGAAAAGCTTCCCGGGGTGCGGGATCTGGCAGCGCAAGCGTCGGTCAACCCAAACACGATGCAGAAGGCTTTAACGGAGCTGGAGCGGCAGGGCTGGTATATTCCCAGCGGACCGCCGGCAGGTTTATAACGGAGGACAGCAAGATGATTCAAAATTTAAAAAACCAGTTGGCTACGGATCAGATTTTGGATTTTTTTAAAAAGATGAACCAGCTGGGCTTTACGAAGGAAGAAACGATAAAGCTGATGCAGCAGCTTGGGAGCAAGGAGGATGCCAAATGAACCCGATCTTAATTTGCAATAATTTGGTAAAGCGGTATTCTTACCAGCAGGCCCTCGGCGGGGTGAACTTAACGCTGGAAAGAGGCCGGATCATCGGTTTGCTGGGGCCGAACGGCTCGGGAAAAACCACGCTGATTAAGCTGGCCAGCGGTCTGCTGGTGCCTACCGGCGGCGAGATTCTAGTAGGCGGCATGGCGCCGGGAGTGGAAACGAAAAAAATAGTCTCCTATTTGCCGGAGCGCACCTATTTAAACACCTGGATGCGGGTTTCCGATCTGCTGAACTTTTTCGAGGATTTTTACAAGGATTTTGACAAGGTTAAGGCCTATGAGATGCTTCAGCGGCTGAATATCAACCCGGCGGACCGGCTGAAGAATATGTCCAAGGGCACCAAGGAAAAGGTGCAGCTGATTCTGGTGATGAGCCGGCAGGCCCAGCTTTACCTGCTGGATGAGCCTATCGGCGGCGTAGACCCGGCGGCGAGAGATTATATTTTGGATACCATCATCAGCAATTATACGGAAAACGCCACGGTGGTGATCTCCACTCATCTGATCGCCGACATTGAGAAGGTGCTGGATGAGGTGGTATTTATCAGCGCGGGACAGATCGCGCTTCAGTCCAGTGTGGACGATATTCGAGAGGGTCAGGGTAAATCTGTGGACACCCTGTTCAGGGAGGTATTCAGATGCTAGGAAAATTGATGAAATACGAGTTTAAGGCTACCAGCCGGATGCTTCTGCCCATCAACGGGGCGATGCTGCTGTTCGCGCTGATCAACCGGCTGTTTATGGAGCTGAACTTCTTCCAAACCGGCAATATGGCGATTTCTGCCCTTGCCACCGTCATGGCGGTCATGTACGTCATGGTGATCATCGCCGCCTTTGTCATTACGCTGATCGTCATTATTCAGCGGTTTTATAAGAATCTGCTGACTGACGAGGGCTATCTGATGTTTACCCTTCCGGTCAAGGCTCACAGCCATATCACCTCCAAGGGGATCGTCGCCTTTGTGTGGTACCTGGCCAGCTTTGTGGTCTGCGCCCTGTCTATCTTCATTCTGGTCGTGGATCAAAATGTGATAGACGGCCTCTCCCAGTTCTTTACTGTGGAGCTGCCCCGGTATTTCCAGCTCGCGGGAGGCGACGGAATCGCCATTCTCTTCGAGGTGCTCGCGCTGTTCCTGCTGTCCTTTGTGTCAGGCATCCTGATGATCTACTGCTCGATCGCCTTGGGCTCTCTGTTCCATAACCACAAAATCCTGGGAGCCTTCGGCATGTATCTGGCGATCAACTTTGTCATGCAGATCATCGGTACGGTCGGAATCCTGGTGGTGTTTGCCTCTTCCAATGACGCTGCGCTGTGGAGCACGATGGATTCCATCCGTCTGGTATCTACTGTGGTGCTGCCGCTGTGCATCGCCTACTACGCGGTTTTCTCCGTGGTTTTCTACTGGGTTACCAACTTTATCTTCAAGAAAAAGCTGAACCTGGAATAAAAATGCTTACACCTAAATTCCCATATCAAAAGGAAGAACGCCTCTCATTCTTGAGAGGCGTTCTTTCCATAAAGCGGGGAAAATGGCGGTACAGGATTGAGAACCGGGATTAGAGAACGCGGGAAAGGGAAAGAAGGGGAAAGAGCAGCTGCAAAGGCAAAAAGGGAGAAAAGAAAAACGGGGTTAAAAAAGAAAAAAGTTGAAGAATAAAGAAACTTTATACATTTATAACGAGGCTTTAAGAAAAGCGGAATATCTTTATAGTGCTTAGAAAAAAGAAAGATATTTAGGCAGATTGCTTATATTTTCCAAATAGAGTTGTACCTTTTGTTAGTTTTTACATAGGTTGTTGAATTTCATCCCATGATTTGCTATAATTTCAATCAGGTATTATTATCAATTTTATAGGAGGTTATTGAAATGGATCTGTCCATCCTTGCTCCTGTCGGCGCGGTAGTGGCTCTGCTGTTCGCGTTTTTCCTTTCCCGCAGGTTATGAAGGCTGACGAGGGCACCGACCTGATGAAGAAAATCGCCGGCGCTGTCCGGAAAGGCGCCAACGCTTATCTGAAGCGCCAGTATACCGGCGTGGCTATTTTCTTCGCGGTTATGTTCGTTATCCTGCTGATCCTGGCCATTGCCGGGTTCCTGACCCCCTTTGTGCCGGTTGCGTTCCTGACCGGAGGCTTCTTCTCCGCCTTGTCCGGCTTTATCGGCATGAAGATCGCGACCTACGCCAACGGCCGCACCGCCAACAGTGCCAGCAAAAGCCTGAACGCGGGCCTGAGAATCGCTTTCTCCGCCGGCGGCGTAATGGGCTTTGTGGTGGTAGGCCTGGGCCTGCTGGATATCTCTATCTGGTATTTCTTCCTGAAGTTCTGGTACAGCACTGTCGACGTGATGCAGAACGAGGCCGCCCAGGTGCAGGCGATTACTTCCGCCATGCTTACCTTTGGTATGGGCGCTTCCTCTATGGCTCTGTTTGCCCGTGTGGGCGGCGGCATCTTTACTAAGGCCGCGACGTAGGCGCCGACCTGGTTGGTAAGGTCGAGGCCGGCATCCCCGAGGACGACCCCCGCAACCCCGCCGTTATCGCCGATAACGTAGGCGACAACGTAGGCGACGTTGCCGGCATGGGCGCCGACCTGTACGAATCCTATGTGGGCTCCATTATTTCCACCGCCGCTCTGGCCGTGGCCGCCGGCTTAGGTTTAAGGGCGTGGTGATCCCCATGTCCATGGCCGCTATTGGCATTCTGGCTCCATCATCGGCACCTTCTTTGTACGCACCAAGGAAAACGCCTCTCAGAAAAACCTTCTGGGATCTCTGCGGCTTGGAACCTGGATTTCCGCCGCTTTGATCGCTGTGGCCGCTTTCCCGCTGATTTACTTCGGTCTGGGCGCGGAAAAGATCGGCTTCTATTTCGCCATTCTTTCCGGCCTGCTGGCTGGTATTCTCATCGGTGTGGTCACCGAATATTACACCTCCGATTCCTATAAGCCTACCAAGAAGCTGGCGGGCACCTCCAGCACCGGTCCCGCTACCGTCATCATCGGCGGCCTGTCCCTGGGAATGCTTTCCACCGTGCTTCCTGTGGTCATCGTCGGCGCTTCCGTTCTGGCCAGCTATTTCCTGTCCGGCGGCAGCGACTCCTACAATAACGGCCTCTACGGCGTCGGCCTGTCCGCCGTCGGTATGCTGGCTACCCTGGGCATTACCCTGGCCACCGACGCTTACGGCCCGGTCGCCGATAACGCCGGCGGTATCGCGGAGATGGCCACATGGGCGAGGAGGTCCGCAAGCGCACCGACGCTTTGGATTCCCTGGGCAACACCACTGCCGCTACCGGCAAGGGCTTTGCCATCGGCTCCGCCGCTCTCACCGCCCTGGCTTGATCGCTTCCTATATCGCGGAAATCCAGGTGCTGAAGCCTGATTTCAACTTTAACCTGACCATTACCAATCCCCCCGTACTCATCGGCCTGTTCATCGGCGGCGTGCTGCCGTTCCTGTTCGCCGCCCTCACCATGGACGCGGTCGGCCGCTGTGCCCAGAAGATCGTGGTGGAGGTCCGCCGCCAGTTCCGTGAGATCAAGGGACTGATGACCGGGGAAGCGGATCCTGATTACGCTTCCTGCGTGGATATCTGCACCCGTTCCGCCCAGAGGGAAATGATCGCTCCCGCTATCGTGGCGGTAGCCGCCCCCATCATCGTGGGCCTGATCCTGGGCGTAAACGGCGTTGCCGGTATGCTGGCCGGCGCCACAGTCTCCGGATTTATTCTCGCCGTTATGATGGCAAACTCCGGCGGCGCCTGGGATAACGCTAAGAAGTACATTGAAAGCGGCGAGTATGGCGGAAAAGGCTCCGATAACCATAAGGCCGCCGTTGTGGGCGATACCGTGGGCGATCCCTTCAAGGATACCTCCGGCCCGTCTATCAACATCCTGATCAAGCTGCTGAGCATGGTTTCCATCGTGTTCGCCAGCGTGGTGCTTTCCTTCAGCCTGATTAAATAAAGAAGCTGAAAGAGCGTCTCTTGTTTCTTACCCGCGCGGCTGTTCCGTGTTCCACGGTTTTGGATGCCTGCGGGAGACGGGCGCGGCAGGCTGGAGCACCTCCTGCAGGTTACATTTAAGCATAAGAAAGGCCCGGGAAAGGTATCTTTCCCGGGCCTTTTTTCGTCAGGCGGACGGCGCCGCTCTAGGGCGCTCGCAGCTTGCTGAAGTGATATCTGAAAAAAGGAAAATCAAAGACGCGCCTGTCTTTACGGCAGGCGCGTCTTTAGCAAGAGTAACAGTGCGGTTAAAGTTCTATGGAGGGGTTGGCCCCTGTATGGATACCATCCCGACAGCCTGCCGGCTGAGAAGCTTCCGCCTCGCGGCCGAGGGGCTGTCAATCTGACGGGTACTGCTGCGAATGGCGGCGGCACTCCGGCGGGCCAGCTTACTTTGGCTTCCGCTTTCTCCGGTACATGTCCCACAGAAGCTTGCCGAGGAACAGCAGGGAAAGCAGGTAGCCCACCCCGGCGGGCCAGGGAATTCCGCCCCACTTTGGCTCCAGCTCAATGGAGCACAGCAGGCTGGAGCCAACCGTCAGCCCTGCGGTGATTATGCACAGCGCCAGCTTGTTCACCATACGATCTATTTTTTGCAGCGGCTCCTCAGAGCCGACGATTTCCAGATTCAGCTTAGTTTGGCCCTTAGCGGCCATCCGCAGCACGTCGGAAAACTGAGCCGGCACGGTGACGCCCTTGTTTAGAAACCCCTGCAGGGCTTTCCACAGGGAAACACCGGCTTGTCTCACGTCGAATTGGTCCTTTATGCCGCCGGCTAGGTGGTTCACGATAATTTGAATGACGCTGACCTGGGGACAGCAGGCGGTTATGACCCCTTCGATGGTCATACGCCCCGGCCCAGCATGCTCAGGCCGGCGGGCAGAGAAATACCGTTGGTTTTCGCCAGATCCATCAGCTCCTCCAGCAGCTGCCCCATGTTCAGGCTGCCGAGGTCCAGATCCCCGTAGCGGGTAACGAAATCATCTAAATCGGTATACAGCCTGGTATGGTTGACCTTGCCCTTGACCACGCCCAGGGTTAAAATTACGTTTTTCAGCTCGTAAACATCCCGGTTCGCCAGCGCCGCGATGGCCTGGCGGAACAGGCTCTTATCCCGGGCGGTGAGCCGCCCCATCATGCCGAAGTCCAGCCAGACGATCTTACCATCCCGAATCCAGATGTTTCCCGGATGGGGATCGGCATGAAAAAAGGCGTCGTCGAAAATCTGCTTGCAGTAATTGTCCGCCAGCTTTTCCCCGATCTCCGTCATGTCGTAGCCCATTGCCTCCAGAGTCTGGATTTGGTCAATAGGGATGCCTTCGATGTATTCCATGACCAGGATTTTCCCGGTGGAAAGCTTCTTTTCCAGCTTGGGCGCGGCGATATATGCGATTTCATGGTTCAGGTTTTCAAATTCCAGCAGGTTTCCAGCTTCCTTTAGGAAATTCATCTCCTCCTGGGCGACTGCCCACATTTCTGTCAGAACCATGTCGAGATCCACAGGCTGATCGCCGCCGCTCAAAAGCTTTAAAAGGCCCGCGGCCTTCCGCAAAAGCAGAATGTCGTTGGCCATGACCTGCTGGATGCCCGGGCGCTGAACCTTGAGCACCACCTGTCTGCCGTCGGGCAGAGAGGCCTTGTGCACCTGGGCGATAGACGCGGAACCAAGAGGCTCTTTCTCTATATGAGCAAAAACCTCTTGGATTGGAAGCTTATATTCTTCCTCGATTACCCCTTTGATCTCTGAAAAGGGCAGAGGCTTCACATCCGCCCGCAGCTTGGAAAGCTCCTGGCAGTATTCCTTGGGAAGCATATCCGGATGCATGGACATGATCTGGCCAAGCTTAATAAAGGTAGGCCCCATATCCTCCAGGACCGCCCGCAGCTTTTCCGGGGTCAGGCCTCGAACCAGATCGTGCCTGCGGAGAATGCCCAGCAGCTCCCGGAAACGGCTGCCCATGGCGGTATTGTCTGAACCCCCTGCCTCTTTGACAGAGACAGGGGGGCGTTTTCCGGTTCTCATGATTTTGGTTTGACGTCTGGGTCATCCTTTTTCTCCATTTCGGCAAGCTTGCTCCGCAGAAGCTCCAACTCCTCCGGGCTCATCTGCTCCAATTGCTCCAAAAGGCTTTTCCGGACCAGGGGAGCGTCGGAATCCACAGCGATTTCCACATGCCTTTTCACCGTGTCCTCCGCTTGGCTCACCGTTTTCTTCACATCCCGTTTTAGTTCCTCGTTGATGATCCTGCCTTGTTCCACGGTAAGCTCGCCCTTCCGGACGAAAGCGTCCACGATTTCCTTGGACTTCTCCGCCGTCGTGGCCATGGCGCCGATACCGGCTAAAAAGAAGCGTCTCAGTTCCTCGCTGCAGCTCATAGGGTTTCCTCCCCTCAGTTCTGATCCTCCGCGTCCTCGTCGTCAAAGGTGATGCCGCTGCACGCGGCGCAGTCGCCGTCCTCGCAGCCGTCGCAGTCGCTGAAATCGTATTCATCCATCACGGGTGTGGAGCTGAAAACGATTTTGCGGTGATTCGTGATCTTGACCAGAAAATAGGCCAGGCCGGCTAAAGCGCCGATCACCAGCAATGCGATTCCGAATTTACCCTTTTTATTTCCATCCATTTTGAAAGAACCTCCTTTAATAATACGTTCCGTCTAGGGTTATTATAACACGCGGAAAGGGAAAAAGTCACTAGTCTAGTGTGAATTTACTATTAACAATCGGGCCGGTCCAAAAGATACCGGTAAATCGCGTGGGCTACGCCGTCTTCGTCGTTGCTTTTGGTCACGCGTCTGCGGCCTGAAGCACCTCCGGAATCGAATTGGCCATCGCAACCCCGAATCCGGCGTATTTTATCATAGGAATATCATTGTAGCTGTCCCCGAAGGCGGCCAGGCTGTCCCGGGTTAATCCAAGATGCTTGAGCAGGACTTCCAGGGTGGCGGCCTTGTCTATGCCCTTTGCCACAAATTCCAGATAAAAATCCTCCGACCGGAAAACATCCACCCGGCTGCCAATGGCCTCCCGGGCCTGCTTCTCCAGCGCCAGGATCTGCTCCGGCGCGCCGCAGGCCATCAGCTTCACCACTGGAAAGGTGACGTAAGCCGCCAGGTCGGGAACCTCCTTATATTCCATCCGGCACACCGACGCCTCCCGGTCGAACCACAGCCGGTCCACATGCTCTAACAGCACGTATTGATCCTGATAGCTGATTGCTCCATGCCGGCGTCCCGAATCATACGGATAATGACGGCACCAGGTCCTGAGGGATATCTTTTTCATATATTGCCGCACCGGTTTTGCAGTTTACAATTTTTCCGCCGTTATAG
>ENA-OQLB01000814-OQLB01000814.1-human-gut-metagenome-genome-assembly--contig:-NODE-814-length-15776-cov-1.771167_pt1 | contig 15776 bp, 23 predicted proteins | sample MGYA00242656_ERZ504813 | MGnify/ENA primary metagenome ERZ504813 (study PRJEB26092, sample SAMD00036388) | human gut metagenome | host: Homo sapiens | study: EMG produced TPA metagenomics assembly of... | reverse complement strand
TCAAAATTAAGAAGTGAGTTTGTAGTTGCAGTTGTAGGAAATGTGGAGAAGAGAAGCGGTGCAGTCAATGAAAACCTGGCAACAGGAGAGATTGAAGTGCGTGCTGAAGAACTTCGCATCCTCTCAGAATCCGAGGTACCGCCGTTCCAGGTGGAAGAAAACAGCAAGACAAAGGAAGAGCTTCGTCTGAAATATCGTTATCTGGATTTAAGAAGACCGGATCTTCAGAGAAACCTGCGTATGAGAAGTCAGGTCACAACACTGGCACGTCAGTTTTTCGCAGAAGAAGGCTTCCTTGAGATCGAGACCCCGATCCTCGGAAAGACAACACCGGAAGGGGCAAGAGATTATCTGGTGCCTAGCCGTGTACATCCGGGAAGTTTTTACGGACTTCCACAGTCACCACAGCTTTACAAACAGCTTCTGATGTGTTCCGGATGTGACCGCTATATCCAGATCGCAAAATGTTTCCGTGACGAGGATCTTCGTGCAGACAGACAGCCGGAGTTTACCCAGATCGATATGGAGCTTTCCTTTGTGGATGTAGATGACGTGATCGAAGTCAACGAGCGTTTCCTTGCAAAACTGTTCAAGGAAGTTCTGGATGTGGATGTACAGCTTCCGATCCAGAGAATGACATGGCAGGAAGCGATGGACCGCTACGGTTCTGACAAACCGGATACCCGTTTCGGTATGGAACTGGTGAATGTGACAGAGACTGTGAAAGACAGTGAATTTGTTGTGTTCAAAGGGGCGATTGAGAACGGAGGAACAGTCCGTGGTATCAACGCAAAAGGACAGGGAGCAATGCCGCGTAAGAAGATTGACAAGCTGGTGGCATTTGCAAAAGATTTCGGTGCCAAGGGACTTGCTTATATTGCAATTCAGGAAGATGGAACCGTGAAATCCTCTTTCTCCAAATTTATGACAGAAGAAGAGATGAACAATCTGATTGCAGCAATGAACGGAGAAGCAGGAGATTTACTGCTCTTTGCGGCAGACAAGAACAAAGTTGTATGGGATGTTCTTGGAAATTTACGTCTGGAACTGGCAAAACAGATGGAACTTCTGGACAAGAATCAGTACAATTTCCTGTGGGTTACAGAATTCCCGCTGCTTGAGTGGAGCGATGAGCAGAATCGTTATCTGGCAATGCATCACCCATTCACGATGCCGATGGAAGAAGATCTGCAGTATATTGATTCCGAGCCGGGCAGAGTCCGTGCAAAAGCGTACGATATCGTCTTAAATGGAAATGAGATCGGTGGAGGAAGTGTAAGAATCTTCCAGAACGACGTACAGGAGAAGATGTTTGAGGTGCTTGGATTTACAAAAGAGCAGGCATATGAGCAGTTTGGCTTCCTTCTGGATGCATTCAAATACGGAGTACCGCCTCACGCAGGACTGGCATATGGTCTGGACAGAATGGTCATGCTGATGGCAAAAGAAGACAGTATCCGTGATGTGATGGCATTCCCGAAGATCAAAGACGCATCCTGCCTGATGACACAGGCTCCAAGTATGGCAGACAATAAACAGTTGGAAGAACTGGGACTGAAGTTAGGATGTAAAAGATGTAAAACAGAAGAATAATGTGAAAGAAGTGTGCATTTTTTGAAAAATGGTGCATACAGAACGTGAATTATGGAGAGCTCTCAACTACACAAGTAGTAAGAGCTCTTTTTGTATTGCTTTTGATTTATCAAAGGAAACGGAGAGGGAACTCAAGCAGGGATTGAACTGGAAGTGGAAGAAATGCCGGGTTTTGAAAATATAAAAAAGACTGTAAATCTTTCGATCTACAGTCTCTTAAGAGCGATAGACGGGGTTCGAACCGCGACCCCGACCTTGGCAAGGTCGTACTCTACCAGCTGAGCCACTATCGCGTTTGTTTTGTGTTCCCCTCGGAACAATATATACTATACTACAGGAGTTCTTATCTGTCAACAACTTTTTTGAAAAAAATTAATTTTTGAAATTTCTAATTGTATGTTCAAATCGTACTGTTTACACCAATCCCTGCCTGTATATTACAATATTCAAAAAGAGAATTATTCTCATCGACTTTTTTGCTATGATGTGTTAAAATCGAAAAGAATCATTCTTCAGTCCAAAAGAGGAGAATGAAATAGAGATCAAAGGGATAAGGGAGCTAAGGAACAGGAGGAAAAGGTATGATGGCAGCAGCGATAGGAATGATAATTGTAGCATTGGCGCTTCTGATTTTTTGTGTTGCGGTAATGTGGAAAGTATTTTGTAAAGCAGGAGAACCCGGATGGCGTCATTGATCCCGTTTTATAATTTGTATGTAATGACCAGGATAACCTGGGGGAGAGGATGGCTGTTTATTTTTGGATTCCTGCCGCTGGGGAATCTGATATTTGCAATTTTTACAATGATAAAACTGGCAAAAGTATTTGGAAAGAAGGGTGGATTTGCCTGTGGGCTGATTTTCTTAAGTATTGTCTTTCTTCCAATCCTTGCGTTTGGAAAGGCAGAGTATACAGGTCCGGATCGGGAGAAAAGTACAGGAGCGATCATAGCCAGTGCGATCACTGCGGAATCGGTATCATTCTGTTGGTACTTGAAGTGATAGCAGTTGTCGCACTGGGCCTGTTTGCAGTTTCAGATCTGACAGTACAACAGACACAGGATGCGGTGATTTCACAAGAAGTTCCGGAGGAAACACAGGAAGAACCAGATGTGAAAGAAGAGGAGGGCGTTCAGAGAGAATATGAGGGCACTCCGATTGAAGGATATGAGGATTTTGAGACAGTATCCCTGGATGGTTATCAATGGGTTACGGATGTCACATTGTTCAAGGCTGGGGAGAATACAGTTACGGAGTCCACAGCAACTTCCGCAAAAGATGGAATTGAGCTGAAAGCAGGTTTTACACTTCTGGCTGCGGATGAAACGATTGAGCAGAGAATTTCGGCAGAAGTGGAAAATATCCGAAAGACATTGGAAAGTCAGGCGGGAATCTATACGGATATTACTGTAGGTGAGATGGTAGCAGAAGACGGATTCGTGATGCAGCAGCTGATCTGCAATCAGATCGGGGCAGATGGAGTGGCTTATCCGTGTACTGAGATCATACAGGTTCAGTTGATGGAGGACCGGGAAATTCTGGTGAGCAGTGTATCTTTGAATACTTCTCAGGCAACAGAAAACACAGAGCGATTGTTTACACAGGCCTGTGAATTATATGGTATTGCCTTTCAATAAGGTCAGCTATAGATAGAAGCGGACAGAAGAATGTCCGCTTTACTTTTCGAAAAGATTTTGTTACTCTATAGAAACAGAAGTCTGTAGATGGAGCAAAGAAAAACAGTGGATTCAAAAACAGAGGTGAAGAGTATGGAAAATAAAAAGATCAAAGTGGCATTGCTGGGACTTGGAACAGTTGGAGGCGGAGTGTACAAATTGATCCAGAGGAGATCAGAAAGTATGATACACACAGTTGGCGCCGAGCTGGAAGTGGAAAAGATCCTGGTACACAGTCTGCATAAAAAAAGAGAAGGTGTGGATACAGAGCTTCTCACAACGGACTGGAAATCGATTGTAAACGATCCGGAGATTCAGATTGTGATTGAAGTGATGGGCGGGATCGAACCGGCAAAGTCCATGATCGAGGAAGCACTTGGAGCCGGAAAGCATGTGGTGACAGCGAATAAAGATCTGATGGCAGAACACGGAGGAGAGCTTTTGGACCTTGCGGCGGCACATGGCTGTGATCTGCTGTTTGAGGCATCGGTGGCAGCGCCATTCCGATCATCCGTCCGCTCAAACAGTGTCTTGCCGGAAATGAGATCTCAGAAGTGATGGGGATCGTGAACGGAACGACAAACTATATTTTAACCAAGATGTTTGAAGAAAACATGAGTTTGAAGCTGCACTTGCAAAAGCAACAGAGCTGGGATATGCAGAGGCAGATCCGACAGCGGATGTGGAAGGACTGGATGCCGGAAGAAAGGCCGCGATCCTTTCCTCCATTGCCTTTCATTCCAGAGTACAGTTTAAAGATGTTTATACAGAAGGAATCACAAAGATCACAGCAGAAGATATTGCCTATGCAAAAGAGTTTGACTGTGTGATCAAGCTGCTTGCAGTTGCGCACAATACGGACAAAGGGATTGAAGTAGGAGTGTATCCGGTGCTGCTTGGAAAAGAGCATCCCCTGTCGTCCGTGCGGGATTCGTTCAATGCTGTTTTTGTGCACGGAGATGCTGTGATGATGCGATGTTTTACGGAAGAGGTGCCGGGAGATGCCGACGGCAAGTGCTGTTGTCGGTGATGTGATTGATGTTGCCAGAAACCTGCAGTTTGGATGCAACGGAAGAATCAGCTGTACCTGCTATCAGGATCTGCAGGTGAAGCCGTTTGATGAAGTGAAAAATAAATTTTCCTCAGAATGCAGGTGAAAAACGAACCGGGAGTTCTGGCGAAAGTGGCAAGTGTATTTGGCGGTCACAAGGTAAGTATCCGCAGAGTTGTGCAGAAGCATGTACAGGAAGAAGCGGCTGAACTGGTCATCAGTACAGAAAAAGTGAAAGAGTATCATATCAAGGATGCGCTGAGAGAGCTGCAGAAAATGGACAGCATTTCTGAGATCAGCAGTATGATCAGAGAATATTAGAAGGGGAAGATAAGATTGAGTTACGCAGATAAAGTATTTATAGAGATGTGCAGAGACATTATTGACAACGGAACGAGTACAGAGGGAGAAAAGGTACGCCCGGTATGGGAGGATGGAACCTCTGCGTACACCATCAAAAAATTTGGTGTTGTGAACCGATATGACCTCTCAAAAGAGTTTCCGGCACTGACTCTGCGAAGGACAGGAATCAAGAGCTGTGTGGATGAGATGCTGTGGATCTGGCAGAAAAAGTCCAACAACATTCATGATTTAAACAGTCACATCTGGGACAGCTGGGCAGATGAGGACGGTTCCATCGGAAAAGCCTACGGCTATCAGATGCAGGTAAAGCATCAGTATAAAGAGGGAATGATGGATCAGGTGGATCGTGTGATCTATGATCTGAAGAACAATCCTTACAGCCGACGGATCATGACGAATATCTATGTGCATCAGGATCTTCATGAGATGAATCTGTATCCATGTGCATACAGCATGACATTTAATGTGACAAAAGAAAAGGACAGCGACAAACTGACATTAAATGGAATCCTGAATCAACGTTCTCAGGATGTACTGGCAGCAAATAACTGGAATGTGTGTCAGTATGCGGTGCTGCTTCATATGCTGGCACAGGTGTGTGATATGAAGGTCGGAGAGTTTGTTCATGTGATCGCAGATGCGCATATTTATGACAGACATATCCCGATGATCGAGGAACTGATCAAAAGAGAACCGCTTCCGGCACCGAAATTCTGGCTGAATCCGGAGGTAAAAGACTTTTATGAATTTACACCGGATGATGTACGGCTGGATGGATATGAGACACATCCTCAGATTAAGAATATTCCAATCGCGGTATAGGTGTTGTGTAAAAAAAGGAGGAAATGAATATGAATGCAATTGTAGCAGCCGATAAAAACTGGGCAATCGGATATAAAAACAAACTGCTGGTCAGCATTCCGGCAGATATGAAGTTTTTCCGTCAGATGACAGGTGGAAAGGTAGTTGTGATGGGAAGAAAGACGCTGGAAAGCTTTCCGAACGGTCTGCCGCTGAAGAACCGCACCAATATTGTGCTGACAGGGAATCCCAATTATCATGTGAAAGATGCGGTGATCGTGCATACAACAGAAGAATTGCTGGAAGAACTGAAAAAATATGATGAGGAAGAAATCTTTGTGATCGGCGGGGAAAGTGTTTACCGTATGATGCTTCCTTATTGCAGCAAAGTATATGTAACAAAGATCGACCATGCATATCAGGCAGATACGTATTTCCCGAATCTGGATCAGCTGGAAGACTGGGAAATGACAGAAGTCAGTGAAGAGCATACTTGTTTTGATCTGGAGTATGTATTTTCGACTTACGAGCGCCGACAGTGAAGGCAGGCATATCATGAAATTTAGAAAAACATACAAGAGAAAACAGGCGGCAGTGCTGCTGAGTGTGTTTCTTTTGGTGACAAGTGTGGCCGGATGTCAGAGAGTGGGGGCTGTGAAAGAGACCGGCGAAGAGAAAGTAAATGTCGTGACAACCATTTTTCCACAGTATGATTTTGTACGTCAGATCGCAGGGGATAATGTAGAAGTATCGATGCTTTTAAGCCGGGAGAAGAGACACACTCCTATGAGCCGACACCGCAGGACATTCTGAAGATCCAGAATTGTGATCTGTTTATTTATGTGGGCGGTGAGAACGATGAATGGGTGGAGGATATTCTGGACTCCATCGATACAGAGCATATCAGACTGCTTCGCCTGATCGACTGCGTGGATACGGTAAATGAAGAACACGTAGAAGGATGAAAGAAGAACGTGGTCATGAACATGAAGAAGAGGAAGAGCACGAGCATGAGCACGGGGAAGAGGCGCACGAAACACATGAGACGCTGACTCCGGATGAACATGTATGGACGTCTCCAGAGAATGCCATTGCAATCGTGGAACAGATTGCCGAGGTGCTGGGAGAGCTGGATCCGGAGCAGACGGCAGTTTATGAAGAGAACGAAAAAGCGTATGTGAGTCTTTTAGAAGAGCTGGATGATGAGTTTCGTGAGGTGGTAAGTTCGGCCAAACGCGATGTGCTGCTTTTTGGAGACCGTTTTCCGTTTCGGTATTTTGCAGATGAATACGGTCTGAAATACTATGCGGCATTTCCGGGCTGCGCATCCGATACGGAGCCAAGTGCGGCAACGATGGCATTTCTGATCAACAAAGCAAAGGAAGAACAGATTCCGGTGATCTTAAAGATGGAGCTGAGTAATGAGAATATTGCAAATGCCATTGCCGAGACGACACATGCGAAAGTGAAGACGTTTTACAGTTGTCACAATCTGACTGCAAAGGAATTTGCAGACGGGGAGACTTATCTGAGCATGATGAAAAAGAATGTAGAAACATTAAAGGAGGCTTTGAACTGATGGCATTGATAAAATGTGATGGAATTTCGATCGCATATGAGGGACAGACGGTTGTTCGGGATCTGTCTTTTTGGATCGAGCAGGGAGATTATCTCTGCATTGTGGGAGAGAATGGTTCCGGAAAAAGTACGCTGGTAAAAAGCCTTCTTGGATTAAAGCCTCCCTTTAAAGGGCAGATTCTGCTGGGAGACGGATTGAAGCAAGACGAGATCGGGTATCTTCCGCAGCAGACGGTCGTGCAGAAAGATTTTCCGGCAAGCGTTTATGAGGTGGTACTTTCCGGCAGACTCAACAGCAGAGGCTGGCGGCCGTTTTACAGCGCAGCGGATAAGAAGGCAGCCAGAGAGAATATGGAGCTTTTAGGAATCCGGGAAATGGAACACCAGTGCTTCCGAGATCTTTCCGGCGGACAGAAACAGAGGTACTGCTGGCGAGAGCGCTGTGTGCCACAAAGAAGCTCCTGTTGTTAGACGAGCCCGTGACAGGACTGGATCCGCTGGTGACTGCAGAGTTTTACCAGTTGATTGAAAAAATCAATAAGGAGGCTAAAATTGCAGTTGTCATGGTGTCTCATGATATCGAAAGTACGATACAGTATGCAAGCCATATCCTGCATTTGCAGGAGAGCGCCCTGTTTTACGGGACTGCGCAGGAATATCAAAACAGTACAGTCGGCAAGAGATTTCTGGGAGGTGAGGGAAATGCTTGATACATTTATGGAAATGATGTCCTATCCATTTATGGTGCGGGCGTTTCTGGTGGGTTCCCTGGTGGCATTGTGTTCGGCACTTCTGGGAGTCAGTCTGGTACTGAAACGCTATTCGATGATCGGAGACGGGCTTTCTCATGTTGGATTCGGGGCGCTGGCGATCGCGGCTGCGCTGAACATGGCGCCTTTGGCAGTTGCAATTCCGGTGGTTGTTGTGGCTGCGGTTCTGCTTCTTCGCATCAGCGGCAGCAGCAAGATCAAAGGAGATGCGGCAATCGCACTGATTTCTACGGGAGCACTGGCGATCGGGATTATGGTGATTTCCATGACGACAGGAATGAACACCGATGTTTATAACTATATGTTCGGAAGTATCCTTGCCATGAGCGGTGAGGATGTGCAGTTCAGTATTCTTCTGTCGGTTGCGGTGCTGATTTTATATCTGTTTTTCTATAATAAGATTTTTGCGATCACCTTTGATGAGACTTCGCCCGGGCAACAGGAGTCCGTGCAAATCTGTATAATACTCTGATTGCGGTGCTGACGGCAGTTACGATCGTGTTGGGAATGCGGATGATGGGAGCACTTCTGATCTCCAGTCTGATCATTTTTCCGGCGCTGACTTCCATGCGGGTGTTTAAGACCTTTAAGGGTGTGATTCTGAATTCAGCGATTCTATCGGTTGTATGCCTGATTCTGGGAGTGACGATTTCCTATGTGTATGCAACACCGGCAGGTGCGAGTGTAGTTGTGGTTAATATGGCAATGCTGGCTATCTACAGTGTGATCGGAGCCCTGAAAAACAGAAACAACGGGAAGTAAATGCGAATTGGATTAAAAAAGATCAAGAAAAGGAAATTGACAAAGATAAAAATACACCGTATAATGAGGATAAATTTCAGCAGCGAAAGCCTCTGAAATTCAGTGTATGAGGAATTTTATTCGCCCTGAGCTTTTTGACAGCTTGGGGCGTTTTGCATAAGGAGGGTGTGAAAGGTGAGGCAGATTTCAGGAAACAAATTATTTGTAAAAGCGTTAAAAGAAGAAGGTGTAGAAGTATTGTTCGGATATCCGGGCGCGTGTACGATCGACATCAGCGATGAGCTGTATAAGCAGAGCGGGATTGATGTGATCCTTCCGAGACACGAGCAGGCACTGGTGCATGAAGCAGATGCGTATGCGAGGACAACGGGGAAAGTCGCGTCTGTCTGGTGACCAGCGGACCGGGAGCGACCAATCTGGTGACAGGACTTGCGACTGCCAATTATGACAGTGTTCCGCTGGTCTGTTTTACCGGACAGGTTGCGAGACATCTGATCGGAAATGATGCATTTCAGGAAGTGGATATTGTGGGAATCACACGGAGCATCACCAAATACGGTGTGACGGTCACGAAGCGGGAAGATCTTGGACGGATCATCAAGGAGGCATTTTACATCGCAAGAACGGGAAGGCCGGGACCGGTTCTGATCGATCTTCCGAAAGATGTGATGGCGGAGCTTGGCAGTGCACAGTATCCGAAAGAGGTGAATATCAGAGGATATAAGCCGAATACCAGTGTACATATCGGACAGCTGAAAAGAGCGATCAAGATGCTTCACAAGGCAAAACGACCGCTGTTTCTGGCAGGCGGAGGGGTGAATATTGCGCGCGCCAGTGCATTGTTTACAGAAGTAGTGGAAAAAACACAGGTGCCGGTAGTGACAACGATCATGGGGCGAGGCGCCATTGCGACAAATCATCCGCTGTTTATCGGAAATCTGGGGATGCACGGCGCTTATGCACCAATATGCAGTCAGCGGCTGTGATCTGCTGTTTTCCATCGGGACGCGCTTCAATGACCGGATTACGGGAAAGCTGCATGAATTTGCGCCTCATGCACAAATTGTCCATATTGATATCGATACGGCATCGATTTCCAGAAATATTCATGTGGATATTCCAATCGTAGCAGATGCCAAAGAAGCGCTTACGAAGATGACGGAGTATGTGGAAGAGTGCGAGACAAAAAAATGGCTTGCGCAGATCGCGGCATGGAAAGAGGAGCATCCGCTTCGGATGAAACGGCATGCATTGATGAGCCCTCTGGATATTATTGAAGAGATGAACCGTCAGTTTGATGATGCAATCATCACGACAGATGTCGGTCAGCATATGATGCTGGTGTCTCAGTATGCGGAGATTACAGAAAAGAAGCAGCTTGTCATGTCCGGAGGACTGGGGACGATGGGATATGGATTCCCGGCGGCGATCGGAGCACAGATCGGTAATCCGGAGAAACGAGTGATCGCAGTTTCCGGGGATGGCGGTATGCAGATGAATATTCAGGAGTTTGCAACGGCAGTTCTGGAGGAGACACCGGTCATCGCCTGTGTATTTAACAATACATATCTGGGGATGGTGCGTCAGTGGCAGAAGCTGTTTTACGGAAAACGCTATGGGATGACCAATCTGCGCGCAGGAGCGCTTTCGAGACGGACAGATGGAGCTGAATTTCCGGAGTATACGCCGGATTTTGTAAAATTGGCAGAAAGTTATGGGGCAAAAGGAATCCGTGTGACAGAAACAGAAGAGATCGCGGCAGCGTTTGAAGAGGCAAAGAAAAATACAAAAACTCCGACCCTGATTGAATTTATCATTGATCCGGAAGAGATGGTATATCCGATGATCAAGCCGGGCGGAACACTGGAAGATATGATTATGGATTGTTAGGAGGAAGACGGACGATGGCAGATAAAAGTATGAAAAAAAGATGGATTTCTCTGTATGTGGAAAATCAGGTGGGAGTGCTTTCTAAGATTTCCGGTCTGTTTTCCGGAAAATCTACAATTTGGACAGTCTGACAGTAGGAACCACAGAAGATCCGACGGTATCCCGAATGACGATCGCCACAGTCAGTGATTGATGAGACATTGAGACAGATCAAAAAGCAGCTCAATCGAATGTAGAAGTGATCAAGGTCATCGATTTTACAGATATTTTTGTGCGGATGAAAGAAATCCTTTATATCAAAGTTCGGAAGTGTACACTGGATCAGAAAGTGGAGCTGCATCAGATCGCAGAGACATTTAAAGGAAAAGTGATCGACTGTGACAGAGACAGCTGCTTCTGGAATTTGTACAGACCGGGACGAAAAACGACGCAGTGGTGAAGCTGATAAAAGAAGAATTCAAAAGTATTGAAGTCGTCAGAGGCGGAAGTGTCGGGATTGAATCCATCAGTATGATGGAACGATAAAAAAACAGAGCGCACTCTTGATTTTTGAGCGTGAGAGTATTATAATTGCAACAAACAAGTTGCAAATACGTTCGATTGAGGAATGGAGGAGTTTTTGATGGAGAAGAAACAGATCGACTGGGAGAATCTCGGATTTGGTTATGTACAGACTGAACAGAGATATGTTTCCAATTATAAAGACGGAAAATGGGATGATGGTTGTCTGACAGAAGATGCCAATATCACGATCAACGAATGCGCAGGGGTTCTGCAGTATGCACAGACTGTATTTGAAGGAATGAAGGCGTATACGACAGAAGACGGTAAGATCGTGGTATTCAGACCGGATCTCAATGCGGCCCGGATGGCAGATTCTGCGAGACGTTTGGAGATGCCGGTATTTCCGGAAGAACGTTTTCTGGAGGCAGTCAAAGAAGTGGTAAAAAGCCAATGCGGCGTATGTGCTCCGTATGGTTCCGGAGCAACACTTTATATTCGCCCATACATGTTTGGAAGCAATCCGGTCATCGGAGTCAAGCCGGCAGATGAGTATCAGTTCCGGGTGTTTGTGACACCGGTTGGACCGTACTTTAAAGGCGGAGTAAAACCATTGACATTATGTGTATCTGATTTTGACCGTGCGGCGCCGCATGGAACAGGACATATCAAAGCCGGACTGAATTATGCAATGAGTCTTCATGCGATCGTGACAGCACATGCGAACGGCTATGATGAAAACATGTATTAGATTCGGCAACAAGAACGAAAGTCGAGGAAACAGGCGGGGCAAACTTTATTTTCGTGACAAAAGACAATAAAGTGGTGACACCGCATTCTGATACGATTCTGCCGTCGATCACAAGACGTTCTCTGTTATATGTGGCAGAGCATTATCTTGGTCTGGAAGTGGAAGAACGGGATGTGTATCTGGATGAAGTGAAAGAGTTTGCAGAGTGCGGACTGTGTGGAACAGCGGCGGTCATCTCTCCGGTCGGAAAGATCGTGGATCACGGAAAAGAGATCTGCTTCCCAAGCGGAATGGAAAAGATGGGTCCGACCATTCAGAAATTGTATGACACACTGACGGGAATCCAGATGGGGCACATTGAGGCGCCGGAAGGATGGATTCAGGTGATCGAGTAAGGCAGTATAAAATACGTCTTTTACAGTAAAACTGTAAGAGACGTTATTTTTTGAGTTTGTTGATGGTTTCTTTTCTTATCAGATGTTGGAAGAAGATCCCCATTGTGATTATGAAAGAAAAGTGCCATAATTGAATATATGCAGAGAAGGGAGGGCTAGGGTATGGCACGAAGAGTATCAATTGGATATCAGGAATTTGAGGATATTATTATAAACGATTTGTTTTATGTAGATAAAACACAATTTATAAAAGAGTGGTGGGAGAGAAGAGATCGTGTTACTTTAATTACCCGGCCTCGCCGTTTCGGAAAAACACTGACAATGAATTAGATGAATACGATACGCCAATGCAGGAAGCCTATGTAAATGGATAGTGAAAAGATGCTTCAAAAACAGGCAGAAGAATTTCTGAAATTTCTGAACTGAAGTGCAGAAGTATTTGCCAAAAGTGAAGTAAAGGTATGGGAATGCCGCAATTGTGGCCACATTGTAGTCGGAACAAAAGCACCGGAAATTTGTCCGACCTGCAATCACCCGCAGAGCTATTTTGAGGTTCACGCAGAAAACTACTAAAATGAAAAACGTACATCCAGAAGGAGAGTTATCCTTACAGGATGTACGTTTTTTATGCTCTTAAATAGTGTGCATTAAATTCCGTTTTTTTCGATCAGTTCTTCGTGAGTTCCCGCTCTGACATTCCATTGTCTGCAATGACTAGGATCTCATCCGCTCCCTGAATGGTAGACAGTCGATGGGCGATGGTAATGGTCGTGCGGTCTTTTGCCAGAATTTCCAGACTTTGCTGGATCCAGCGTTCGCTTTCATTGTCCAGTGCACTGGTGGCCTCATCAAGGATCAGGATCGGAGGATTCTTCAGGAAGACACGGGCAATGGAGATCCGCTGTTTCTGACCGCCGGAAAGACGGGTTCCGCGTTCTCCCACAAAGGTGTCATAGCCATCCGGCAGGCTTTCGATGAAATCGTGAATATTTGCTTTTCTGGCAGCATCGACGATCTCATTCATAGAGGCATTCGGTTTTCCGTAGGCGATATTTTCCTTGATTGTGCCGCAGAATAAATAGACATCCTGCTGTACGATCCGATCTGGTTTCGCAGGCTCTCTAATGTCAGATCACGGATATCTTTGCCGTCGATCGTAATGCGTCCGCTGCTCACATCATAAAATCTTGGCAGAAGGGAGCAGATTGTAGTTTTTCCGCTTCCTGACGGACCGGCAAGGGCAATGGATTTTCCTGCCGGAATCTGGAAGGAAACGTTGGATAATACCAGGGTATCGTCATCACTGTAGTGGAAGGATACATCCTCGAAGGAAACCAGTCCGCGGACGTCTTTGAGTGGCTTTGCATCCGGGGAATCCTGGATTTCCGGCTCTGTCTCCATCACGGCAAGGAACCGTTTGAATCCGGAGAAACCTTTCTGGATCATTTCCGTAAGCTCCACCAGAATCTGGATCGGGCTGATGAAAATTCCGATATACAGTGCATACATGGCAAGATCTGTCGCCTGCATTTCTCCTTTTGCGATCAGGTAGCCGCCGAATACCAGTGTGACAAGATACATCATTCCCTGGAAAAACAGGTTATAGCTCATAAAACTGCCCATGCATTTGTAGTTGGCATCCTTGGAGAGCAGAAAATTGTGGTTGCTCTTGCGGAATTTTTCTTTTTCCACATCCTCGTTTGCGAAAGACTGAACCACGCGGATTCCGGCAAGTGTGTCCTGCAGACGGGAATTGACATCTCCGATTTTCTTCCGGTTTTCCATAAAGGTAGACTGCATTCGGCGGTTCTGGCTCATAGAAAATGCAAACATGCAAAACACCAGAAACAGAAGTGGAATTGCCAGCTTCCAGTTGATCAGGAAGAGGAAGATGAACGATCCGATGATCTTGATCACGGAAATAAACAGATTCTCCGGTCCATGATGCGCAAATTCTGCAATATCAAACAAGTCAGAGACAAGTTTGCTCATCATCTGTCCGGAGTTGTTCTGATCATAATAAGAAAAAGAAAGTTTTTCATAGTGGTCAAAAAGCTGCTGACGCATATCCCGTTCCATATAAGCGCCCATCATATGCCCCTGATAGCTGACATAATATTTGCACAGGCTCTGGATCAGTACATGATCAGAAGACCGGCTGCAATGGGAAGCAGTGCGCTTAAAATAGAGGAACTGCTTTTCGTAAACAAGGTATTGGTACAGGTACGCAGGATCTGAGGATATGCCAGATCGACCAGACTGATGATCGTAGCACAGATCAGATCCAGAAAGAAAACGGCTTTATATGGACCGTAGTAATGGATAAATTTTTTCAGTGTGTGCATAAATGTCCCCTCTTTCTATCTGTATGCTGATGGACCGCTTTGATGTCCATACGAAATCATAGTATCATAATTAAAAATGAGACACAAGCCGTATCCTGGAAAAAGCAATTGACAGAAAGAAAAAGATATGTTATGCTGTCAAAGCTAAAAAAATAGGTCATGTACAAAGCCATGTGGTTTTTCTGTTCAGAATAAACAGAAACACATGCTTTTTTTGAGGAATGGAGGGTATTATGGAAACAAACAAGATGGAGACAAGGGACATTTTTCCGCTTTTGATGAGCATGTCTCTGCCGATGGTATTGTCCATGCTGGTGCAGTCTCTTTATAACATTATTACAGTATTTATGTATCGTATCTGGGAACAGGGGCTCTCACGGCAGTGTCACTGGCATTCCCGCTGCAGAATATCGTGCTGTCTGTGGCAGTCGGAATCGGTGTCGGGATTGCTTCCGTCTTATCGATCAGTCTGGGAAAAAAGGATCAGAAACGGGCAAATGAGGCTGCCACAATGGGGATGCACTTACGCTGATCCACTGTGTACTGTTTGTGATCCTGGGCCTTGTGATCACAGAACCATTTATCGGATTATTTACAAAGGAACCCGAGGTGATGAAACAGGCATGTGACTATACGTATATTGTTCTTTGCTTTTCGTTTGGTTCTCTGCTTCAGATCGCGATGGAAAAATCTATCAGGGCATCGGAGCAATGAAAACGACAATGATACTTCTGGGAGCAGGTGCAATGATTAATATTATTCTGGATCCGATCCTGATTTTCGGTCTTCTTGGATTTCCTGAAATGGGAGTAAAAGGGGCGGCAGTGGCAACTGTGATCGGGCAGATCAGCGCATTTCTTCTATATATTGTTGTTTATCTGCGAAAAAATCCGGGGGTTACGATTCATCCAAATATCTGCATCTGACTGGCAGCTGATCCGTCAGATATACTCGGTTGGAATCCCGTCTTCTCTGATGATGACGATGCCGTCTGTTCTGGTGGGCGGATTAAATGGTATCCTGGCTGCATTTTCGGATACGTATGTAGCAGTACTTGGAATTTATTTCAAACTTCAGACATTTATTTATATGCCGGCGAATGGAATTGTACAGGGAATGCGGCCGATCATCGGATATAATTACGGAGCCGGATCAAAGAAACGGGTGCGGGATACGATACGCTACAGTCTGATTTCTGCGGCAGTACTGATGCTGGTGGGAACGGTTGTTTCTCTGGCAATTCCGGACATCATTCTGAGTATGTTCCAGGCAGATGCAGAGCTGATGCGTGCAGGAACGGAG
>ENA-OQLB01000813-OQLB01000813.1-human-gut-metagenome-genome-assembly--contig:-NODE-813-length-15779-cov-4.131101_pt1 | contig 15779 bp, 22 predicted proteins | sample MGYA00242656_ERZ504813 | MGnify/ENA primary metagenome ERZ504813 (study PRJEB26092, sample SAMD00036388) | human gut metagenome | host: Homo sapiens | study: EMG produced TPA metagenomics assembly of... | reverse complement strand
AGAGTGGCCAATGCCGGGAACTGATACATCGGAACTCTTTCTGGATATCTTCAGAAACAATAAAATAAAAATTTGTTGTGATTTCTGTTAATTTACTATTGACAAAGGTCATTACATATCAGTTTCCTGGGATAAATGACAGTCTTTTCTCTTTTGTCGAACACGTTCTCCTAACTGGATCAGCTCCTGTGAACCCACACGGTTTCCCAACACAGTCCCCCTTTGCTTCACAGGAAAGGAATTTAAAACATTCTGCTGTAAACAGCACTTTCGGGACACGATAAAAGCTGTACTGTTCTCCCACTGTCACCAGCTTTCTCTCCCACAATATCCGCAGTATTTATAGGTATGGGAGTTTTCGTCATTTTCCATTACTTATGGCTAGCTTGCATCGATTATCCCACGGATTGCAGACAGCAAAATACTAATCCGCCAATGCACCACCGTAACATCTTCCCTTCGGTGTGGAGATGGTTAGCTCCAGCCTCTGACTTTCCTTCAAGCAATGTAGCCTTCATCCTCATATAGTACCTTTCGCCTCGACACTCAGTCGCAGCTTGGAAGCTTCGCTGACTTGTGCCTTTACAAACGTGCTGTTGTCCCCTTTATGTTTCCACTCGAGGTTAGTTGTTGGCGATAAGATTGTGTTTTTCACACTTGATAATTTTTCTTATTGCTTTCTCAGAGCAAAATCATAATGACCCACGCCGCTTGGGTGTCCACCCCAAGCGCCTTACGGGCGCACTGAATCTACCATAATGATTGTGGCTTCATCATCTGTATAGTTTCTTATGATCGCTGGTATTTTAGCCTTTCCTGCCAATTGACATGCATATTTTCTACGATGTCCCGATATGATTTCATATCCACCACCTTCTCTTGGTCTGACAATACAAGGATTTAAAACACCATATTCTTTAATACTGTCCACAGTTTCTTGCATTTTTTCATCATTTATCACATGAAATGGATGATTCTTAAAGCCATATAAACAATCTATCGGTATTTCTATTATCTTATCAACACTATTTTCTTGATTATCCTCAATTCCTAATAATTCTTCATAACTTGTTAAATGTATTTCCTTTTTTGGTTTACGCATGATCCAGCACCCCCTCTACAAGCTTCTGATAGCTTTGAGCGCCTTTTCCACTACCATCATAGGCAAATATACTAATTCCTTCTGAAGCCGTCTCTGCGATCGTTACAGCCCTTGGAATAGACTCTTTAAAGATTCTAATTTTATCTCCATATGTACTAATGACTGCTTTTTTATTTCGTTTAGAATTATTAAATGTTGGAGTATCAAACGTAAAGACAATTCCTTCAATTTTAAGATTTGGATTAAACTTGGTCTTAATTGCACTATAAACCTTTAACAATTCCATTAATCCGTCTGCAGCATAGTATTCTGGTTCCATTGGAATCAGTACACTATCTGCGGCTGTCAGTGCATTGATCGTCAACATTCCTAAAGATGGCATACAATCTATAATCATAAAATCATAATCTTCTTTGAGCAGCATCAAATACTCTCTTAAGATTATTTCTCGATCCTCTGCCATAATCAAGGACACATCCAAACCTGAAAGTAATTTATTAGACGGAATTACATCTACTCCTTCTTCATGATGTAAAATTACTTCTCTAGGATCAAATTTAATCCCCATGACAATATTTTCTAACATATTTTTTAAAGTCAATGGAACTTCTTAGAAAATCCTAGACCTATTGTTAAATGTCCCTGTGGATCAAGGTCTACCAATAATACTCTTTTTCCTTCTCTAACTAATCCAATTCCTAAATTGATTGCTGTTGTTGTTTTTCCTACTCCACCCTTTTGGTTGGCGATTGCGATTACTCTACACATAACATTTCCTCTCTTTCTACTTTTCCTTTTTATTTACTTCTGCATAAACTCGAAAATATTTATTTGTTCCTTTGTTTGCAAATGGTTCTGAAATCCCAAGTACTCTGATTCTTTTATCTTCCTCTAAGATTTTTGGAACCATTCAATGTCGCTTGTCATTCCCTGCATTCTGATTTTTAACATCTCATGCCCTCCCATTTTTATTTTTTGGAAATGTTATGTTATGAGTATTCTTTTTGGTTGCACTTATCGCTGTGTTCTTCATTGCATTTTCTCCCTTCTTTATAAATTTTGTATAAAAAAATAGAGATACTTTGTAATTAAAGTATCCCTATAATTTATCATCTGTCTGATGATTTACTTTCATTTATAAAACTAGGATTTCTTGTGTCCCTCTCAACGACATCAAGAGCTACAACAACTGTAATTTCTTCTAAAAGCTCTTTTTGACTGTAAGTTTCACTTATTTTCTTAAAACTAAAATGCTTCACAAACCGCTTAAATTCAAGGATTTTTAGATATTGTCCTTTTGTATCAACACCATACTCTCGATATGAACCGTATTCGGGAACTGATCTACCGCTGTAGCTCGCTTAACTTTATATCCTGCTGCCTCAAACACTTCCAGATCTCTCGCAAGACTTGTCGGTTTGCAACTGATATATACCATCTGTTCAACCCCGAAATCAATAATCTTCTGAATCGCTTTTGGATGGATTCCATCTCTAGGAGGGTCAAGTACGATAAAGTCTGGCTTATCTTCTAATTCATCCACAACCTTTAATACATCTCCTGCAATAAATTCACAATTATCCAATCCATTTAATTCTGCGTTGACTTTCGCTGCCTCTACCGCTTCCTCAACGATCTCGACTCCAACAACTTTCTTAGCAACTGGTGCTAACATCTGTGCGATCGTTCCAGTTCCACTATACAGATCAAAGATCACTTTATCTTTTGTCTCCCCAACAAAATCTCTGGCAGTCTTATAAAGTACCTCTGCCCCTAATGTGTTTGTCTGGAAGAATGAAAATGGTGAAATCTTGAATTTTAATCCTAAAATTTCCTCATAGAAATAATCCTGTCCATATAAAATATCTATTTTGTCTGCCTGTACCACATCTGCAAGGCTGTCGTTTGTTGTATGAAGAATCCCTATGATCTTTCCACTCAATGGTAATTCTAATAATGCATCTCGAAGTTTGGTAAGATCTGCTTCTACCTGCGATGTCGTTACAATATTTACCAAAATATCTCCAGAACTTTCTGCTCTTCTTACAACTAAATGTCTGAAATATCCTTCATGACGCATCTTATGATAGAATGGCAGCTCCATCTGTTGTGCGATATTTAATGCACATTTTACGATCAGATTGTAATCATTGTCTACAATCTGGCAGTCTGTGATGTTTACAATATCATGGAATGTGTTCTTTTTGTGCATTCCCAATGCTAATGGACCGTCTTTTACCTCATCACCAAAAGAGAATTCCATTTTATTGCGATACCCATGCACTTTAGGACTTCCTTTGATTTCTTCCCATATATCATCATTGACATAATCTTTTAACAGATCACGTACCATTCCCTCTTTGATCTTTAACTGGTTTTCATAAGATACCGTCTGATAAAAACATCCACCGCATATTCCAAAGTGTGGACAGACTGGTTTTGCATCTTCTAATGGAGATTTCTCTAATACATCTAACAATCTTACCACACAACCACTTTTTCTCTTTTTGGTAACCTGCCCTTTGATCGTCTGCCCATCAATGACACCTTTGACTGTAACTTTCTGATCTTCGCAGATAAATGTTCCCTTATTTGGGAACTCTGTCTTTATGATCTTTCCTTCAATGATATCTTTTTTCTTCATTGTCATCCCTTTCTTATCTTATCAAATCAAACCTATCGCAGAAAAAAGATGGAAATACCACCTACGATACTTCCATCATTCATATTATAGCATTAATTCGTCAAACTGTTCTTTGTAATATCCATGGGCATAATGTGCCTGTCCTTCTTCGTCAATCTCCATAATAAGAAATGTTGGCTTCCTTCCTGGCTGACGAGGATAAGATATACTTCCTGGATTCAAGATCGTTACATCATCCCCAATCTCAATATATGGCACATGAGTATGTCCATACATTACAACATCATATCCATATTCCAAAGCATGTTCTCTTAAATAATCCACACCTGAGTTTACATAATAGCCATGTCCATGAGTCACTAATACTTTATAATCACCAATTCTCACTTCTTCTTCGCTTGGCAGATCTAAGTAGTAATCATTGTTGCCTGCGACCATAACTACTGGGCAGTCCGCTATTTCTCGTATGTATGAATCTCCACGTTCACATCTCCGCAATGGATCATCATATCGATGTCGCCTACCTGTTTTAAAACTCCCTCGATATCATCATTGCGTCCATGGGAATCACTGATCACCAATATCCTCATAAACTTTCTCCTTGTTTTATTTACAAAACTTCTCGTATACGTCTCAGTGCTTCGCCTCTGTGACTGATCGCATTCTTCTCATCACTGCTCAGTTCGGCACTATACTTCCCATATTGTGGTAAATAGAAGATCGGATCATATCCAAATCCATTCTCTCCTTTGATCTCATATCCTATAATCCCTTCCATAGTACCACGAATTACCTTCGTTTGTCCATCTGGAAATGCAGCTGCGACCGCACAAACGAATCTCGCGCTTCTCTTCTCTTCTGGTACATCTTTTAATCTTTCAAGGATCACACTGTTTTTCTTCACATAAGAAGTATCTTCTCCAAGATATCTGGAAGAATAGATTCCAGGTTCTCCATTTAGTGCATCAATTTCTAATCCTGAATCATCTGCAAGTGTTAACTGTCCTGTGACTTCCATCACTGCTTTTGCTTTGATCAACGCATTTTCTTCAAATGTTTTTCCATCTTCTACAATGTCAATGTCTACTCCTGCTTCTTTCATAGAATGATCTCGTATTTGGATTCATCAAGGATCTCTCTGATCTCTTTCATCTTATGTTCGTTGCCCGTGGCAAAGATTAATCTCTGTTTCATTATTTTCTCCTTCTTGGCGGTTTCGGTCCAAGGTACTGGTAAAACTCTCCTCGGATCATTCCATTGTAAACTTTACGTTTCTTTGTTGGTTTTCCAAGATATTTTTCTGTATCCTCATAAGAAGTGATGACATACTTAGACCATGTATCCAAGCGGTCAAATGCTTCTTTCATCTCTGTATATAGCTGTGGGAGAGTCTCCTGATCTTCCAGTCGTTCTCCATATGGAGGGTTTGCAATGATAAATCCATATGGCTTTGGATGTCGTAAATCTTTGACTTCTCTTTGCTGAAAATGAATCAAGTGATCAACTTCTGCATCCTGAGCATTCTGTCTTGCGATCTTTAACATTCTTGGATCTTTGTCATATCCCTGAAGATCCATCTCTACATCATGATCAACCAGATCATTTGCCTCATCAATAGCATCATACCATGCTTTCTTTGGCAGGAAATTATTCCAATGTTCAGATTCAAAAGAACGATTCATTCCTGGTGCCATATTCATCCCCATCATTGCCGCTTCGATCAAAAATGTTCCACTTCCGCAGAATGGATCGACTAAGATTCGATCCTTATGCCATGGTGTGAGCATAAGAAGAGCTGCTGCCAGTGTCTCACGGATTGGTGCTTCACTGACCAACTTACGGTATCCTCTCTTATGAAGCGGTATACCTGTTGTATCTAACTAATCGTCACCTGATCCTTTAAAATAAATACGCGGACCGGATAATCATCTCCATCTTCATTAAACCATGATACTTTGTATTTAGACTTCATACGATCAACCATAGCCTTCTTGACAATTGACTGGATATCCGGTGCGCTAAACAATTTACTCTTCGCTGTTGATGCCTTCTTTACCCAGAAACGTCCATTCTCTGGAATATAATCTTCCCATGGAAGTTTCTTTGTTCCTTCAAACAGATCATCAAATGTATATGCTTTAAAAGAACCTATTTTTAATAAGATTCTTTCTGCTGTTCTTAAAAATATATTCGCACGGGCAATCCCATCTAAATCTGTACGAAATGTTATTCGCCCGTCTTCTACTTTAACAATTTCATATCCTAAGTCCAGGATCTCTCTTTTTAATACTGCTTCCAGCCCAAAATGGCATGGTGCAATCAGTTCAACTGTCTTCACTCAATTCTCCTTTGTATTTTTATTCTGTTCCTATTCTACCGTTTTCCTTATTTTTCGTCAACTGTCAACTTTTGTAACATGCTAAGCCTCTGACTTATTTTGTTCTTTTTCTTTCATATAATAATAGACACCACCGATGATATTATAAACTTCAAATCCATCTTTCCTCAAGTGTCTGGCTGCCATCATACTCTGTCCGCCGAAATCACAATAAACAATGATCTTTTTCCCATCCATCTGTTCATAACACTCTTTTAAGATTCCATAAGGACAGCTGATCGCATTTTCTAAATGCCCTTCTTTGTACCGTTCTTCCTCTCTGACATCCATCAAAATATAATGCTTTTTATCTCTTGAAAGCTTGATCCCTTCTTTTAATGATATATTTTCAAATTCCATAAAAGTCCTCTTTTTGTTAGCATATGCACATCACAGACTCTTGGAACTAACAAGTATTTTCTATAGAAAAGAGGAATCCTTATGCCGATTTCACAAGGATTCCTCTTTTCTAATTAATACTCATCATTTGCATTTTTGCTGCTGTTTGTTGAACTATTCTGACTTTTGTTTTTATTCTGGTTCTTTGATCTGTTAGATCCTCCGCTGTTGCTTGTATTGGAAGACTGATTTTTGTTACTTGAATTCGAACAATTTTTTGCCATGTTCATTCTCCTTTCTTTTTAATACAGCATTATTTTGTGCGAAATCTCTTTCATATATACACAAAAAAAATTATTTTACTTTTATTTTACTTTTTTTAAAAAATCACTTGATTTTTTCAACCAATCATATATCATGAACTTATCGAGGATATGTTTATTTTCGATTATAACCCCTTATTAATTTATTTATACTCCCCTCAAAAAGAGCAGATTTCCCTATCTGCTCTTTTTACTATTTATCTTTAATGTTTTTAAAAATGTACAAATGATTTTATTGACATTTTCTATAGTATGTGTATAATTAAGATTGTTCAAGAACAAAGGCGTTCCGATCATAGGATTGGAGCGCCTTTTTTTGTATATCAATGGTAATTCCTTGGGTCTTCTCCATCGATATACGAAATTCTTTCTTAAGACTTTATACATAACCGCGTACTAGTTTTTGACAAGTTTTTGGCATCTTGCAGACAAGAGTAACGGACACATCATTGACTTGAACACAGACTTGCTATGTTGACTAGAATGAGACTAACAATGACGACTAGAAATGAGACTAGAATGAGACTGACAATGACAACTAGAACGAGACTAGAATGAGACGAAATACTATGACTAGTTTGAAGCTTAAAAGTAAGACCCAGCACAATACCCAAACTACATATGACATTAGAGAAGCCTCGGACAAATGTCCGAGGCCTTTCTCTTTGTACACATTTTTAGATCAATTCCGATTGTTTTACAGCATTTCGTCTGGTTTCTGGCGGTCTTCCGGACGCATAAATCCTGCGAGTAAAAGTTGATAACTTCCAAAATAAGAAATAAACATCCACGCCATTCCTGTAAATATCGCAGAACCAGCAGTAACACCAATCGTTTCCACCAGCTCAAATATAACTCTGGCATAAATAGACAGCTTAAAGATCTTTCCAAAGGATACATCTTCTCGATTCTTACGGTCCATTCTTGTTCTCTGATTAAAATATGTGAGCATTGTAATAAAAATACAAACTGTTAAATAAGAAATAATATTTGCGATCCATTGTGTAAAGAACATGATCACGATAAAAATACGGATCATCGGCACCATAGATAGCATTGCCTGATTATTGAATTCAACATTCTTCATATTTTTAAATGAAAAAGTATTCATCATGTTTCCAACAACTGTATTCTTTACCACCATCTCATTCTTAGCAAATACCAGTTCCATCTGATACGTATTGCTAAATCTTCAGTTGATACTTTATCCTTGGATGTATCTGCCACAAAATGTACACCGCCGATCTCAAATCCATCTCCTGATCAACAGATAATGTTCCATCTTTTAATTCAAATGCAGGCAGTCTGTTTAAAATAAAATTCTTCCATCCACCAACACTGACTGTAAATCCTGCAACATCCATTCCATATCCGAGAATCGTTGTGATCAATGTGATCGCTGCAAGAAATAAAATAACTTTCCCTTTTGCAAGGTTAAGAAGTCTTTTGTACTGGCTTGGTTTTAAGCAGGCGATCTTAAACTGCTCAAACCAGCTGATTTTCTCTGATTTGTCCATAAATGATTATTCTCCGTATACAATACTTTTCAGTAATTCGTCCTTCTCTTTTGTTCCTTTGATGATTTCTACTAATTTGGCTGCAAAATCGATCGCTGTTCCCATTCCACGACTTGTAATGATTTTTCCATCTACTACAACTTTATCTGTCTGGTAATCTGCGGATTTTAATTCTTCTTCCATCGCTGGATATGAAGTTGCCTTTCTTCCTTCTAGAAATCCGTATTTTTCAAATACTGTTGGTGCTGCACAGATGGCTGCTAGATACTTCTCGTTCTTATACGCCTTCTGAAGTAATTTTCCAAGTCCTTCATGATCTTTTAGATGAAGCGTTCCTGGCATTCCTCCTGGAAGTACATACATTGCTCCCTCCGCTTCTAATACTTCATGAAACATGATATCTGCCTCAACTTCAATACGATGTGCACCAATGATATTTCTGGAACTTCCGATAGAGACTGTAACTGTTGGAATCTCCGCACGTCGCAGCATATCAACTACAGTTAAACCTTCGATTTCTTCAAATCCATCTGCTAAAATACAAAAACTTTCCCATCATAATTCTTCTCCTTTATTCTTTCTATATTATAACATCGTTCTTCTTTTCTTCCTCTTCTTTATTATTACAATAACTTTAAAGAAAAAATGGTAAAAAGTCAACCCGTCTTAGCCTTACTGGTATTTCTTTTCTATTTTCAATTGACATTTTCGTTAAGAATCTGTAAAATAGATTTCGATAAATTATATGTATGTTTCCGTAGCTCAGCTGGATAGAGCGACCGCCTCCTAAGCGGTAGGTCGGGTGTTCGAATCACCTCGGGAACACTTCATGTGCCGGAGACTTATGCCTCGTTTCCGGCACTTTATGTTTATAAGGAGGAATCTCAATGAAAGGTTTATTTATTATCAACCCATCATCCGGTAAACAAAATATTGATTCTATGTTACGAGAGATCATGGCAACATTGATCCTTGATCAAATTTGTTCCCATGTTGATGTTTTTTACACAAAAGGCAAGGATGATGCGAAGAATCGTGCTGCCGAATTAAAACCAGGAGATTATGATTTTATTGTATCTGTTGGTGGTGACGGTACATTAAATGAAGTTACGAACGGTCTGATCTTAAGTGAAAGTAATATTCCTATGGCAATCATTTCCGCTGGAACAGTCAATGATTTTGCTACATATATGAAACTTCCTCAGACTGCGGATGGTTTCTGTCAGATGATCAAAGACTTCCAGACAAAGAAGGTTGATGTTGGACGTGTCAATAACGAATACTTCATCAATGTTCTGGCTGCAGGTATGTTAACAGATATCGCTTACAAAGTTCCAAAAGATAAGAAAGCCGTTCTTGGTAAGATGGCCTATTATCTGGAAGGTGTAAAAGAATTTCCAAAACAGCTTTCACAAAATATGACTTTAACATTTAACAGTAAGGAATATTCCGGAACTGAAGATATCATGTTGTTCTTGGTTGCAAACTCAAAGAGTGTCGGAGGTTTTGCAGATGCGGCTCCTCTTGCATCTGTTTCTGACGGATATTTAGATGTTATGATCATCAAGAAAATGGCACTTCTTACAGAAGCACCAGATTTGATCTTTAAATTATTCCAGGGAGAACATCCAAAGCATCCTTCTATCGAATATTTCCAGACAAAGGAATTATCTGTTCTTCCAACAGAACAAACTGTCGGGATCGCCATCGATTATGATGGTGAAATATTAGAAGAAGGACTCCCAGTCGATATCTCTATCGTACCAGAAGCCCTTAATCTGATCATTTTACGTACAACTAATTAATCTATACTAATAATTAATAAAGTTTCACAGAACCAATCTGTTTTCCATCATAACTTATGATATATTTATTATCTTTACATTTATATGTAAGTTTGGATACAGATTGGTTTTTTTCTAACATCACTGTCACGTCATTTAAATGTTTTAATGGAATCTTATATGGAGATAATTCATTTCCTGTTTTTAAGAACCCATATGTATCATCTTTCAACGTTGCGTTCATTGTCTTAAATGGTGCGATTGTCTTATAATTGTTAAATCCATAATTTAACATCTTGATCGTATCTTCATATAACTCATATCCATGTGCACAAAGATCTACTGCGATCAGTTCTTGATCTCCTCTCTTGGCAAATGTTACAAGAGTTCCTCCTGCTTTTGTTGTATATCCTGTTTTACCACCTTCAACACCATCATAGTTAAACATTGTTCGTTTCACCATCTTATGATGATTCCAAAGCTCTTTTCCATGTTTATCTTTGTTCGTTGGTGCAATATAATAATTAGGTTTGCATGCAACATAACGGAATGTTTCATTTTCAAGTGCTGCTTTTGAAATCTTTGCCATATCTCTTGCTGTTACATAATGATCATCATCATGCAATCCGTTGGTTGTTACAAAATGAGAACCTGTACATCCAAGTTCTTTTACTTTTTTATTCATCAGTCCTACGAATTTCTTTGTAGTTCCTGCTGTATGTTCTGCTGCTCCGTTACATGCCTCATTCGCAGATTCTAACATGATCGCATTCAGTACATCGATCAATGGAATCTTCTCTCCTGCCTTAATTCCGATATGTGTACTTCCTGGCTCAATGCTGTTAACTGCATAACTTGAAAATGTAACTTCATCATATAAATCTTTGTTATTCTCAATCGCAACCAATGTTGTTAGGATCTTTGTGATACTTGCTGGATAATGACGGTCATCTACCTTCTTTGCATACAAAATCTTTCCTGATTTCGCATCAATAACGATTCCTGATCTTCCATAGATGTTTGGCTGTTTTGCCGTTGTTTTTTCTGCTGTTGCAACACCATCTGCTGCCTGAACATTCACCTGTGGTGTCTGAAGTTGTGTCGCTGCAAACAATGACATGACCGCCATTGCAGTAATTTTCTTGATGATCTTTTTCATGATTTTCTCTCCTTTGTATGTTAGATCAGACCAAATTTCTTCAAGCCTTTTTCAATTCCATCTTCATCAACTCTTGCTGTCTGATATGGTGCGATTTCTAATAATTCTGGTACAGAATTACCCATTGCAACACCATATTTTACATATTTGATCATATCGATATCATTGGCACTGTCACCAAATGCATAAGAATCTTCTCTTGAAATTCCTGTATGATCAAGGATCACTTCTATTCCCTTCGCCTTATTAACACCTAATGGTACAAATTCTACTGAATTTACAGGCTCATGATATGTTCCTTTGTATTTGTGTCCAAGGATCTCTTCGATCTCTGGTTTCATTGAAATCTCCATATGATGGTATGTCCATTTTGGAACATCCACTGCTTCATTTAATGGATATAATGTTGTTTTACAGTCTGCTTCTGTTTTATTCTTCATCGCAATATAATAATCATCTGTGTTCTCCGGATCATAATATCCATATTTTCTCCTTCTAAGATGATTCCGATCTTCTGTTTCTTTCCCCAGTCGATCACTGTCTGTACTTCTTCTGGTGTCATCAGTTCCTGATGCAGGATCTTGCCTTCATACTCTACATAAGTTCCTGCCCCTAAGATCACTCCATCAAATCCCATATGGAAATATTCTTCTGGAATCATTCCCTTGCTTCTTCCCGTGCACATAACGATCTTGTGCTCATTTGCGATCAACTGATTCAATGCATTAACTGTTGATTCTGGAATTCCGATTCTAGAATCATATAATGTTCCATCGATGTCAAAAAATATTATCTTACTCATTGTTTTCCTTGTTCTCCATTAAATATTCTCTATCTGCCAATCAATTGTCGCTAGTCCATGTTCTTTCAAAAATTCATTTGCCTGACTAAAATGATGGCATCCGAAAAATCCTCTATATGCTGATAACGGGCTTGGGTGCGGTGCTTCTAATATCAAATGATTCGGATTATCAAGTAATGCTTTCTTACTCTGTGCTGGACGTCCCCAAAGCATAAATACGATCGGACGGTCCTGTTGATTCAACACTCTGATCGCCGCATCAGTAAACTCCTCCCATCCAATACCTCTGTGAGAATTCGCACGATGTGCCTGTACAGTCAATACTGTGTTTAACATCATAACACCCTGGTCTGCCCATTTCTTTAGATATCCATTATTCGGAATATAGCATCCAAGATCTTCGTTCAATTCTTTATAAATATTAACCAATGATGGGGGCGCTTCTACTCCAGGTTTTACAGAAAATGACAATCCATGTGCCTGTCCATCTCCATGATATGGATCCTGCCCTAAGATCACAACTTTTACATCCTTTACTGGAGTAAAATGAAATGCATTAAAGATATCGTCAGCTGGTGGAAAGATCAGCTTAGTGTGATATTCATCCATAACTTTTTGGTATAATTTCCTATAATATGGCTTTTTGTATTCTTCTTTTAAATAATCTGCCCAGTCATTCGTAATTGGCGGCATTTTTCGACTCCTTTTTAAAATCTTTTCCCATTATATCATAATTTGTAGTAAAATAAAATTCGATATGAATATGAAAAGAAAAGGAGGGTATTATTTTGAAGCAAATGAAAAGCTTACTGGAAAATCCCCACGGATTTTCTGTCTCACTTGTATTTGACGGACTGCTTGTCGGAATCTTTGCCGGATGCATTTCTGTCATTTACCGCCTGCTTTTAAATAACGCTGAAAAACTATTATTTACGATCATTGAATTTACTAAAACAAGGCCTTTCTGGATAGCTGTCTGGTTTATCGTTTTGATCGTTATGGGACTGATCGTTGGATGGCTCATGTCTTGGGAAGGCATGGCTTCTGGAAGTGGTATCCCACAGGTTCAAGGAGAAATGAAAGGTTATTTAAATCAAAACTGGCACCGTGTTCTTTGTTCTAAGATCATTGGTGGAACTTTATGTATTCTTGGAGGTTTATCTCTGGGACGCGAAGGCCCTTCCGTACAGCTTGGTGCCATGGTTGCAAAGGGTATTGCTAAGATTACAAAAAAATCTCAAACCAAAGAACGCTATATGATGACTTGTGGTGCAGGTGCCGGTCTTGCCGCTGCCTTTAATGCACCACTTGCAGGTGTGATGTTTTCACTGGAAGAATTACAGAAGAACTTTAACAGCTCTATGTTAGTCTGCATCATCTCTGGATGTGTAACTTCCGATTTTATTTCAAAAAATGTCTTTGGATTATCTCCAGTTTTTGATTTTCATTTAAAGGCTGCTCTTCCTCTTGTACATTATTGGATGTTAATACTTCTTGGAATCCTGCTTGGGCTTTGTGGTGCTTTTTATAACTTTATCATGTTGAAAGGACAGGATTTATTTGGAGCAATGAAAAAAATCCCAGCAAAATACCGTATCGTATTTCCTTTTGTAGTATCTGGGATCATTTGTTACACGCTGCCTTCTATCTTAGCAGGTGGACATGCTATGATCTCTCTGATCACAAGACATACTTTACTTGTCTCTACGATGTTATTATTATTAGTTGCTAAGTTTTTCTTCTCCGCCTTCTGTTTTGGTTCCGGGGCTCCTGGTGGAATCTTCTTTCCACTGTTGATTCTCGGTGCATACCTTGGGGCGATCTATGGAACACTGGTGATTCAGGCAAGTGGAATTCCTTCTTATTACTTAGTGAACTTTATTACGATCTCCATGGCTGGATTCTTTACAGCGATCGTACGTGCACCGATCACAGGTATCCTGCTGATCGCTGAGATGACTGGTACATTTGAACACTTCCTTTCACTGGCAGTTGTTTGTATCATCAGCTATCTTGTTGCACATCTGTTAAAGAGTGAACCAATTTACGAAAGTCTGCTAGGACGAATTCTTGCTAAAAATGGCTTTAAAGAAAGCGAAGATGCTGATCATAAGGTTCTTCGTGGTTTTGCCGTTGGCACTGGTTCCATTGCAGCCAAACAGCTTGTAAAAGATATTCCATGGCCAGAACATTGCTTGATCGTTACTTTAAATCGTGGCGATGAAGAGATCATTGCTCGAGGAAGCACTGAAATTCATGTTGGCGATACGATCATTGCCTTGATCGACGATAATTATCTTGGAATGGTCACGGAAAGCATTCAGCTAATCTGCGGTGAGATCATTCCTGAATAATTTTATATTCAATTTACTTTTATTGAGAAAGTTTTCAGTTTTTATATGTTGCGATTGACTAACCTTACTTTTGACTAATAAAATATAAGAAAGAAATACATCATATAAGTTCGAAGGAGGGATTATCATGCAACCATTAACAAAAGTCATGCAGGGAGCGACTTGCACTGTCAAGTGGGCATTAGGCTTACCTGAAACTGTTGAAAAGCTCCGCGAACTGAAGATTGAACAGGGAAGTAACTGCAAGTTGTTTGTAAAAACAGCGATTATATGATCATCGGCGTTGGATCAAACGGTATGCTGTTGGGAATGAAATTGCTGGAAGAATTCAGGTTTAGATAATTATAAAAATAAATAAGAACGAGAAAATCTCCATATAACTTGATTTTCTCGTTCTTATTTTGTTTGTATTTGCATCATAAATCAATACTCGTATTGTTCAGGATATCCCCTGCCTGTTGATTCTCTCAAGTCCATCGACATCATGATCTGCATGTCTTCCTTTGATAATTCAAAATCAAAGATATCCGCATTCTGTATGATCCGTTCTTTGTGGACAGATTTTGGAAGGCTTACGATCCCTCTCTGCAAATGCCAGCGTAAGATGATCTGTGCAGGTGTTTTATTGTATTTTTTAGCAATAGCTACGATTTCTGGTTCTGAAAGCTGTTTTCCTTTGCCTAGAGGTCCCCATGCTTCTACAACAATATCATGTTCCTGGCAATAATTTACGGTCTCTTCCTGCACAAGGAATGGGCAGATTTCAATCTGATCAACCGCTGGTGCAATGTTAGCTGTTACTTCTAATTGTTTTAAATGTTTTGGACGAAAATTGCTGACTCCTATATTCTTGATCAGTCCTTGTTCATAATATTTCTCAAGAACTTTCCAGGAACCTTTGACATCATTGATCGGCCAGTGTAATAAATACATATCCACATATTCAAGTCCAAGCCCTTTTAATGTCTTTTCAAATGCAGCTTCTTGTTTTCCTTCTACCATATCTTCGTACCACATCTTACTTGTCACAAAGATTTCCTCTCTTGGGATCTCGCAATCTCTGACAGCTGCTCCAACCAGCGCTTCATTCTCGTAATAGGCTGCTGTGTCTATATGACGATAGCCTGATGATAATGCATCAAGACATGCCTGATATGCTTCGTCCCCGCGGCTGTCCCAGCTTCCGAGTGCCATCACTGGTATTTCATTTCCATTGTTTAATTTAAACGTTGAACTTACATTCATGTCTTCCTCCCTAATTAGTCAAGTTGTTTTTCCTTTAAAATAAAGGATTTTTTAGTTATTTATCTCAGATGAATGAGCATGTTTTATGGATATTTCTCTGTATCCAGTACGAAAATAGCTGTTTTAGGGTATA
>ENA-OQLB01000812-OQLB01000812.1-human-gut-metagenome-genome-assembly--contig:-NODE-812-length-15781-cov-4.356650_pt1 | contig 15781 bp, 18 predicted proteins | sample MGYA00242656_ERZ504813 | MGnify/ENA primary metagenome ERZ504813 (study PRJEB26092, sample SAMD00036388) | human gut metagenome | host: Homo sapiens | study: EMG produced TPA metagenomics assembly of... | reverse complement strand
AAAATAGCATGATTATGAAACGTATCATTTTTGCATTAATGACAGCCATAATGCTCTGTACATTGGCACAGGGAAAGAACAGAACTGTAACAGAAAATGACAGCTTGGGAAACCCCCAAAGAGTTATAGAACTGAAAGATACCATGATTAACGGAAAGTCCGTAACGGACACACTCAGCATCATGACTTATGAAAACAGTACCCATCGTCATACCGAAAGCGATAATGATTATAAAAGCCGCAACGACGCTTATGACTTCGGCTGGAATATCGGACATAACACCCGGGAAGCAATCATCGCCATCGTAGCCATTGTTTCCGTCTTCGGCTTACCGCTGGTTGTCGTATTCATCGTCTTTTTCTTCCGCTATAAGAACCGGAAAGCCAAATACCGTTTGGTAGAACAGGCTTTGGCCAGCGGACAACCGCTGCCGGAACACCTGTTTAAAGACACCGAATCAATGGATACCCGCAGCAAAGGAATCAAAAATGTGTTTGCCGGTATCGGACTGTTCATCTTCCTTTGGGCCATTACCGGCGAATTCGGACTGGGCTGCATCGGACTGCTCATTATGTTCACAGGCTTCGGACAAGTCGTCATCTACTATACGCAACAGCACAAAGCCCCCCAAAGTAACGGGCAACCCGATAATACAAAAACAGGCTTTCCGGAAAGAATGAAGAAAAATGAGCCAGCCCAATGATATATCGTTAGTTGCACAGGTCGTGGTGTTTCACAACACCAGGGCCTTCGACCGGTTAGTAAGAAAGTACCAGTCGCCCGTACGGAGGTTCTTCCTGCATCTGACCTGTGGCGACAGCGAATTGAGCGATGACCTTTCACAAGACACATTCATCAAGGCATATACCAACCTGGCCTCATTCAAGAACTTATCCAGTTTCTCCACATGGCTCTACCGTATTGCTATAATGTTTTTATGACTATCTTCGTGCCCGTAAAGAGACGGACAGCTGGAGACACGTCAAGTAGACGCTCAATGCTGTACGCAACAAAACGACATAGGTCAACGCATGGATATCTACCGCGCGCTGAGTATGCTGAAAGATATGGAACGAACCTGCATCACTCTTTTTTATATGGAAGATCAAAGCATTGAAAAGATTGCAGGCATTACCGGCTGCCCCGCAGGAACAGTAAAAAGCCATCTGTCGCGGGCCAAAGATAAAATGGCTGCCTACTTAAAACAAAATGGTTATGACAGAAAACGATGATAAACTCTTAACTGCTTTCTTTGCCGGAAACCGGCAGGAAATACCGGACAATGGCTTCACCCGCCGCGTGATGCGCCATTTACCCGACCGTACCCACCGGATTTCACAAGTATGGGTAACATTCTGCTTCACGCTGGCATTAGTGCTGTTCTTCGCCTTCGACGGTTTGCAACAAGTGCTGGGTACGCTTCGTGAGACATTCACCACCGCTGCCCAAAGCGGAATGACCGAACTTGATCCCAAATCCTTACTGGTAGCAGGGATAGTGCTGCTTTACCTGCTCTACCGCAAGATATGTTCACTGGCTTAGATGGATTCGGCAACCTGAAACAGAAAAAATCCCCATAGGATAAACAAACTTCCTCATAGGATAAACAGATTTCCTCATAGGACAATACAATCCGCCCTTACCTTATCTCTCCATTGGCAAGGTAAGGGCTAATTTTTTATAAACGAATGAACATATCTCAACGATATATTGTATATTTGCCAACTCATAAAACTAAATAACCTTACAAAGTTTTGAGACGGATTATATTCATTATATTATTTGCATCTTTCATTGGAAGCGCCGGGCGCACACTACCAGCGACTCTCTTGTTATGAACTACATGCGGGAAATGGGAATACCGCTGACTTACAACAATAAAGTTGAATTACTAATGACCGGTCGTGAAAAGTTCACCGACTTATTCGAAGCCATTCGCCATGCCCGGCATCATATTCATTTGGAATATTTCAACTTCCGCAACGACTCCATCGCCAACTCCCTTTTCGACTTATTGGCAGAAAAAGTGAAAGAAGGCGTGGAGGTACGCGCCATGTTCGATGCATTCGGCAACTGGTCCAATAACCAACCGCTAAAAAAACATCATCTGCAAGCGATAAAGGCACGTGGCATCGAAATTGTCAAGTTCGACCCTATCACTTTTCCCTATATCAACCATGCCATGCATCGCGACCACCGTAAAATCGTCGTGATCGATGGAAAGACAGGCTATACAGGCGGGATGAACATTGCCGACTATTACATCAACGGTTTACCCAAAATCGGCAAATGGCACGATATACACATGCATATAGAAGGGGACGCCGTACGCTATCTGCAAGGCATCTTCCTGACTATGTGGAACCGGGAGACCGGACAACACATCGGCGGTCCGGCATACTTCCCCAACCTGCCCCAATTTCCGGACAGCATAGCCGAAGAGATTTCAATAGTGGACCGCACCCCGCGAGAAACACCCCGTTCCATCAGCCATGCCTACGCCGTTTCAATCGAAGCCGCTCAAAAAAACATCCAGATAGTGAACCCTTACTTCGTACCGACAAAATCCATTCGTAAAGCCATCAAAAAAGCATTAAAGAAAGGTACGGAAGTGGAAATAATGATACCGGCAGTATCGGATATCCCTTTACGCCTGAAGCTTCCTTCTACATTGCACACAAGCTGATGAAACGGGGAGCTAAAGTCTACTTGTTCAAAGACGGGTTCCACCACTCCAAAATAATGATGGTGGACAGCACTTTCTGTACAGTAGGTACGGCCAACCTTAACAGCCGCAGCTTACGCTACGACTATGAAACAAACGCTTTCATTTTTGACCCGGCAACCACCAATCAACTGAACAGCATGTTTGAAAAGGATAAGCAAAACAGCACTTTGCTCACTCCCGAAGTATGGAAGAAACGTTCCGGCTGGAAGAAATTCGTCGGCTGGGTGGGAAACCTGCTGACTCCTTTCCTGTAAATCGTTCCCTTTAATTTTTGATTCTTATTTTTTTATTCTCCCAAGAACTTTAGCTACCTTTGGCGAGGCTTTTAACAAGTAAACCATGAAACAATATTTAGACTTGCTCAACCGCGTGTTGACTGAAGGCATAGAAAAAAGCGACCGCACCGGAACCGGCACAATCAGTGTATTCGGACATCAGATGCGCTTCAATATGGACGAGGGATTCCCTTGCCTGACAACTAAGAAACTTCATTTGAAATCCATCATTCATGAACTGTTATGGTTCCTGAAGGGCGATACAAATGTGAAATACCTGCAAGAAAATGGTGTGCGCATCTGGAATGAATGGGCAGACGAAAACGGAGATTTGGGACATATCTACGGCTATCAATGGCGTTCATGGCCCGATTACAAAGGCGGAACAATCGACCAGATCAGTGAAGCGATAGAAACGATCAAACACAACCCCGATTCACGCCGCATCATAGTCAGCGCCTGGAATGTCGGCGATCTGGACAACATGAACCTGCCGCCTTGCCACGCATTCTTTCAGTTTTACGTACACAGGCCGGCTCAGCCTGCAACTTTACCAGCGGAGTGCGGACATCTTCCTGGGAGTGCCTTTCAACATCGCATCATACGCATTGCTTCTACAAATGGTAGCACAAGTCACCGGACTGAAGGCAGGAGATTTCGTACATACTCTGGGAGATGCGCATATATACCTGAACCATCTGGAACAAGTGAAACTCCAATTGAGTCGTGAACCGAAGGCATTGCCGCAGATGAAAATAAACCCGGACGTGAAGAATATCTTCGACTTCAAATTTGAAGATTTTGAATTAATCAATTATGATCCGCACCCGCACATCGCCGGAAAAGTTGCGGTATAAAAGAAAGAGAAAATCTCATCCTATAAGAACCATTTGAACCCTGTACAGACATGATCAGCATTATTGCCGCAGTAGACCGCCACATGGGCATCGGTTACGAAAACAAATTATTGTTCTGGCTTCCCAATGACCTGAAACGCTTTAAAGCGCTTACTACCGGAAATACAATCATCATGGGACGGAAAACCTTTGAGTCACTGCCCAAAGGCGCTTTACCCAACCGTCGCAACATAGTCTTGTCTACCCGCTCCGATACCCAATGCCCGGGTGCAGAAGTATTCCCCTCTCTTGAGGAAGCCTTGAAAAACTGTGCACAGGACGAACAAGTCTACATTATAGCGGAGCCAGCGTATATCACCAAGCCCTCCCTTTGGCAGACGCACTTTGCCTTACCGAAATAGATGCTGAAGCTCCCCATGCAGATGCATACTTTCCGGAAGTAGATCTTAAAATATGGCAAGAAAAAAGCAGGGACTCCCATCCGATAGACGAGAAACATCCCTGCGCTTATGCTTTTGTCGATTATATCCGCCGATAGGATTTACTCCTCTTCATCCTCTACTACTATCGGCATCTGACGCTTAATCGCTTCGTGGAAAGAGATTAATGTTTCCGTACGCGACAAGCCCAACGGTTGCAGCTTATCGTGAATAATACTCAGCAAATGGTGATTGTTCCGGGCATACAACTTAATGAACATATCATACTTACCTGTCGTAAAGTGACACTCCACAATTTCAGGAATAGCCTCCAACGCTTTTGTCACAGCATCAAAAGTAGCGGGATCTTTTAAATAAATTCCGATATATGCACAGGTCTCATATCCTATCTTCTCCGGATCTATAACATATTCCGATCCTTTCAATATCCCCAGATTAGTGAGTTTCTGAATACGTTGATGAATAGCTGCTCCAGATACATTACAAGCTCTGGCCACTTCAAGGAAAGGAATACGTGCATTATCGGCAATCAACTGCAGTATTTGCTCGTCTAAAGTATCCAATTGATGATGTCCCATTTCTATTTTCAATAATTAATTTTATAAATGATTTCCCGCATTTTACTACGGCAAGGTGCAAAGTTAGCCATTTTTTCTCCAATAAAAATACGAATTATAACTTTTCTTGCTAAAAAGAGAATAATCGCACATTCGGGAAATACCGGGACTATTATGTAACATGGACAAAAAAAGATGTAACATACTTTTGGAGCAGATTGACGGAAAATGAATTCCTTTGTAACAGAAAACACGAAATCATGAAAAACATAATTAAATTATCTGCAAATATGAAATCTTCTTTAAAACTTTTAGCATTTTGCTCATTACTCTCGACAACCGCCTTGTCACAAGAACTATCGTTGAACATGCCCATCATCCAAACCAAATACACAGCCGACCCGGCTCCTATTGTGTACAATGACACTGTCTATCTCTTTACCAGCCACGATGAGGATGACGGCGAAAATTTTCACATGAAGGACTGGCTCCTCTACACCTCTACCGATATGGTGAACTGGCAGGATCGTGGCGCCGTAGCCTCGCTCAAAGACTTCAAATGGTACAAAGGTGACAACGGTGCCTGGGCACAGCAAGTGGTTCGCCGCAACGGCAAATGGTATATGTATTGCCCCATTCATGGCAACGGCATCGGCGTGCTGGTGTCCGACTCTCCTTACGGTCCTTTTAAAGATCCCATAAACAAACCGCTGGTATGGCAAAAGGAACACTGGTACGATATTGACCCCACAGTATATATTGATGATGACGGCCAAGCCTATATGTACTGGGGTAACCCGAATCTCTATTGTGTGAAACTGAATGAAGACATGATTTCCTACTCAGGCGAAATCATGGAGCTACCCCATATCGAAGATTATCAGGAAGGCCCTTGGTTCTATAAGCGAAACGGACACTACTATTTAGCCTTTGCCTCTACATGCTGTCCTGAGGGTATCGGCTATGCCATGAGTAAAAACCCGCTTGGGCCATGGGAGTATAAAGGGCATATTATGGACATACCCGCGGACTCGTGGCAATCATCCCGGCATTATAGACTACAAGGGTAAATCTTACTGTTTTGGACAAAACTATGATATCTTCCGTTTGGAAACAAGCCGCCACGCAGAACGGCGCTCGGTGTCGGTTGCTGAAATGGAGTATAACCCTAACGGCACCATCCGCATGCTGCCTTATTTTCACGAATGTAAATTGGAACAGATTGAGAAATTCAATCCCTACCGTAAAGTAGAAGCAGAAACAATGGCTTGGGGCTTCGGACTGAAGACCACTCCCAAGAATATCTGGAGTCACGAACGCTGGAACCAGCTGGTAACAAGTATAGATGACGGCGAATACCTAATGGTGAAAGGTGTTGATTTTGGAAAAGGAGCCAAGACATTTAAAGTCTCCGCTTCTGCCCACCTATATGGCGGCATATTGGAAATTCACATTGACCAAAAAGATGGTCCATGTGTCGGCACAGTGAATATCTCACATACGAAAAGTGAACTTCGCGAGTTTACGACGTCTGTTGTGAACTTGAACGGCGTACACGATCTCTATCTTGTTTTTAAAGGTGGGAAAGAACTGAAAAAGAACCTATTTATGTTGGACTGGTGGGCATTCGAGTAAAGAACAGCCATTGGCACAATCGTGTACTTCCCAATATACTGTAAATCAAGTCACTCATTCACAGAAATAAAGCATAGAACATGACAAGAAAAACACTGTTTTTATTCGTTTTGCTGATTGGTTGCTTTACGGCCTTTGCCCAAAATGATTCTCCTAAAAGCAATTGTGTGAATATCGAATTGCCAACAGGAAAGCTTTCTTTACAACCGCTCAATCAGAATACGGTGCGCGTAAGGTTCACCAAAGGACAGGCTGTTCCGAAAGAAGAATTAATCTATACAGAAGATGTAGCGTCTCCTGCATATAAAGTGAAAGAGAATAATACCTCACTGAGACTTTCACTTGAGAAAATGATTGTAGTTTATGACAAACTGCGTCATACACTGACTTTTACCGATGCTAAAGGGCAAATTATCTTGCAGGAAAAAGAAGGAGGGCGTTTATTGAAAAGTTCTACTGTTCAAGGCGAACCGGCCTTTTTGGCCGAACAACATTTCTTATCACCGGCTGATGAATACTTGTTTGGCACCGGACAATTTCAAGATGGCTATTTAAATGTGCGGGGACTGAGCAGACGCCTTACACAAGTTAATACACAGATCGCAATTCCTTTTATTCTTTCCAACAAGGGATATGGCATTTTGTGGAACAACTATGGTCTGACAGACTTTAATCCTGCCGACGAGTCTGTAAAGTTATTACCGGCAAAGACAGAGGGACAAGCCGTTACAGTGGACGCGACAAGTACAAAAGGCAATAAACGTGAGACTCGTCTCTTCAAGTCATTCACAGCAACATTCAGTGTTCCGGCCGATGGACAGTACGGATTGCTGTTGGATGTAGGCAGCGTATGGCACGCAAACATTACATCGCTATTGATGGAAATAAAATTGTCGATGTGAATAATTTGTGGCTCCCTCCTACTACTTCCGTTATAGTAGAATTATCGAAAGGAGAACATACTGTTGAAGTACAGGGCGTAAAGGAAGATTCCCCCGTATTATATTGGAGACAAGTAACCGATGAGACTGTCTTCCGTTCTCCGGTAGCACATTCTTTGGACTATACCGTATTCTCCGGAAATGCCGATGAAATAATAGCCGGGTACCGTCAGTTGACAGGCAAAGCGCCTATGTTGCCGCTTTGGGCATTAGGCTATATTCATTGCCGGGAACGTTATAATACACAAGCGGAGCTGTTGGAAAACGCACATGAATTTAGGAAACGGAAGCTCCCTGTGGATGTAATCGTACAAGATTGGCAATGGTGGGGAAAGTACGGGTGGAATGCCATGCAATTCGATGAAAGCAAATATCCGGATCCCGGCAAAATGGTACGTGAGCTTCATAACATGAACATGCACCTGATGTTGTCCGTTTGGTCTAAAATAGATAAGCAATCGGCACTTGGAAAGCAAATGGAGTCTAAAGGTTTTTACATTCCCGGCACAGATTGGATTGATTTTTTCAATCCTGATGCAGCAGCTTTTTATTGGCATAATTTTAGCAGTAAACTATTGAAGCCCTACAAAATTGATGCGTGGTGGCAGGACGCTACCGAACCGGAAAATGATGATTTACTGAACCGGCGAATAAACAATGGGAAAACCCCAGGTGAATTCTACCGCAATGTTTATCCGCTTTTTGTGAATAAAACCGTCTATGAAGGCTTACGTAAGGATGACCCGGATCGGCGTGCTATGATATTAACCCGAAGCGGGTTCTCCGGTATACAACGATATGGTGCAGTAACATGGTCGGGAGACGTAGGTAATGACTGGGAAACACTTCGTCGGCAAATAGCTGGCGGATTAGGGCAAATGGCTACCGGTCTGCCTTGGTGGACCTATGATGCAGGCGGCTTTTTCCGCCCTTCCGACCAGTATACGAATAAAGATTACCAGGAACGAATGTTGCGTTGGATACAGCCGGAACCTTCCTGCCATTGATGCGTATTCATGGTTATATGAGTCAGACAGAGCCTTGGCGGTACGGAGAACAAGTGGAACACATTGTTTCCGACTTCTTAGACCTACGTTATCGCCTATTACCCTATATATATTCACATACTGCATTAGTTTCACACCAAGGAGGTACTTTTATGCGTCCGCTGATATTTGATTTTTCACAAGATAAGGAGGCTTTGAAACAGCAGAATGAATATATGTTTGGAAACTCCTTACTGATTAATCCCATAACCCAAAGCAATGTACAAAGCTGGAAAACCTACCTTCCTGAACATGCGGCAGGATGGATTGATTTTTGGAATGGAAAGGCCTATGAGGGAGGACAATACGTGGATATTCCGGCATCAATAGAGAAAATCCCGGTATTTGTAAAAGCCGGTACCATATTACCGTTAGGCATGAAAAAGCAATATGCTTCGGAAAATCTTAGCGCCCCCTTGGAGATACACATTTATCCGGGTGAAGACGCTTCATTCATTTTATACGAGGATGAGGGAGATAATTACAATTATGAAAAAGGGCATATAGCAACATCCGTTTTAACTGGAATGACCGTAAACGAGTACTGACGATAGAAGAACGGCAAGGAGAATATCCCGGCATGCAGGCCAACAGGACTCTCCGTATCATAAGTCCGTCTGCGGAAAAACAGTCGTATATCAAGGTAAAAGGATGAAAATCCAATTGCCATAACCTATTGCAAGAATAAAAAAGTGTTTGTTTAACGATACAAGAAAATAAAAAACGATATGTATTTACCAAGAAATATATGGTTTGTACTAGTTGTCATCATGATCAGCTCATGCAGTACAGAAACATTGGATGTAACCTCTCCTACCGGTAAACTAGGAGTTACAGTGGAGCCTATGGAGAAAGGCTTATGACAAGATTACTTTTTCTGTGAACTATGACGGAAAAACTATCCTTCCCAAACAGAACTAGGATTGGAAACAGATGTTCAGAAGTTTTATGGAAATTTGAAGCTGAAATCTGTTTCTAAGGCAAAACGAATCGTCGATGATTACAAGATGATAACGGGAAAACGCAGTCATTGTATCAATGAAGCCTTTGAAAGGACCTATTCTTTTGAAAACCAAGAAGGAAACGCTTTGGATATTACATTCAGAGTATATGACAATGGGGTCGTTTTCAGATATGAAATTAATACTATTGCAGACAAAGAATATGTCGTTGATGAATATACGGCATATAATATTCCGCAAGGAGCCAAAAGATGGATGCAGCAATACGACCCGGATACGAAAAGTTTTTTCCGGTATCAACAGATGGAAAACTCCCCGGCCGCCCCAAAGTTAACTCTTGGGGATATCCCGGACTCATAGAGTTGCAGGATTCTGTATTTATGCTGATAACAGAAGCAAATATCAGACGTGGACATTGCGGTTCTCTTTTATTCAACGGTGATAACAATGACAGATACCAAGTGAAACTTGCCGATAAAAAACAAGTCGCTGAAAAAACATGGGTTTCTCCTTGGAGGGTACTCATTATAGGAGGTTTGTCCGATATTGTGGAGTCAACACTGGTAACTGACGTCTCTGACTCTTCTAAAGTAGAATATACAGAATGGATAAATCCCGGCATGGTGTCCTGGATATACTGGGCATATAACCATGGCTCTAAGGATTATCAAAAAGTCAAAGAGTATATTGATTTGGCAGCTGAAATGCATTGGCCTTACAACTTGATTGATTGGGAATGGGATGAAATGAGCAATGGAGGCAATCTTCAAGATGCTGTGAAGTATACTTTAAACAAGGGTATTAAGCCTTTGCTATGGTATAACTCAAGTACAAACTGGATTGGTCCCGGCCCCTTGTTCCGTTTGAATAAAAAGCAAGACCGGGAAAAAGAATATGCATGGTTGAGCGAAATGGGAATTGCCGGTATTAAAGTGGACTTCTTCTCGGGTGACAGTGTTTCTACCATGAATTACTATATAGATTTGCTCGAAGATGCCATAAAATATAAACTAATGCTTAATTTTCATGGGGCTACTATTCCGCGAGGGTGGCAACGTACATATCCTCACATGATGTCGGTTGAGGGGGTATATGGCGCCGAATGGTATAATAATGCTCCAATATTAACCAATCGGGCTGCCGAGCATAACGCGACTTTGCCTTTTACAAGAAATGTTGTAGGGCCGATGGATTATACTCCGGGAACTTTTTCCAATTCTCAACACCCTCATATTACTTCATATGCCCATGAACTGGCATTGCCGGTCATTTTTGAATCAGCGTTGCAGCATATGCCGGATAGACCCTCTGTTTATTATGGCTTACCGGAACCGGTGAAGAGATTTTTGTCAGAACTGCCTGTTGCTTGGGATGATACAAAATTATTAGCCGGTTATCCGGGAGAAGAAGTAATCCTGGCACGTCGTAAAGGCGACGTATGGTATATTGGAGGCATCAATGGCACTAATGAAACAAAAACGCTTCATATATCATTGGATAAAATAGCTGTTAACGGTAAGAAAATCTCTATATTCAAAGATGGTATAGATGACAAGCATTTTGCCATTGAAGAAAACATCCCTTTGGCAAATGTTAAATCAGACCTGACAATAGAGTGTTTGCCACGTGGTGGTTTTGTAGCCGTCATAAAATAATCTAAATCTCACAGTAGGCATTTATAATTCGGCATTACCGCATTTTAATAGGAATGAGAGATACGGGATTCAAAATAGAGTTTCGTGTCTCTCATTTATATTAAGATATGGATAGTGCCGAAATAATCGTATATTTGTGAAGTAATTAAACTATAATGAATATGAAAAAATATATTTTACTTTTACTCTGTCTAACAGCAGTCTCTCCCATATATGCACAGGTATTTGCCGAATATTTTGCAGACAAAACGCTTCGTGCCGATTACATATTCAGCGGCAATGCATCCCAACAAGACATTTGTCTGGACGGCCTGTCCTCTCTCCCCACATGGGCGGGAAGAAAACATCATCTGGCGGAACTTCCATTACAAGGCAACGGACAGATTGTCATGCGCGATGCAGCCAGTGGAAAGACTATTTATACAACTTCCTTTTCCTCGCTCTTTCAGGAATGGCTGGAAACAGATGAAGCCAAAAGCGTAACAAAGGGATTTGAAAATACATTCCTTCTTCCGTATCCCCTCCAACCGGCCGAAATAGAAATAATTCTACTCGATTCGCGCCGCAACATTCGTGTCTCCATGAGGCATACCATACATCCTGACGATGTGTTGATAGCACAAAAAGGGAACTCACACATTACTCCGCATAAATACCTGCTACAAAATGGAGATGCCGACAAATGCATTGATGTAGCTATCCTCGCGGAAGGATACACCCCTCAGGAAATGCAGACATTCTATAAAGATGCCGGTATTGCCTGTGAGAGCCTTTTTGCACACGAGCCTTTCAAGTCCATGAAGAAACGTTTCAATATTGTTGCTGTCGCCAGCCCTTCCATAGACAGTGGAGTCAGCGTGCCAAGACTGAACGAATGGAAGCACACTGCTTTCAGCTCACATTTCAGTACATTCTACTCCGACCGTTATTTGACCACATCACGCGTAAGAGCAGTACATGATGCCTTAGCGGGAATCCCTTATGAGCACATTATCATATTAGCCAATACGGAAGAGTACGGTGGTGGAGGTATTTATAATTCCTACACCCTGACCACTGCTCATCACGCCATGTTTCGTCCGGTAGTAGTACATGAATTCGGACATAGCTTTGGCGGACTTGCCGATGAATATTTCTATGACAACGATATTATGACAGACACTTATCCATTGGATATAGAGCCATGGGAACAGAACATCAGTACACAAGTGGACTTTGCGTCGAAATGGAAAGACATGCTTCCCTCAAACATTCCTATTCCCACTCCGATAAGTGCAAGTGAAAAATACCCGACAGGTGTGTATGAAGGAGGAGGCTACTCTGCAAAGGGTATTTTCCGCCCGGCAGATAATTGTCGTATGCGCACCAATGAATACCCGGAATTCTGTCCTGTGTGCCAACGTGCCCTCCGCCGAATCATAGATTTTTATACTGAATAATAAACATCAAAAGACTGACTTATGGTTAAATTTCAACGTATCACAACTAAGGATACAGCCTTGTACAATTACATGGAGCGACTTATGACCGCCTCTTTTCCTTCGGAAGAATATCGCCCATTGGAAGAATTGCGTAATTATACAGATACTAAAACCCATTTTTACTGCAACATCATTCTTCATCACGACACTCCGGTCGGATTTATCACGTACTGGGATTTCGGACATTTTTATTACGTAGAGCATTTCGCTATTGACCCTTCCCTGCGCAATGGAGGTCATGGAAGAATGTCTTAAACCATTTATGCCAGCAGCTCAACAAGCCCATTATTCTAGAAGTAGAAATGCCCGAGGAAGAAATGGCAATACGACGAATCAATTTCTATAAACGGCATGGTTTTACCTTATGGGAAAAGCCATATATGCAACCACCTTATAAAGCGGGAGATAATTATCTTCCTATGTTATTAATGGCTCATGGCGACTTGGAATGTGAGAAAGACTTTGAGCAGGTAAAAAAATGTATTTACCGGGAAGTATACAAAGCAGAATAAATACAGATATTCATTTATCCCCAATTCATATAAAAAATAAAGGCTGCTTGTTTTTACAAGCAGCCTTTATTCATATAGTCTGAACTAACTTTTACTGACGCGGTTGCGCAGAATAGTTAATTTTCAATGCATAAGCCTTACGAAGAGCCTCTTTGATATCTGTTACGATACCCATTTTCGTATCTTGGTCAACTTTCAAAGACACTGTCATCTGCGGCTGGTCTTCTTCTTTCATACTGGCACGTTCACCAATAATGTAATCTTGAATTGCAGCAACTTCAGCATAACTGTCATTTAATTGGATACGGCTTTCATTACCTAATTTCTTACGGAATTCAGCAGTAGGTTTTCCTACATAGATAAACGTAACCAAAGACTTCTTTTCAAGTTTTTCCAACTCTGTTGCTTGCGGAACCTTAAACTCAACCTTTAATGTTACCTCACGCATAGTTGTTACAATCATAAAGAAGAACAACAAGGTGAAGATAAGGTCAGGCAGAGAAGAAGTGTTCAACGCCGGCATTTCACGTTTGCCAGTTTTATTAAATTTTCCCATTACTTCTTTTCTCCGTACTTTTTAGGTTCTGCCTCAGAGATCTTCTGAGGATAAATATCACGAATTGCTTTTTGTTGGTCCTCGTTCAAATCAGCATAATTTTTCTGCCATTTTTCCTGAGCCAGTTCATCACGCAACTCATTATAAGCTGCAACCAACTCATTCTGTACAGCAATATATGCCTTATAAGAAGAACCACGGTCACAACGCAAAGAAACTACATGCTTTTCCGTAATCATCATGTTACCAAAGAACGGAATCTCTTTTGAATATTTTTCCGGTTTGGAATCATCGTTATACGGGTTGGCAATAAATTCTTTTGCTTTTGCACGTAATTGATCAGTTGTGATATAATCGTTTCCGCACATCAACTGGTCGTTCATATTCAGGAAGACTTGCAATACGTTGCGCTCTTTCAACTTAATATCGTCATTGTTCTGTTCCTGCTCCGGTGGAGGTGGCAAACGTCTTGCCAAACCACGGTCAGTATCCATAGACGTTGTAATCAAGAAGAAGATCAACAACAGGAAGGCAATATCCGCCGTAGAACTTGAGTTAATATCAGGAACTTTTCTTTTTCCTTTTGCCATTGTAATTACTCTTTAAATTGAGTTATCTCAATTGATTATGATAATTTCTTCTTAATACTACTAAAGATGATTGCAAGCACTGTTGCAGCAAACAAGATGTAGATAGAATAAAGGAACATATCAGTGATCTTCAACCAGAAAGGCACATTGTCCGTACCGTCATAACCCGGGATAACGAGAGGTTCATCACTACCCATAGCCCATGCTATAACAACAACGGCAACCAATATAATTACACCGATCAAAGATTTCAATGCATTTCCAGGATTATCTTTCAAGGCAGTTCCAAATTGGAACAGGAAAGCAGCCACTGTAGCAACGACAGCTATACCAAACAAACCATACATCAAATAGATCAAGGCATCAGTTTGGCAGGTTGCCACATTTCAGAGTCAACGCTCATAAGTACTGCATCGCCTTGAGCGTCTCCACCGAAGTAGAACAAGCCCAATACTACCAAGATGGCAGCAAACATTACGTACAGTACGTAGTATGATACTTTATATGATAACTTAGCCATTTTACTTATTTTTTGTATTTCAAGTCATATTTGATAACCATATCCAACAGAGAGATAGAAGAATCTTCCATTTCGCTGGTCAAAGCTTCAATCTTAGACAAGATATAGTTATAGAATACCTGCAGGATCAAAGCAACGATCAAACCGAAGATAGTTGTAATCAAGGCAACTTTCATACCACCTGCTACAACTGTCGGAGAGATATCACCTACTTGTTGGATTTTATCAAATGCCTGCACCATACCGATTACAGTACCCAAGAACCCTAATGACGGAGCCATTGCGATAAACAGTGTGATCCAAGAGCAACCTTTTTCCAGGTAACCGGCCTGTACACCACCGTAAGAAACAACTGACTTTTCAACAACGTCAATGCCTTGATCAATTCTCATCAAACCTTGATAGTAGATAGAAGCGATAGGACCTCTTGTGTTGCGTGCGATGTCTTTAGCAGCTTCAACGTCGCCTTTTTCCAAAGCAGCTTCAATAGCAGCCATAAACTTCTTAGTGTTGATTTCAGCCAAGCTCAAGTAAATGATACGTTCAATACAGAAAGCAAGACCGATAACCAATGCGATAGCAACCAAACTCATGAAAGATGCAGTACCTTCAATAAACTTAGTTTTGATTTCTTTGTGAATACCGCCTTCTTCAGCTTCAACAGCAGGAGCGGCAGCTTCGTCAGCAGGAGCTGCTTGTGCTGCAGGAGCAGCTTGTTCTGTTTGTTCAGCAGCAGGAGCATCTTGAGCCTGAGCAAGTTGAGTTGAGCCAAATGTTAAGACTCCCATCACAGCAACAATTGCAAATAACTTTTTCATTGTGTGTCTAATTTTTAAGATTAATTAATTAAATTACTTATTATATTTATTTATTGTTTTTCGCTATCTCAAATCCCTGCGGAGAGACGGGGATTCGAACCCGGATACCCTTTAAGTATACACGCTTTCCAGGCGTGCCTCTTCAACCACTCGAGCATCTCTCCAATATACGCCTTTTTCGAAATCGGGTGCAAATTACAAAAAAAA
>ENA-OQLB01000811-OQLB01000811.1-human-gut-metagenome-genome-assembly--contig:-NODE-811-length-15795-cov-1.575504_pt1 | contig 15795 bp, 20 predicted proteins | sample MGYA00242656_ERZ504813 | MGnify/ENA primary metagenome ERZ504813 (study PRJEB26092, sample SAMD00036388) | human gut metagenome | host: Homo sapiens | study: EMG produced TPA metagenomics assembly of... | reverse complement strand
GGCGCAGCAAATCAGGCTGCGTTCCCTTTTGCCGCGTAAAAGTGGTCAGTATAAAAGTTGGAATTAAGGAGAGGACATAAGATTGCAGGAGTTAAAGAAAAAGCATAGAAAGAAGCCGAAAAAAGAGTTAGACAGAGGGGCGCAAAAAGAGCAGAAGAATCTGACGGATATAACGGAAGAACAGTTGAAAGTGAATATCGGGATTGTTCGTTTGGGAAACATGATAAAGGTGATTCAGATTGTGATGAAAGTGCTGTTGTGTATGTTAGCAGTGTTATTCTCATTCTGGCAATCTTGCTTCATGAAGCGGCAAACTGGATGCTGGCGACATGGACAAATCTGTCTATGGAGGAGCTTGTCGCTCAGTTAAAGACACCAATCCAGGGCACCAGTCATGAGGTACTCTGGGATTTTGTATGAGACTTGTATACCGGCCGCAGTGATGGCAGTGTTTTTTGTGGTATTGGTAATCGTAATGGTGCGAAAAACAAAGATTACAAAATGGGTGGTACAGATTGGAGCGGTTGCAGGTTCGATGGCACTGATTGTATCATCCGGACAGATGGTGTGGAATGAACTGGATGTTGGAGAATATCTGGAAAATCAGGATACGATCTCGATGTTTTTGCAGGAGAATTATATGGATCCGGCGTTGGTTCCGGTTACATTTCCCGAGCAGAAGAGAAATCTGGTGTACATTTTTATGGAGTCCATGGAATCCACGTACGCTTCAACAGATGTAGGCGGCGCTTTTGCAGAAAATGATATTCCGGAGATGACGCAGCTGGCAATGGAAAACGTTAATTTTTCGACGGGCGGATATGCTGGGCGGTCTGATTCCTTCTGATGGTGCCACGTGACAATGGGAGCTATGGTGGCGCAGACATCCGGGTTGCCGCTGAAGGTAAAGCTACGCGCGGAGAATATACAGGAAGATGTGCAAGTGCTTCCGGGAGCAACTGTTCTGGGTGATATGTTAGCGGTACAAGGCTACAAACAGGTTGTTATGTTTGGCTCAGAAGGGGAGTTTGCCGGAAGAAAACAGTATTTTGAGGGACATGGAAATTATGAAGTGAAAGATTTGCTCTACGCTCAGCAAAACGGTCTCATACCTCCGGATTATCGAGTGTGGTGGGGATATGAGGATCATAAATTGTACGATTTTGCAAGGCGGGAAGTAACAAATCTGGCTAACAGCGGACAACCATTTAACTTTACGATGCTGACTGTTGACACCCATTTTGAAGATGGATATGTTTGTGATCTGTGCCAGGATGAACATCCGGGCAATCAGTATGCAAACGTGATGTCCTGCGCTAGCAGACAGGTCGTGGATTTTGTGAACTGGTTGAAAGCACAGCCATTTTATGAGAATACCACGATTGTGATTGTAGGAGATCATTTGACGATGGACAGTGATTTTTGTCAGGATGTGCCGGAAGATTATACGCGAGGTGTATATAATACGATCATCAATGCTCCAATTGTTCCGGTCAATCAGAAAAACAGAATGGCGACAACAATGGATATGTTTCCAACGACAATTGCGGCATTGGGAGCACAGATTGAAGGGGATCGCCTGGGACTCGGAACAATTTGTTTTCAGCAGAGCCGGCTCTTGCAGAAAGTGGGAATGGATACCCTGAATAAGGAAATTAGAAAACGTTCTATTTTTTATGAACAGATAGCAGGAAAAGAAAATATTGATGATTCAGTCATGGATATGAAGTAAAAATGAAAAATTGAAGCATCTTAATAAATGTGCTATAGTGAAGTTAAGAAAATATGAAGAGGAAAAGCGATGGAAAAAATAAGTGTAGTTGTTTCATGCTATAACGAAGAAGAAAGTATTCCTTTGTTTTATAATGAAATAAAAAAAGTAATGGAGATTATGAAAGAATTCCAGTTTGAAGTTCTTTTTGTAGATGATGGGTCAAAGGACAGAACTCTTGAAGTTGCAAAAGAACTGGCAAAAAAAGACGAATGTATAAAGTATGTATCATTTTCCAGAAATTTTGGGAAAGAAGCAGCAATGTATGCAGGATTAAGTTATGCTTCTGGGGACTATGTCACGATTATGGATGCTGATCTGCAGGATCCACCGAGGTTATTGCCGGAGATGATGCATTATATCAAAGAAGAAGGATATGATTCGGTGGCAACAAGACGAGTGACAAGAAAAGGAGAGCCAAAGATCCGGTCATTTTTGCAAGGAGATTTTATCATTTGATCAAGAAAATTTCAGATACGGAAATTGTAGATGGAGCCAGAGATTATCGATTGATACGCGTCAGTTTGTAAACAGTCTTCTGGAGCTGGAAGAATACAATAGATTTTCAAAAGGTCTGTATGGTTGGGTTGGATATAAAACAAAATGGATGGAATATGAAACATCGAGAGAGTTGCAGGTGAGACAAAGTGGTCTTTCTGGAAATTGTTTGTGTATGCAATCGAAGGGATTGTTGCTTTTTCTACAGTACCGTTGCTGATTTCAGCAATCATGGGAATTGTACTCTGTGTACTTGCGTTTATATTGATTATCGTAATTGTTGCAAAAACACTGATTTTTGGAGATCCGACCTCTGGATGGCCGTCTATGGTATGTATTATGCTATTCATAGGTGGAATTCAACTGTTTTGTATCGGTATTTTAGGGGAGTATTTTGCAAAAGCATATATGGAATTGAAAAAAAGACCAATTTTTATTTGCAAAGAGACAAATATTCAGCCATAGGCTTTTATATATAGATATTACGCAAGAGAGAAAGGGGTTAAAACAAAAGAATGAAAAAAGTACAGAAAGTACTTACGCTGTTACTGGTGTTTATGATGGTGTTTACTACAGCTGGAATGAATGTGGCGGCAGCTGGGGAGATGGATTCTGTTGCAGGAGAAGCAGATATACAATCACAGGAGCAACAGCAGACTTTAGATGAAACAGACACACAGCAGGAGACAACACAGCAGCCTTTGGAAGGAATTCTGGAGTATGTATATGTGGATGAAGCAGTGGTCAATATGCCACAGACACAGAATATAGCAGTTGGATTTTCGGATGAGAGCCTGGTGCTGGAATCTGCAGTTCTACATTATAGTTCTGTTGTTACAGGTGAACAGTTTGAAATGCCGGCGTCAGCAATTGTGAACAATACAGTTTTGTTTACACAGGATTATCCGGAAGGATCAGCAGAAGATGTGTATCAGCTGGATAGCCTGACATATCAGAGCTCGGGAGTAAGTTCTACGGTAAATCTGCTGGATGAAGAAATTGATGCGGGTTATACAGTTACAGTACAACCGGAAGAGGAGAATTCTTCAGAGGAAGCAGTGCCGGATGTGGCAGTATATTCACTTAGTGAAGACGGAAATGTGATCGAGCTTCTTCAGATACAGAGAACATTGAGGAAACTGTGGCAGGAGTGCTGGAAGAGGCAGATCCTGTATCACCGCTTGCAAGAGAAGCGAGAGCCAATAAAACGGTGGTGATCTGCGCCGGACATGATGCGACACATACAGGAGCCAGCGGCAATGGACTAAAAGAAGAAGAGCTTACTTTTAAAGTTGCACAGTATTGCAAACAGGCATTGGAGCAGTATCAGGGAGTTACAGTGTATATGGACAGAGACTCTATTTCCTGTAAATATCCGGGACAGAGTACAAGTTATTGCCTGAATCAGAGAATCAAAGATGCAGCAGCACTCGGAGCGAACGTGTTTGTAGATATTCATTTCAATACAGGAGGGGGAACGGGAGCAGAGGTTTACTATCCAAACAAAAGTTACAATGAAGGAATCCATCAGGATGGTCAGAATCTGGCAAACAAGATTCTGAGTGAGTTGTCAGCACTTGGATTAACAAATCGTGGTGCAAAAATTAAAGACGGTACCACGGGTGAGACAGATTCGAATGGAAATAAAGATGACTATTTTACGACAAACTATCTTTCTAAACAATATGGAATGACAGGGGTGATCGTAGAACACGCATTCTTAGACAGTGCATCTGATGCCGCGAAATTGAAAGATGAGAATTTTCTGAAAAAACTGGGAGAAGCGGATGCAGCAGGAATTGCAGCAACTTACGGGTTCAGCAAAGGTGATAACGGAAACGAGCAGGCAACTGTGCAGATTAAAAATAAAAATGATTTTAATGGAACTGCACAGATTGAGGTGAGTGGAGTTGGTGCCGGAGCACAAATTGCAGTATGGAGTGATGACAATGGACAGGATGATTTGAAGTGGTATTCTGTATCCGGAAACAGTGGGACAGTAAATTGATATCAAAAACCACAAAAAATCAGCAGGGACATATAATGTGCATGTATACAATTCATCATCTACGAAAATCTTGTGTAATACGACATTTCGTGTTTCAAAAGATACATCTGCAAAACTGAAGGTTTCTGCAGTTGATGGAAGACAAGACTTATACCGTGTGAAACTGAGTTTTGCAGATATGCCAGATGAAGTAAGCGGTGTACAGTTTCCGGTTTGGAGTAAAGGTGATCAAAGTGATATCAGATGGATTACAGCTCAGAAAACGTCAAGTGGAGTATGGGAAGCGGATGTAAGTATATCAGGATATCAGATAGGAGATATCTATCAGGTGCATGCCTATGCAAGTCTCACGAATGGCAAACAGGTATTTATTGGAAATTCTACATTTAAAGTGGTGGGACCAAGCGCAGATGTTACAATTAAGAATTATAGTGCTGAAAATGGAACTTTTGATGTAGTTGTCGAAAATATAGTGGCACCGGCAGGGGTCAAAGAAGTACAGGTTCCGGTTTGGAGTCTTAGGGGTCAGAGTGATATTGTTTGGTACAGAGCAGAGAAACAGTCTGATGGAACATATAAAGTAGGAGTAGACATTGCAAACCACAAAAATAATACTGGTACATATAATATTCACATATATATTCTGGGCAATGACGGAAGTCAGACGATGGTTGCTTCTACTACGCAGAAGGTAGAAGCTTCTGCAGTTGAGATTACAGCAAAAGATGAGACCGGAAAAGAAAGCCAGTATGAATTGACAGCAAAGAATGTCAGAAACGCAGATCAGGTAAGGTTTGCGGTGTGGAGTGACGTAAATGGACAGGACGATTTGATTTGGTATGATGCAAAGAAGAAATCATCTACATGGAGTACAGAAATTTCGATTGTAAATCATAAGACAGCAGGTGTTTATAATGTCCATGTATACAGCACAGTTGGGAAAAAGCAGACGTTAATTGGAAATACTACTTTTAAAGTGAGTTCTCCGACAAGGAACTCTGGAAGTGAAAAATTACAGCGAGTCAAAAGGAAGTTTTGAAGTAATCTTGAAAAATGTAACTTCAAAATCAGGCGTCAATGCAGTATATATTCCAGTTTGGAGCGAGTCAAATCAGAGTGATATTGTGTGGTATCAGGCAGATAAACAGAGTGATGGCAGCTATAAAGTGATTGTGAAGACAAAGAATCACAATCAGAATACAATATATAATATCCATGCATATGTAACTGCCAAAAACGGTATCATGCAGTTTGTGGACGGTACAAGCAAAGATGTAGCAAAATGGAGCCCAAAGTAAGTATATCGAATGCAGATGGGAAAGAAAAGAAATACACTGCCACGATAGAAAATGCAAATGCGCTTGGGAAAGTCAGTAGTGTGCAGTTTGCAGTGTGGAGTGATACAAACGGACAGGATGATTTGATCTGGTATCAGGGAACACAGAAAAATGCAGATGCATGGAGTACAGAAATTGAGATTAGTAATCATAAAACTGCTGGCAGCTATAATGTTCATGTATATGGAATGATTGATGGAGTACAGAAGTTTCTTGTTGCAGACACATTTGAAGTTTCAAAACCGAAAGGAACAATAGAAGTAAAAACTATAATGCTGCAAAAGGAACCTTTGATGTTGTTGTAAAGAATGTATCTTCTAAATCCGGAGTGCAGGAAGTGCAGATTCCGGTTTGGAGCAAAGAAGATCAAAGTGATATTGTCTGGTATTCCGCTGAAAAACAAGGTGATGGAACATATAAAGCAGAAGTGGAACTGTCCAGACACCAGAATAATAAAGGTACATATAATATCCATGTATATATCTTAACAGAAACAAGTATCTATGCATTTGTAGCTGGAACAACATATGAGGTTTCTGGTAATTCATCAGAACAGAATACTGAAAATTTAACTCCGATTATGGGGGAGAGTACTACTACAGTGGAACAGATGATGCGTTATTATGAAAGTACTGGAAATCAGTATCCTGCGGAAGCACTTGGAAAAGGTGGAGCTCCTACGTTGAGAGATTTTTGCCAGATATATTATGACGAGGCGACAGCAGAAGGAGTAAAGCTGAAGTTGCGTTTGCGCAGGCCATGAAAGAAAGTGCATGGTTGAAATTTGGTGGTATAGTAAAGATTGAACAATTCAATTTTGCGGGACTGGGAGCATTGGATGGCAATTCACAGGGGCAGGCAGCAAGTTTTCCGGACGTTAGAACCGGAATTCGGGCACAGATCCAGCATCTGAAGGCCTATGCTTCTTCTGAAGCTTTAAAAAATGCATGTGTAGATCCAAGATTTAAATATGTTACCCGCAATTCAGCACCTTATGTGGAATGGCTGGGAATTAAAGAAAATCCAAGTGGAACAGGATGGGCAAGCAGCAAAAATTATGGATACCAGATTGTAAATATGATGGATGTATTAAAAAACAAATAAACAGAATTTGAGGAAAGAACCCCTTATGTTTCGATGAATGGAATGTAAGGGGTCTTTTTTATTTTAAAATCGTATTAAGAGTTATTCGGAGTGATGCAATTAAAATTGTTGCATAGATGTTAAAGAAATGTTATAATTCTAAAGAATATATTGGAGGTTAAAATTATGAGAACATATTTAGTAACCGGTGGAGCCGGGTTTATTGGATCAAACTATATTCATTACATGTTTAAAAAGTATGACAACGAAATCCGCATCATCAATGTAGATAAGCTGACATATGCAGGAAATCTTGAGAACCTGAAAGATATAGAAGACAGAGAAAATTACACATTTGTAAAGGCAGATATCTGTGATGCAGATGCGATTAACAAGATTTTTGAAGAGAACGAGATTGACAGAGTAGTACATTTTGCTGCAGAGAGTCATGTTGATCGAAGCATTAAAAATCCGGATGTATTTGTAAAGACAAATGTACTCGGGACACTTGTGATGCTCAATGCGGCAAAAGCAGCATGGGAGCTTCCTGACGGAACATTTAAGGAGGGCAAGAAATTCCTTCATGTTTCTACAGATGAGGTGTATGGATCACTGGAAGAGGAGGGAGAATATTTCTATGAGACAACTCCGTACGATCCGCACAGCCCATACTCTGCAAGTAAAGCATCATCGGATATGCTGGTAAAATCTTATATGGATACGTATAAATTTCCGGCAAATATCACAAACTGTAGCAATAACTATGGCCCGTATCAGTTTCCGGAGAAGTTGATTCCGCTGATCATTAACAATGCTCTGCAGGGCAAGAATCTTCCGGTATACGGAGACGGAAAGAATGTCAGAGACTGGCTGTATGTAGAAGACCATGCAAAAGGAATTGACATGGTTCAGGAAAAAGGAAGACTTTTTGAGACGTATAATATTGGCGGTCATAATGAAAAACAGAATATTCAGATTATCCACATTATTCTGGATACATTACAGGAGATGTTGCCAGAGGGAGATCCAAGAAAAGAACTTGTCAGTGAAAAGCTGATCACATATGTGGAAGATAGAAAAGGACATGACAGACGTTATGCTATTGCGCCGGATAAGATCAAAGAAGAAGTGGGCTGGTATCCGGAAACAATGTTTGAAGACGGTATTCGCTTGACGATCAAATGGTTCTTTGAGAATGAGGAATGGATGAAGAATGTTACAAGCGGTGACTATCAGAAATATTACGAAGAAATGTATAAATAATGCGTTCAAACAGGCAGTATCCTAGGATACTGCTGGTTTGCGTTATGAGGTTGAATCTACGAACAGGAGGAAGATTGAAAGATGAAAGGTATTATTTTAGCAGGGGGATCAGGAACAAGACTTTACCCGTTGACACAGGTAACAAGTAAACAGTTACTTCCAATTTATGACAAGCCGATGATTTATTATCCTCTCAGTATTCTAATGGAAGCAGGAATCCGTGAGATCCTGATTATTTCAACTCCGGATGACACACCGAGATTTGAAGAACTTTTAGGAGATGGAAGCCAGTTTGGAATCCAGCTCAGTTATAAGGTGCAGCCATCACCGGACGGATTGGCGCAGGCATTCTTACTCGGGGAAGAGTTTATTAACGGGGAAAGCTGTGCGATGATCCTGGGAGATAATATTTTCCACGGGCATGGACTGAGCAAACGGCTCAAAGTCGCTGCGGCAAAAGAAGATGGAGCGACAGTATTCGGATATTATGTGGACGATCCGGAGCGTTTTGGTGTGGTTGAATTCGATCAGGATGGAAAGGCAGTTTCACTGGAAGAAAAACCAGAGCATCCAAAATCTAATTATGCAGTGACTGGATTGTATTTTTATGACAATCATGTGGTAGAATATGCCAAACAGATCGAACCAAGTGCCAGAGGAGAGCTGGAGATCACGGATCTGAACAGAATTTATCTGGAAAAGGGAATCTGATGTGGCACTGCTTGGGCAGGGATTTACATGGCTGGATACAGGAACACATGAATCACTGGTTGATGCGACAAATTTCGTAAAAACAGTTGAGACACATCAGAATCGTAAAATTGCATGTCTGGAAGAGATTGCATACAATAATGGCTGGATCGATAAAGAAAAACTTGGAAAAGCATGTGAACTTTATCAGAAAACCAGTATGGACGATATTTGAAAGATGTTCTGGACGGAAAATATATTGATCAGAAATAGAGGAGAATTTTAATCATGGGAAAAATTAAAGTAGAAACGCGAAATTGAAGGGTTAAAAGTAATTACTCCAGCTGTATTTGGGGACGAGAGAGGATACTTTATGGAGACTTATAATTACAATGACTATAAAGAAGCCGGAATTGATATGGAATTTGTTCAGGACAATCAATCCAGCTCGAAAAAGGGAGTACTCCGTGGCCTCCATTTCCAGATCAATTATCCGCAGGACAAGCTTGTTCGCGTGGTAAGCGGAGAAGTATTCGATGTTGCTGTAGATTTGAGAAAAGGCTCTAAGACCTATGGACAGTGGTATGGAGTTGTGCTTTCAGCAGAGAATAAAAAGCAGTTCTTTATTCCGAAGGATTTTGCACACGGATTTGTTGTACTGTCAGACTCAGCAGAGTTTGCTTATAAATGTACAGATTTCTATCATCCAAATGATGAGGGCGGTCTGGCATGGAATGACCCGGATATCGGGATTGAATGGCCGATTCCGGAAGATATGGAGCTGACAATTTCTGAAAAAGATCAGAAATGGGGCGGAATCAAAGAATTGAATAAATAGAAGCCGGAGGAAGATTGTGTCAAGTTATATTCAGAATTTTAAAAAATTTCAGCCGCTTTTAGCAGAACTTGTGGCGAGAGATATCAAGATTAAGTATCGGCGGTCTGTATTGGGCGTGCTGTGGACACTGTTGAATCCGCTGTTTATGATGATTATTCTGTCAGTGGTGTTTTCCAGTATTTTTAAATTTGATATTGAAAATTTCCCGCTGTACATTTTGAGCGGTCAGTTAATTTTTAACTTTTTTAATGATGCGACGACAAGTTCCATGACTTCGATCATAGGAAGCGCAGCACTGATCAAAAAGGTATATGTACCTAAATATTTGTTTGTGATTGCCAGAGTGTTCTCTAGTTTTATCAATCTGATGGCATCTTTGGTAGCATTGATTTTGGTCATGGTGGCAATGCGTGCAGAATTGCATTGGACAGTATCTTCAGTGTGATCCCGTTGGCGATGATTATTTTGTTTCATTGGGTGTGGGGATGCTGCTCGCAGCTTTGACTGTTAAATTTAGGGATATTATGCATTTATATTCCGTATTTACAACAGGTCTATTGTTATTTGACACCGGTTATTTATCCAATGTCAATTCTGCCCGAGTCAGTCCACACAGTTGTAAATATCAATCCTCTGACGAATATGGTACAGATGTTCCGGGATGTGATGTTTTATAATACTTTACCAACATTTTCAGCAGTTGTACTGGGAGTTGTGGAAGTGGCAGTTGCGCTTATATTGGGAACGTATGTATTTTATAAAAATCAGGATGAGTTTATACTGAATATTTAGGAGAAGTGTATGGAACATGAAACAATTATCAGTGTCGAACATGTCTCGATGAGATTCAGTTTGTCTTCCGAGAAGTTTGACAGTTTTAAGGAATATGTGATAAAGAGTTTGAAAAAAGCAGGTTTCTTATGACGAATTCTGGGCGCTAAAGGATGTTTCTTTTGAGGTTAAGCAAGGAGACTCTTTAGGACTTATTGGTCTAAATGGAAGTGGAAAAAAGTACGATGCTGAAAACTATTGCAGGAGTGCTAAAGCCGACAAAAGGACAAGTGACAGTCGGAGGAAACATTGCACCATTGATTGAACTGGGAGCCGGATTTGACATGGATCTGACAGCCAGAGAAAATGTGTTTTTAAATGGAGCCCTGCTTGGCTATAATCGTGCACAGATGGAAGCACAGTATGAAGATATCGTAGAGTTTTCGGAATTAAGTGAGTTTATGGATGTTCCCGTCAAGAATTTTTCTTCCGGAATGGTATCCCGCCTGGCATTTGCGATCGCAACAATCGGGATTCCGGATATTCTGATCGTGATGAAGTGCTGTCTGTTGGAGATTTTCGATTTCAGGAAAAGTGTGAAGCCAGAATCCAGAATATGAAAGATCAGGGAACAACAATTTTATTTGTGTCTCATAGTATCGAACAGGTGAAAAAAATTTGTAATAAGGTAGTATGGCTGGATCATGGGGTGTTGAAGATGTTTGGAGATGCTCAGGAAATATGCAGCATATATGAAAAAGCGTAAAGAGGAATTGTTGAAATGAAAAAATATATAAAAACAGGCATAGGAATTCTGATTATTGTAGTTTTGGCTTTTCTGTATGCGCATATTGATAAAAACTCATATTTATATGACAGAAATGCAGATACGTCAGCATTTATCAGTACAGGAGTGCTTCTGGAAGGAGAAACGATAAGTCAGGAGTTTGTAAGTGAAGAAGATATTCTGGATGGGCTAAATATTAAGTGCTCTGTAACTGGGAATGTAGAAGATGTAGAAGTACAGTATATTCTTCGGGATGCTAAGACAAATAAGAAAGTCGCATCAGGAAGTACGAAAGCAAGCGAAATTAAAAAATAATAAATTCAATCGGTTCGATATAGAAACGGTTGAGTCTGCAAAAGGAAAAGAATATCTGTTTGAGATTACAGAGACAGGGCAGATGCTGCAAATGGCGTAAGCTTTTATGTAGTGCCTCAAAAAGAAGAGGGAGCACAAGTTCTGAGCATTAAAAACAATGAGACGCAGGGAGCGCTTGCGGCCAGATATATCAGCCATCGATTTGATGTGGAGACGTTTGTGGTACTTCTTGGTTTTGTTGCTTTTATTGTGATCTTTATGAAATTATTATACAAGTTATTCAAGTAGGAGAACAGGATGAAAAACGAATTTTATGTGACAGCATATAGATTTCATGTAAAAGATAGAAATACTCTGCTGATACAGGGCTGGTTCGCGGAGAATGAGATGGGGGAGAATCAATCGTAGCAAGTATTGATGATGAAAAGCTGGTTTATAAAACAGAGCAGCATACAGATGTAGTAGATGCTCATCAATGTGCGGATGGAAAAGCAGAAATTAAGAATAGAATGTATCTCTGGGTAAAATTGCCAAAAGACTGGCGAAATAAAAAAATATCTGACGTTGGTTAATCAGTGTCAGAATCAGATGAGAGAAAGTCTGAGGATAAAAATTTCACATCTGGAAAAGTTGGAGAATAAAATAGAACACTGTATTGATGGTGGTACGGTAGGGAATCAAGTATTCCGTGTAACAGGCTGGTTTGTAAGTACAGAGGAAGTGAAAATTACGTTATATGACAGTGAAGACCGTAAGTTGGATAACGTGATAAAGTATAAAAGAAGAAATGATGTAATGCGTCACTATCCAGAATGTACAGAGAAAGAAGTACACGGTTTTACAGCAGAGTGCAGTGGCTCAGTTCCTAAAAAGATTAAAATTGTAATGAAATCAGGAAAGCAGACTGCCAGATCAGAATTGATTTTAAAACCGTCTAAAATAAAAAAAGGAATCCAGAAATTGAAAAAAAGTGGATTCAAAGCATATGTGTACTATCAGCAGTTCGGAATAAAACGGACAATTGACCGGTTTTACACAAAGCTTACACATAAGGACGAAGTTTCTTATAAAAACTGGATGAAGACGCATTTCCCAAACTGAGAAAATGGCTTGCGGAACAAAGAAAACAGCATTTTACGTATGAACCTAAAATTTCAATCGTAGTTCCATTGTATAAAACACCAGAAAAATATCTGGATGAAATGATAGATTCTATTAAGAAGCAGACTTATGGAAACTGGGAATTGTGTATGTCAGATGGAAGCGGAAAAGATTCTCCGATCAAAGAAAAATTGTGCCAGTATGCAGCTAAAGATGCAAGAATTAAGGTTGTTCACAATGAAAACCAGCTTCATATATCAGACAACACAAATGAAGCATTGAAAATCTGCACAGGGGATTATATTGCGTTCGGAGATCATGATGATTTGCTTGCTCCGGATGCTTTTTATGAGTGTGTTCGTTTGTTGAATCAGGATCAGACAATTGAGGCGATTTATACAGATGAAGATAAAATTTCTATGGATGGAAAAGAACATTTCCAGCCGCATTTTAAGACAGATTTTAACATAGACCTTCTCAGAAGTGTAAATTACATCTGCCACTTGTTTGTGGTAAAGAGAAGTCTTTTTGAAAAAGTTGGTCTGTTAAATCATGAGTATGACGGTGCGCAGGATTATGATTTTGTATTGCGGTGTGCAGAGCAGGCAGTGAATATCCGGCATATTCCGAAGATTTTGTATCACTGGCGTGCGCATAAGGATTCAACAGCGGAGAATCCGGAAAGCAAGAGATATGCTTTTGAAGCAGGAATCCGTGCGATTCAGGCGCATTATGACAGATGTGGAATTGACGCCGAAGTTTCAGCGGAACAGTTAAACGGAATTTACAGAAGTAAGTATCGTCTAAAAGAGCAGCCTCTGGTATCTGTGATCATTCCAAACAAAGACCACACAGAAGATCTGGATAAGTGTATCCGTTCAATTGAAGAAAAAGGAACTTATAAAAACATTGAATATATTGTAATCGAGAACAACAGCCAAAAGAAAGAAACCTTTGCATATTATGAAAAACTTCAGGCAGAAAATCCAAAAGTAAAAGTGGTATTCTGGGAGCGGGAATTTAACTATTCTGCGATTAATAATTACGGAGTAGGATTTGCCAAAGGCGAATATCTTCTGTTTTTAAATAATGATACAGAAATCATCAATCCAGACTGTATTGAAGAACTGCTTGGATATTGCATGCGTGATGATGTGGGAATTGTCGGAGCAAGATTATATTATGAGGACGATACCATTCAGCATGTAGGTGTGATCATAGGACTTGGCGGAGTTGCCGGACATACATTTGTCGGAGAACCAAAAGATTCTCTGGGATATTTTGGAAGAATTGTAACAGCTCAGGATTACAGTGCAGTTACAGCAGCCTGTTTGATGACGAAACGAAAAGTATTTGAGAAAGTCAATGGATTTGAGGAAAAGCTGGCAGTAGCATTCAATGATGTGGATTTTTGCCTGAAAGTCAGAGAAGCAGGATATTTAGTTGTTTATAATCCATATGCAGAATTGCATCATTATGAATCAAAATCCAGAGGATTGGAAGATACAGAAGAAAAAGTACTTCGATTTCAGGGAGAAATCCGGACATTCCAGTACAGATGGAAGGAAATTCTGAATGAAGGGGATCCGTATTATAGTCCGAATCTGACTCTGGATAAAACTGATTTTAGTTTAAGGATCTAAAAAAGAAGTGTGGGGTATTGCGAAATGTCATGCAATGCCCCATTTTTTCGCAAAAACAGGAAAAGTCTGGAATATTGAGTAAAAATAGTAAGTGTGATATAATTCATAGGCGAAAAACAAAAAGGAGAAAAATAATGCAAAAGGCGTGGAAAAAGAAAAGTGCGGTCTATGTACCGTTTGTCGTTCTGTTTTTAGTCGAATATGGATACATAAAGGAATTGTCCCTGATTTTGGAGATGATCTCTGGTTTAAAGAGGTTGCCTGTTCAGAGGGATTTTCATTTCTGACATGGCTTCATCAGCGTTATATGGAATGGTCCTCCCGTACAGCGATAGAATTGCTTCTTATGATTACAGTAAGAGCGCCGTTATATTTCTGGAGAATCGTGGATTCCGCTCTGATCACCTGTGTGGCAATATTTTTATCCAAAATGGCAATTCAAAAGACAGAAGACAGTATTTATATTAATACAATCACCAGTATGCTCGTAGTGACTATTACGTATACGATCTTGAATTCTGCAGGTTGGATTGCAACGACTGTAAACTATATGTGGCCGCTCAGTTTTGGAATTATGGGGCTGTATCCGTTGAGGAAATTTTTAGAGCATGAAAAAATCAATGGCTTTGAAATGATTTTTTACAGTGCCTGTCTGCTGATCGGAGCAAACGCAGAACAGATGTCAGTCGTTATATTGATGGCATATGTGATATTTGATCTCTATTGCTGGTTTAGTACTAAAAAAATCTATAAATACGCAGCCATACAGACCGGATTGAGTGTGCTGTCTTTAATCTATATTATACTGAGCCCTGGAAATGTCATACGGAAAGAGAAAGAAATTGAAGCATGGTTTCCAGTGTTTGCAGATATGTCACTGTTCAATAAAGTGGATTTAGGGATCAGTGCGGTGATCAAGGAGATTTTCCTGCAGGATAATGTATTCTTTTTTATGATGCTGTTTACACTGATGGTTTTAATCTGGCAGAAATATAAAAAATGGCAGTATCGTGTGTTAGGTGCGATTCCGGCATTTTTTCTGTTATCACTTAGTAAAATGCATGGATATCGTGGTGATGAGAGATTACCTTTTAGCTTAGTACAGGAGATGGGAATTTTTGTTGGAGACAGAGTTTATAATTACAAAACATATATTGTAGTAGGAAGTATTATTGGCGTGTGTTGCTTGATTCTGATTTTGTTTTATTTGTTTGGAAAAAATACATGGACAACGTGGATTCTGATCGGAACATTTGTTATGGGACTGGCAACAAAGGCTGTTATGGGATTTTCGCCGACAGTATGGGCGTCTGGATACAGAACCGGATGGATCATGAATTTTGCTTTTCTTTTCTGTACTGTGTTTATGCTGAGAGAGTGGGATTTCAAAAATAAAAACGCAACCTGCCTTCTTATGGGGATTACGGCAGTATGTGGTGTTTCAGGCATGATTATCAATTACTATTCGTGTATGAGTATATAGGAGGCACACATGAGAAAAATAATCGATAGCGTATTCCGAAATATTGTAGTTTGGTTTTCACTGATTCTGGTCAGCTTTCTTGCGGTTGTAAGTTTTCTGTTTACCAGTGTTTTTGAATGGGATGAGAGCAATCAATATCTTCCGGAAGTTATTCATTATAAAAGTGATATTTTTATAATTACCTTGGCAGTATGTGTTTTTATTATA
>ENA-OQLB01000810-OQLB01000810.1-human-gut-metagenome-genome-assembly--contig:-NODE-810-length-15806-cov-2.707634_pt1 | contig 15806 bp, 23 predicted proteins | sample MGYA00242656_ERZ504813 | MGnify/ENA primary metagenome ERZ504813 (study PRJEB26092, sample SAMD00036388) | human gut metagenome | host: Homo sapiens | study: EMG produced TPA metagenomics assembly of... | reverse complement strand
CCGAAGAAGCCCCCGCCGACTCTGCTGCCGCAGCCCCCGCTGAGCCCGCCGCCATCGTCCCGGTGGAAGGCGGCATCCAGATCGGTCAGGCCTATGCTGCCGCCCACGGCACCAAGTGCTTCACCGAAGCGGTGGCTGTGGTGAAGGATGACGTCATCCTCGCCGCCTACCTGGACGATTTTCAGTTCACCAGCACCGATGCAGGCGTGACCGCCGTGCCCAACTCCGACTCCGACTTTGCCGCAGGTACGCCGAGGGCAAGGTGCTGATGTCCAAGCGGGCCAACGCCGATTATTACAGCAAGATGATGGCTGAAAAGGGCGGCTCCACGGTCGCTCTGGATGCAAACTTCGACGCCATCCAGAACTTTGCCGTCGGCAAGACCATCTCCGAGCTGGAGGATGTAGCCGCCAAGGGTGCCGAGGCTGTGGACGCCGTCTCCGGCGCAACGCTGGTGGATACCGCCGGTTATCTCTCTGCCATCGTGGATGCCGCCAAAAAACGCCCAGACCACGCAGGCCGTGGAGTTCAACGGCAGCTCCGAGGACCTGAAGCTGAATGTGGTCTATGGGGCCGCACACGGCACCAAGTGCTTCACCTCCGGTGCTGTCGCCACCGCCGGGGACACCATCGTGCTGAGCTACATTGACGAGTTCCAGTTTGCCGGTTCGGACACCGGGGTCGTCGGTGTGCCCAACTCCGATTCTGACTTCGGCGCAGGCTACGCCGAGGGCAAGGTGCTGATGTCCAAGCGGGTCAACGCCGATTACTACAGCAAGATGATGGCCGAAAAGGCTGGTTCCACCGTTTCGCTGGATGCCAACTACGACGCCATCCAGAACCACGTGAACGGCATGAGCATTGCCGACGCCGAGGCTCTGAGCAAAGATGAAAGGCTGTGGACGCCGTTTCCGGTGCCACGCTGGTGGATACTGCCGGCTACGTTGGTGTGCTGGTGGATGCCGCAAAGTAAGGCAAGAAAAATAACGTTCCTCTGAACACAGCAGCGCCCGCCGGAGATCTCCCGGCGGGCGCTGCTTATTTATTATATGTTTTATTGTATCCAGAACGGTTCGCCTAAACCGAGGGCCGCGCTGCGCGCTTCTGACGTTCCTTCTCCCTGTACTCTGCATGAGCCGCCTCCTTCCTTACGCAAACACGCCGAACAGCTTCGCCATCCGGGACAGAAGCATAAACAGCTGTGAGAAAAGAGACAGTGCCGATGCAGTTGTAGTAAGAAACGCCATTGTGCCTCTCGGAAAGGATTCAAAGTGCCACTAAATTTTCCCGTGCAGGCATCTGTCCCGCCGCTCTCTGGCGTATTCCAGCAGTGCATTGCACGCCGGACAAAGCGCCTCGCCCCTTGTCCCATGCACGCCCCGGCAATACCGGCGCACCATGAGGGTAACGGTTTCGATCTCCTTTTCCTTGTTCAAGTTCTGAAGTCCTTTCTGTTTTATGCATAGTTAGTATACTCTAACTGTCTGGTGGAAGAAAAGGCAGGCCACCTGTATGCAGTCTGCCTTTTGCCTGATGCGAAAGCCGCAGACACGCGGGGCTTACAGCACCAGCGAGGGCGCGGTGTAGACCCGTGCCTTCAGCTCGCTGTTTAGCATATACAGTCCCTTGCTGTCACCGCCGAACAGCTCCATCTTGGTAATGAGGTCGGCGGCGTTCTTCTCCTCCTCGCCCTGTTCCTTGATGAACCAGTCCAGCATCTGCATGGTGCGGAAGTCCCTGACCTCGTATGCGGCGGCGTAGATGGCATTGATGCTGGCGGTGATCAGCATCTCGTGTTCCAGTGCTTTTTTCAGCGGGGCCATGTGGTCGCCTCGTTCCCACTCCGGCTTTGCGATAGCCTCAAAGGTGACGTCCTCGCCGTTATTCTGCAAATACTGATAAAACAGCATGGCGTGATCCCGTTCCTCCTGCGCCTGTACCCGGTACCAGTTCTCAAAGCCGTCCAGTCCGACGGCGGCGTAGTAGTTGGCAAAGTCCAGATACAGATAGGCGGAGTAGAACTCCTTATTGATCTGCTCGTTGAGCAGCTTAGATACGTTAGCGTTCATAATACTTCTCCTCCATAAGATTGTCTTTTTCCTGCTCCCGGCAGGGGGGCAGATATACCGTACCCAGAGCGATGCTGGGATGCTCCCTTTTCATCTCCAGGAACACCTGCTCCGCCGTAGGATGCTGTTGCAGCTCCGTTACGGCGGCCAATATCTCCTCTGCGTATTTTGGCATACCGCCAATCCTCCAAATGCAAGAATGAGTCTTATTCTTATGCTTTTATTATACCTATATTTTTTTCTCTGTCAACAACCACAAAGGGCTTGTGCGCCAAAAGCTGCCTCGAAGCCGATTTTCTCAAATTATGTGACGCCGTCACAGTAAAACCGCTTGTCACGCGGTATACTACGCATAAAAACACAGCCGCAGAGTACATCTGTGGCTGTGTTTTGTGTTCAGTTGCTCACTGTTGCGTGGACTGGATATGGAGAGACAACATATCTCCCGATCTTACATGGGTTATCTTATCTGCCATCACTCTGGCAGTTTGCCTTGCAGATATGTCGGCATCCCCACTGCGGTCGTATCCGGCCTGACCTTAAACATGGCTTTTTCAATCTACATCCCTTATCGGTTTTCCGAGATATATTTCTCCGCCATGTGGACTGCCACCGCGCCGTCCGCCACGGCGGTGACCACCTGACGGAGGGGCTTCGTCCGCACGTCGCCCACGGCGTAAACGCCGGGAATACTGGTTTCCGTGGTCTCTCCGGCCACGATATAGTCGCCGCCATCCAGCGCCAGTTGACCCACCGCCAGCGCCGTGGCAGGCTGTCGGCCCACGCTGACAAATACGCCGTCGCAGTCCACCACGCTTTCCTCACCGGTGACGGTGTCCCGCAGGCGGACGCCGGTCAGCCTGTCCCCGGAAAGCAGTGCGGAAACGACGCTGTTCCAACGGAATTCCACGTTTTCGGCCTGTGCCAGCGGCTCGTGATAGATCTTGGTGGCCCGCAGGGTGTCTCTGCGGTGGACGAGGATCACTTTTTTCGCCACGCGGCTGAGAAGGAGGGCATCTGCCGCGGCGGAATTGCCGCCGCCCACCACGACCACCGTTTTGCCCTTGTAAAACATCCCGTCGCAGGCGGCGCAGTAGGCCACGCCCCGGCCCACCAGTTCCGACTCTCTGGCCACGCCCAGCGTTCTGGGGTCCGCACCGGTGGCCAGCACCACGGTTTTCCCCCGGAAGATCCCCTCGCTGGTCTCCACGAGCTTGGGAACCGCCGTCAGATCCATGCGGAGGACTTCTGCGTATTCGCTGCGTGCCCCAAAACGCTCCGCCTGCTTTTGCATCTTCTCCGCCAGAGAGAAGCCGTCGATCCCGTTCTCAAAGCCGGGGTAGTTGTCGATCTGCTCGGTCAGGGCCATCTGCCCACCAGCGGACAGTTTTTCCAGCACGATGGTGTCCAGCCCCGCCCGTGCCGCGTACAGGGCGGCGGTGTAGCCGCCCGGTCCACCGCCCACCACAATCATATCATAAACATGATTGTTGTTCATATCTGAACCCTCCGTTATTTCGCCAAGGCTTCCTGAATGAAACGGTCGATCTCTGCCTTTGAGCCGGGCGCGGTGATGGAACCCACGGCCTTTCCGTTCCGGAACAGCACCAGAGTTGGGATGACCTTGATCCCCTCGGCCCCCGCCAGCTGCGGCTCCTCGTCAATATTGATCTTGCCGACGGCAAGGCTGTCCGCGTATTCCTCTGCAATCTTCTCATACGCAGGGCCGATCCTCCGGCAATAGCTGCACCAGGGCGCCCAGAAATCCACCAAAACAGGCTTTTCCTCCCGGATCAACTGCTTAAACTGCTCCTGATTCATGTTCATAGCTGCCATATCTGCCAGCTCCTTTCCTTTGTTTTCTTATAAATCGTCTATTAGTGCGGTACTCTTGGCGTAGGCGGTACTGCGTGCCTCAAAGAAATCGGTCTTGACCATGTTGCGTCGGCGTACTGGCTGACCCATTCCATGCTCTCCGGTTCGCTCTCAAAGCCCGGATACAATGCCGGATAGCCAAGGCTCGTCCAGCGAAGATTGCCGAGATAGCGGATGTAATCGCTGATCATCTGCCGGTTCAGCCCCGGGATGTCGTCGCCGATCACATAATGCCCCCATGCGATCTCCTGCTCCACGCCCTCACGCATCATCTCGCGCAGCGCTTGTACGCTCTCGGCGGTGAACAACCCCGGCTGCTCCTTTTGCAGCTCCGTGATGATATTGCGGAACAGCCACAAGTGCGTGTTCTCGTCGCGGTTGATATAGCGGATCTCCTGCGCCGAGCCGGACATCTTCCCGTTTCGGGAGAGATTGTAGAAGAACATAAAGCCGCTGTAAAAATAGATGCCCTCCAAAATATAGTTCGCCATCATCACGCGCAGTAGCGTGGGAGCATCCTTCTGCTCCTGAAACTCGTTGTAGCAGTTCCCAATGAAGGTGTTGCGGCGCAGCAGATGCTCGTCCGTTTTCCATTGGTAGAGGATGTCATTGCGCTCCACGGGGGAACAGATGGTGTCGAGCATATAGCTGTAGCTCTGTGAGTGGACACACTCCTGAAACGCCTGAATGGACAGGCAGAGATTGACCTCGTTGGCGGTAATGTAGGTGCCGATATTAGGCAGGTTCGCTGTCTGAATGGAATCCAAAAAGACAAGAAAACTCAGAATTTTATCGTAGGCGCTGCGCTCGGCTGACAGCAGGCGGGGATAGTCCTTCACATCCTGCGAGAGATTGATCTCCTCAGGGATCCAAAAGTTGTTCATGGCCTGCCGGTACCAGTCGCTGACCCAAGCGTACTTCATATTGTTGAAGTCGTTGAGGTTGGTGGTATTGCCGCCGATCATGCGCCGCAGGCGCACATCAGGGTCGCCCTCCGGGTTAAAGAGGGGCTTTTTCTTCAGTTCCATCATGCTATCCTCCTTATGACGAGCAGCTTTCGCAGGCCTCGACCTCAAGGGCCTTGCTGCGGACATAGTAAATGGTCTTGACGCCGACCCTCCACGCCTCCAAATACAGTCTGAGCACCTGACGCATGGAATAGTCATTGGTGATATAGAGATTCATGCTCTGCGCCTGGTCAATATGTCTCTGGCGAAGGCCCGCGGCGCGTACCGACCAGCTTTGGTCGATCAGATGCGCCGCCTTATAGTACCACCATGTATCCATCGAAAGCTCCGGAGCAACGCGGGGCAGCATGCTGCCCTTTTTTCCTCTAAAAAGAATTTCTTCATAATTGGATCAATGCCCGCCGACGTGCCGGAGAGGATAGATGTGCTGGAGGTCGGTGCGACCGCCAGCAGATAGGCGTTGCGCATTCCCTGCACCGCCACCGTTTTCGCAAGCGCCCTCCACTTTTCGGAGGTATAACCTCGCTTTTCAAAATACGCGCCTGTCTGCCAGTCGCTGCCCTCAAAGAGCGCGTAGCGGCCCTTTTCCTGTGCCAGTGCTGTGTCCGCCTTGACTGCGGCGTAGTTGATGTGCTCGAACACCGCGTCGGTGAAGGCAAGGTGCTCCTCGCTCTCCCAGCGGATGCCGCGCTTTGCCAGCATGTGGTGGTAGCCGCTGACGCCCAGGCCGATGCTGCGGTACTTCTGATTGGTAAGCCGCGCGTATTCCAACGGGTAGAAGTTGAGGTCGATCACATTATCCAGTGCGCGGATGGCCGTTTCCACCGTGCGTTCCATATAGCCTCGTCCTCCACCGGCAGATTACCGAGAGACAGACTCGCCAGGTTGCAGACCACAAACTCACCTGGCGTGTGGCCGTCACCACCACTGTGTCGCCGTTCTCCGTGTGCACCTCAGTGCTGATATGCTCGATGGGCGCCATGTTCTGCGCGATCTCCGTACAGAGATTGGAGCAATAGATCATTCCCGTGTGGCCGTTTGGGTTCATACGATTTACGCTGTCGCGGTTGAAGGCGAAGGGCGTGCCGGTCTCCACTGCCGAGCGAAGCACCAGCCGCACGATGTCCTTGACGGTGACGCTGCGCTTTTCGATGCGCGGGTCATTGACGCAGTCAGATACCGCTTCTCCCATTCCGTACCCCAGTAATCCTCCAGAGCGTAGCCCTTGACCGTGAGGATCTCATGCGGACACATGAGATGCCACGGCGCGTCTATGTTCTCCTCCGCCAGTCGCCAGAAGAGATCCGGATAGCACACGGCGGGAAACACATCATGCGCCTTCATGCGGTCGTCGCCGTTGTTGGTGCGCAGTTGAAGGAATTCCGGCAGATCCCGGTGCCATGCGTCTAAGTAAACCGCCACAGCGCCCTGCCGCATCCCCAACTGATCCACCGCCACGGCGGTGTCGTTGACCAGCCGGATCCAGCGGATAACACCGCCCGCCGCCCCTTGAAAGCCGCGGATGGTGCTGCCTGCAGCGCGCACCTTACCGAAGTACATCCCCATTCCACCGCCGAATTTAGAGACCTTTGCGAAGTTGTCCAGCGAGCGGTAGATGCCGTCCAGACTGTCCGGCACAGTGTCCACAAAGCAGCTTGAAAGTTGATGGTAGGGCTTTCGCGCGTTAGACATGGTAGGTGTCGCCATCGTGACCTCCATACGGCTGAGCATATCGTAAAAGCGCTTTACCCACCCCATGCGGTCAGAGCCTTCGTTCATAGCAAGATGCAGCGCGATGCCCAAAAACATCTCCTGCGGTGTTTCCAGCGGCACGCGGCTGCGTGACTGGATCACATAGCGTTTGAGCAGAAGGTCAAGGCCGGAGTAGGTGAACAGCTCGTCCCGTTCCGGGCAGAGAAAGTCCTCCGCCATGGCAATCTCCTCGTGGGTATAGTGGGCAAGGATATAGTCACCGTAGAGTCCCTTATCCGTCAGATAGCGAAGCCTGCCATAGAGGTCGCCGACGCCGCGCCCCTCCCATTCCTGTGCGTTGCGACAGCGAAAGGAGTGGTTCAGAAGCCGCGCCGCGATGAACTCCCACTTGGGTGCCTCTGCCGTAGTCAGCTCTACCGCCGCCTTGGTCAATGCCTCAGCCCGCTCATCCTCCGTCATGCCCGGGCGACAGAAGCTCTCAAACTTCATTTGAAGCGCCGCGAGGGAGTAGATTTCCTCGGTAAAATCCATCTGGATGCGGCGCAGCACCTCGTCAAGCGAGTCATCCCCCACCGTCCGCGCGATGGTATGCCGGACACGGCGCAGCGCAGACCGCTTTTCGCGGTAGAGGATGTACGCCTTGGCCACCTCATAGTGTCCGCGCTCCATGAGCGTTCGCTCCACCTCGTCCTGCACACGTTCCACGGTGAGCGGCACTGTAACGGAGAGATTGTCGAGAACGGTGGCGAGGATCTCATCCATCTCTCTGCCCCCGATCTCCCTGCCCCTGTCCGTCAAAACGCCTTTTTCATGGCGTTGAAAATTTTCATCCTGTTGAAAGGGAACAGACTCCCCGTTTCGTTTTCTGATCTCCATTTCGATCCTCTCATCTTCTCCGGTCACTTCTCATGTCCTTTTGAGCAAGGAGCGGGCAAGCGCAGTATCACGCTTGCCCGCTCTGTTTTTGAAAGCCGGTTTTTCTGCAGCCGACGCGGCGGGGTTGTTTGTTGTCTGTTGTCTTGGCTTTGTCTTCCCTGCCAGTCACTTCATAGATTCCAGAATGCGTCCGCCAGTGCTTCCAGCTCAGTGCGCTTGTCCGTGCCCATGGACGAGGCGAGGCTGAGCCGCTCGTTGAGCACCGTCATGTTCTTAAGCTCATCGTTGACGAATTTCTGCATGAGATCACCGGACTTCACCGCCCATGAGCCGTTTTCAATGATGGCAAAGGTGCGGTTTTGCAGATTCAGTGCCTTCATATCCATGAGGAAGTCATGCATGGCGGGGTAGATGCCGAGGTTGTAGGTCACAGAGGCCAGAACAATGTGACTGTACTTAAACGCCTCGGAGATCAGCTGGGAGACATGAGTGGAGGACACATCGTACATCGCCACCTTGCTCATGCCCTTATCGCAGAGCGACACCGCCAGCGCCTGCGCCGCGTTCTCCGTGTTGCCGTACATAGAGGCGTAGACGATGAGCACGCCCTGGGTCTCAGGGGCATAGCGGCTCCATGTGTCGTACTTTTCGATGAACCAGCCAGATCCTTGCGCCACACGGGGCCGTGGAGCGGGCAGATGTACTTGATCTGATCCAAACGCCGCCGGCCTTTTTCAGCAGGAGCTGGATGTGGGGGCCATACTTGCCCACGATGTTGGTGAGGTAGCGGCGGGCGTCGTCCAGCCAGTCCCGCTCGAAGTCCACCTCGTCGGCGAACAGCTTGCCGTCCAGCGCGCCGAAGGTGCCGAAGGCGTCGGCGGAAAAGAGGACGCCGTCGGTGACGTCGAGGGTCACCATGGCCTCCGGCCAGTGAACCATAGGCGCGCCCACAAAGGTGACGGTGTGCTTGCCGAAGGAGAAGGTGTCGCCCTCCTTCACCTCGATGCACTCATGTCCGTCCACATGGAAGCCGAACTGCCGCATGAGCATGAATGCCTTCTCGTTGGAGATCAGTTTCACCTTGGGATGGCGCAGCAGGATCTCCTCGATGCAGGCGGCGTGATCCGGCTCCAGATGGTTGACCAGCAGGTAGTCCAGCTCTCGGCCATCCAGCACATACGCCAGATTTTCCAAAAGCTGGCGGCAGGCAGACCAGTCCACCGTGTCAAAGAGCACCGTCTTTTCATCCAGCAGGCAGTAGGCGTTGTAGCTTACGCCCCGGGGAATGGGAAAGCAGTTTTCAAACAGAGCCAGGCGATGGTCGTTGGCGCCCACCCAGTAGAGGTCGTTCGTTACTTTACGCACGCAATACATCTTATCTTACCTCCTTCACGGCCTCAAGTTTACAAATTGATCCTTCGTCTCCGCGCACTCGGGACACACCCACTCGGCGGGAAGCTGCTCAAAGAGCGTACCGGGCGCGATCTCGCCGTCCTCGTCGCCCAACTCCGGCACATACTCGTAGCCGCAGCCGCTGCAGACGTAGCGGTCGCCGATGGGGGCGGGCTTCGGCGGCGTGGGCCGCTTCATCTTTACCATGGGCGGCGCGGGCAGCTTTTCGCCGCTATCCAGCGCGGCAGTGAGCAGGGGCAGGATCTCCTCCACATCGCCCACGATGCCGTAGTCGCAGTTCTTGAAGATAGGCGCGTTACCGTTCTTATTGATGGCCACGATGGTGGAGGCGTCCTTGATGCCTTAAGGTGCTGGGATGCGCCGGAGATGCCGCAGGCGATGTACAGATTGCCGGTGAACTTCTGACCGGACATACCCACATAGCGGTTCAGCGGCAGATATTTGAGAGTCTCCGCCACAGGGCGGGAAGAACCGATGGCCGCGCCGGCGGCCTTGGCCAGCGACTCTACCAGTTTCATGTTCTTTTTCTCCCCGATGCCCTTGCCCGCGGAGACCACCCGCTCCGCCTGCGGGATGGGCGTATCCATAGGGATGCCCACGGAGAAGTCGTGACCATCCTTCTTCAGCGCCGCCACAAGGTCGGCCACCTGCTGGGCAGCATCCCCCTCCCGGAAGATGGTCTTTTTGCGAATGCCGGTGATGGGCGCGGGTTTCTTGGCCGCCGAACGGCTCTCGCCGCCGGAGCTCTTGCCCAGCCTGCCCAACAGATGAGAGGCGATGACCACCCGCTGGATCTCGTTAGTGCCTCGTAGAGGGTGGTGATCTTGCGTCGCGGTAGGCCCGTTCCACCTCCATGCCCTTGAGGTAGCCGCTGCCGCCGTAGATCTGCAAGGCATCGTTGGTGACCTCCAGCGCGATGTCCGAGGCGTACATCTTCGCCATGGCGGACTCCATGCCGTAAGGCGCGTGCTGCTCCTTCAGCTCCGCCGCGGAGTAGATGAGGAACCGGGCGCAGCGCAGCTTGGTGGCCATATCCGCCAGCTTGAAGGCGATGCTCTGCTGGGCCGCGATGGGCTTGCCGAACTGGACGCGCTCCTTGGAATAGCTCAACGCATGCTCAAACGCGCCCTGGGCGATGCCCAGCGCCTGCGCGGCGATGCCGATGCGTCCGCCGTCCAGCGTGGACATGGCGATCTTGAAGCCCTCGCCCTCCTTGCCCAACAGGTTTTCCTTGGGAACCTTCACGTCGTTGAAGATCAGCTCCGCCGTGGAGGAGGAGCGAATACCCATCTTGTCATAGTGGTCGCCGAACTCAAAGCCCTTCCAGCCCTTCTCCACGATGAAAGCGGAGATGCCCCGGGTGCCGATGTCCGGCGTGGTGACGGCGAAAACCACATAGGTGTCCGCCTTAGGGGCGTTGGTAATGAAGATCTTGCCGCCGTTAAGGAGGTAGTAGTCCCCCTTATCCAGCGCCGTGGTCTCCGTGCCGCCGGCGTCGGATCCGGCGTTGGGCTCCGTAAGGCCGAAGGCGCCGATCTTCTCGCCCTTGGCCAGCGGAACCAGATATTTCTTCTTCTGCTCCTCGGTGCCATAGGCGAAAATGGGCCATGAGCGAGGGAGACGTGGGCGGAGAGGATTACGCCTGCGCCGCCGTCCACACGGGCCAGCTCCTCCACCGCGATGGCGTAGCTCAGGGCATCAAGACCGGCACCGCCGTACTCCTTGGGGTAGGGAATGCCCATCCAGCCCAGCTTACCCAGCTTCTTGACAGCCTCCTCGGGAAACTCATTGTTCTGATCCATTAAAAATGCGAGGGGCTTGATCTCCTCCTCCGCAAAACTCCGGATCTTCGCGCGCAGCTCTTCGTGCGCCGACGTGGTTTGAAACAGCATACGGGTACCTCCTTTTAAAATTTTACAGCTCGCTTGTGTCTTGGGGATCGGATCCGCCGGTCAGCAGCCTGCGCAGGCTCACGGCACGGAACGCCTCGTCCTGCTTTTGCTGCAAGGCCGCCAGCTGACAGTGGATGGCGCACCGCCCATGCTTGTCCTGCCAGCGGCATTCATATCCCGGCTCCATGCAGGCGCATAGGATGCCCCGCTCCCCCACGACCCCCATGAGATCGTAGAGGGAGGTCGCGTCCAGATCGCAGGACAGCGCGCAGCCGCCGAGAGCGCCGCGGCTCACCCGCACCAAATTGCCGGCGGCGAGCTTGCGCAAAATCTGGTAGGCAAACTGATTGGGGATCAATTCCGTTTCCGACATCTCGGCCACCGAATGCTTCTCCCCGTCCAGCAGCACCCGCAAAATGCGCAGCGCGTAGTCCGTCTCTTTGGTGATGATCATGCTCCACATCCTCTTTTCGCTTGCTTGCTAATACCATCATATCAATCTTGATAAATTTTGTCAAGATAGTTTCAAAAAAATATTGCTTTCATACAGACCGCCCCAGCCCGGGTCAGCTTCGCTTTCCATTCAGCGAAAAGCCATGTTCCTTTTCATATTGACAATCTCCTGATCGGGATTGAGCTTGATTTTCATGTTCGCCACCTCTTTCTTGTTTATTGATTGTGGCTTTATCATACCGCAGGACAAAGTCTTTTTTCTGTGACGAGGTTACATTGATAAAAAATCCGGTGCTTTTGGAGCACCGGATTTTAAGAAGGTGAATTAGGCTTTCCACAGACTGTGGAGGTTGCAGTAGGCGTAGACCGCCTCGACCTCATCGCCCTCGCAGAGAGCGAAGCAGACCTCCGGCTTTTCGCCGGGATGCAGTTCCTTACGCTGATTGCCTGCTTGGTCTGGAGAGATACCCATTCGATGTAGTGCTCCGGCAGCATGGGGTGCTCCACGGAGCCGACCTTGACATAGACGATGCCGTTTTCCACTGTCCAGACAGGGACGTGCTTCTCCACGGCGCGTCGGTGGTGCCGGGAACGATCTCGCTCATCGGCTCGCCGCAGCAGACGACAGGGACGCCTGCGTCCTTAACTTTGGCAATGATGTTACCGCAATGCTTGCAAATGTAAAACTTCTGCTCCATGATAATTCTCCTTTTCTTTCTTTAATAGTTTTCTGCGTGAATTTCAAAATAGCTCTGGGGATGGTTGCAGGCGGGGCAAACCTCCGGGGCCTTCTCGCCCACGACGATGTGACCGCAGTTGCGGCACTCCCACACTTTGACCTCGCTCTTGGCGAAGACCTCCGCCATCTCTACATTGTGCAGCAGGGCACGGTAGCGCTCCTCGTGGTGCTTTTCAATGGCGCGACCAGGCGAAAACGCTGGGCCAGCTCATGGAAACCTTCCTCATCGGCTGTTTTGGCAAAGCTGTCGTACATATGTGTGCCGGCTGATATTCGGAGTCGAATGCTACATGTGAGCCTTGTTCGTAATTCCAGATTATCTAATTGAAAGAGCTTCGCAGGGCGTAACGAATTTTCTGGATTCACTCTATGAGTTAGTTTACACGCAAGCCTTCACGGGCGGTTGTCCACCCTATGAACGGCTTGTAAATTCTCAATTTTTCCTTACTTGACACAAGAAGATCTCAGTCGCCTCGTTAGAGATTAACACTGCTTTTCATTCCATTTCGACCGGATTTTTCCCAAAAATCTGTCAAGGATATGGGGCTAATTTTCCCTCCAAAATGGCCTTCTGTAAACCCATTTTCCCACCCATTAGGCTCAAAAATAGGCTGTAAACCCATCAAAATGGCTAATTTGAAGTCAAATTTCCTCAAATTTCACCATCGGAATCAGGTGATTCTAGGCATAGAAAAAGCCAGTAAAATTGCGTATCTATGGGCTTTTTAGCATTTTTAAGCTGTAGATTATCGCTTGCTGAACTGAGGTGCGCGACGAGCGGCTTTGAGGCCGTACTGCTTCTGCTGGCTAAAGATCTGGAGGAAGCATACGGCTTCCCGGTGCTGGTGGTGCGCCCCAAGGCGATGTTCACCACCTGCTACGCCAATGTGCCGGAGGAGATCGAGGAAGAGTTTCTCTCCAAGTATGGCGATTTTGTACGGAACCTCTATGATAATACCGTGACAGTCAATCGTATATTTACAGGTATGAGGAATCGAAGAAGTTTTTTAATGTAATTCCTAAACCCTGACAAATTCTTTCAATCGTCTCTACGCTTAACTGCCCTCCTCGACGGGCAGTACTTTGGATTGTGGAGTACGATATCCCGCATTTTTTTGTCAACACACATAGATTCATATCAGGCTCTTGCATCAAATCCTGAACACGCTTGATCTTATCCACGAAAATCCCTCCCATCTTTTTAGTTCAAAACTTTTCCAACGATCTCAAATCTTTGCTCTGGAGATATAAGGATTGGCGAATATTTGGTATTAAGAGAAACCAAAACCGGTTGGTTATGCACCACGCCATAGCTGTCGGTAAGGAGCTCTGCTTGGGACTTGTCTGGGGTATGTTCATCGTATTTTTTCAGATATCCGCAGTCATCATATACGAATATCCCGATATCTCCGCATTCAAGTTCTTCGCAGCGCTTTACCCATACGATTTGTCCGCTATGATAACGTGGTTCCATACTATCACCGCTAACGTATATCCCGAACTCGGCACCAGCCGGAACGCTACTGGCAGGCACTTGCATCCGCTGGAACATTTCATCCTCAAGAAAAGCTCCTAGACCTGCCGATACTGGCAACTCTGATACAGGCATCATTATGTAGTCGATTTCCGCGAGCTCTTCTGCGTTTGGCTGGTAGCGCCGGGATGCAATCAAGTCCATTTCGTACTCAGCGACTTTTTTTTGCCCGATGTCATTTAGAAGGGCGGGTTTCTGAAAGTTCTTTGTAAAGTAGGAAGGACCCTCCTTGATGTTCAATGCGTAGCAAATTGCAACTAGTTGATAGATGCTAGGAGTGGTATAGCCTTTTTCCCATTTGCTGATTCCTTTATCACTGACATCGACGCCATAGTGACGGAGAAGTTCAGAGAAAGCTACAAGTGAATAGCCATTCCTTTTTCGTGTGCCTGCGAGAATCTGACCAACCTCATTGCTATCCCTCGCAGCGACTGCATCATAGCGCACTGTGGATGGGGCTATGTGCATTTTGGTGAGCGTGGTTTTCTTTTTTCATAACAAGAACACTCCTTTGTGATCCGGTAGCTCTATTATAGTATAGAAAATATAAGAAATCAACAGGAAATCTCTAAAATGGAGACAAATGCGTAATTGACATCTCCATAAAGTGGGTGTATAATCAAACCAAATCCACAAATAACAGCCTTTTGGTGTTATTTTCGTATGGGATTGTGTTTGTTTGGCGTTTTTTTGCGAGGTGATACTATGAGAAAAGAAAATGTAAGATGTCCAATGTGCGGAACCATGAATTATGATGTGGATCTTGATGAAACCGGTGGCTGGACAAAATGCCGTCTGTGCAAAGCAGTGACCTGCTCTATGGATGAGTGGAAAAAACATACAGTGTCCGTTCCGCTGTTGAACGAAAAACAGCTCGTGGCACGCAGTATGATTCGCAAGTAATGCACGCCGTGTTTTGATAAATCCGCAAAAAGGAGGAATTCTGATGTGTGGTGATTACAACCTTCGCCGTGAGAAAAGATACGTCGAAGTGGACGTTCGTTTTACTCCTGACGGTAAGATCCGCCCTCTTGCCATAAACTATGACAAGGCTCACACTTATGGAATTGATCGTGTCTTGGCAGTCAAACATGGGACATCACGCCTAGGCGGAAAAGGTCACTGCTTCACCTGCCTGATCTGCGGTCAGAAGCGGAATCTTTGGCTTGAACGGGGCAAGTGGTTCGTGGAAGCCTACTGCTCCGTGCCGGAAAGCTGTGCTTCGTAATGGCAAGATACTTATCCCGCGCAGATCTTTCGCACATAGCGGGTAAGTATATCGACCAGTACTATACCGTTTCGGGATCAGTAAAGATGACCCAGAACCCATTGACCTGAACGGCTCGCAAGTTCTGTTCTTGGGCTGAATGTGAAAATGCTGCCGCTATGCAGCGATGGAAGTATTCTAGGACTGACTGTTTTCCAGAAATGCGGTTTTACCGTAACCTTGGGGGATGGGACAAAGCTTGTGGAGGTGTTCATGCCGAAGGACGTTGTAATCGATTCCGCCCTTGCGTCAGACAGCTGCACCGGATGCCGGAATTTCACGATAGCGCATGAAGCGGCGCACCATATACTGGCTGACCTGTTTCCGAACGACTACGGAAAAGCAGTCAAGTGCCGTGGGCACATTGCCTATCGGGAACGAAACGGACAGCCCTCATGGGAAGAATGGCAGGCGAATACCCTTGCAGCGGAGCTGCTGATGCCAACATTTCTGGTCAACGCCGAAATAGAACGTGCAGCGCTGTGCCTGCCAAATGGAATCCTGTACAAATCCGCATCGGACCCGAACTATGAAAGAATTCTGGAGATGGCTGCACGGATCGGGGTATCGTGGTCTGCGATCAGGATCAGATTACAGCAGATGCAGGTCATCAACGGAAAACCCATCCACTGCCATCCATTGGACGTCATTCGATTTGGAGAATAATATGACTTGGTCAAATAATCGCTCTTTTAAGAGTAAACCGCTGAACAATATACAGCAGGCACAATTCAGCATTGGCTGGAGGTTTTGTCCGGTTTGCGGACACAAGCTCTACCAAAAAAACGAGAGCTGTTCAGGCTCTATCAGCATAAAGTGCCTCAAGTGCGGTAACATAGCAACAGTTGACTTAGCCTACCGCAGACGCTGACTTTTTTAGACAAACCACAATTTCAAAAATCGGGTGCATTGCACCCTGAATATGGACTGTTCGTCACCGAGCAACGGGCCATTGCCGCAAGGAATGTATGAAACGCGCACCAAATAGCCGGGCAACAGCTGATAGA
>ENA-OQLB01000809-OQLB01000809.1-human-gut-metagenome-genome-assembly--contig:-NODE-809-length-15817-cov-3.722116_pt1 | contig 15817 bp, 19 predicted proteins | sample MGYA00242656_ERZ504813 | MGnify/ENA primary metagenome ERZ504813 (study PRJEB26092, sample SAMD00036388) | human gut metagenome | host: Homo sapiens | study: EMG produced TPA metagenomics assembly of... | reverse complement strand
TCATCATCCGATTCCATATCCATCCGAATCATTGAAGCTTTTCGGATAAATCTGATATACAACTGCATTTTTCCACCATTTATTCTTATTTCCATTACTCTTGTCTCGATATCTCTCTGGCAGATTTTCTGATTCTACCGGGATATCCTCTCCCTTCTTTATGTTCTCTAAATTTTACGAATGAGCGTTCCATTTACGCCAAGTATCTCTCCATCAAATTCTCGGGCAAAAAGAATTTTCCCATTTCCTTTTACTTTCACTTTTTCCTCCGATGCATTTAATAGAACCTCAATTTGATTACCTTCTTCATCTAATTTAATATATTCTACACATCGATCATTTTCATATGTATCCGGAAAATGAAAATGAGGGCTTCTGCACATTTTCTCATTTCTTCTAAGCATGATCAGTTTCCGCATCATTGCAATCTTTTCCTGATGCTCTTTGCTTTCAATCTCACTCCATGGCATACATCTTCTGCAATCCGGGTCATGATCACCTCCATTGCGATTTCCGTTCCGTAGTAAATGCAAGGGCTTCCCGGAAGCGTGAAGAGAATTGCAAGCTGCTGATAAAATTTATCCAAATCATGAAAACGATTCATAAGTCTCTCCGTATCGTGGGAATCCAACAGGTTGAAAAGTACATCATTATTCTGCTGCATATACATGGTATAGCAACGATTTACCATATATTCAAATTCCTCTTTTTTCATCGTTTTGTCAAGGAAAAGTCATGGATTCCGCTGAGCAATGGGTAATTCATAACGGAATCATACTCATCTCCTTGCAGCCACTGACTTGCATCGTGCCAGATTTCTCCCAACAGATAAATGTCTGGTTTTATCGTTTTTAAATGTTCTCGCATCCGCTTTAAGAACCGATGTGATACTTCATTTCCTACATCAAACCGAATTCCGTCTATATCAAATTTTCGAATCCATTCCTCGCAGACTTTACAGAAATACTCTATCACTTCTTCCTTATTCGTATTCAGCTTTGGCATTGTATCTGCAAATGCAAAAGAATAAAAACGCCTGTCTCTGGTGTCTGCTCTTTTTCCAATCTGCTCCCAGTCTTCCACCATAAACCAGTCCGCATAACAAGAATCTTTTCCATGTTCCAGTACATCAAGCCACGGCGCAAATTTCCTTCCACAGTGGTTAAATACGGCATCTACCATAATGCGGATTCCTTTTTCATGTGCTTCCTTGCAAAGCATTCTCATCGTTTCTTCATCACCGAAAGATGGATCGATCTTTGTATAATCCGTAGTGTCATATTTGTGATTTGACTCTGCTTCCATGATTGGATTCAGATAAATCCCGGTAATTCCAAGGTTCTGAAGATACGATAATCTCTGACGAATCCCTTCCAGATTTCCTCCGAATTTTTCCTGATTTGTCACGGTTCCGTGATTTCTCCACGGCGTGATATCATTTCCATTCTTTTCCGGTGTCCCATTGCAGAATCTGTCCGGGAAATCTGATACCAGATCGTATCATTTACCCATGCTGGTGTGCGGTTTATATCTGCCGGATTCATCCAGGGCACAATAAAGCACTGCTGCATACGCCCATCCATTTGAAGCTGCTCTTCTGTCAGAAAACCATCTTCAAAATAATACCATACTTCCTCTTCTGTCCTCAGTTCAAAGTAATATTTACATCTTTTATATGCAGGAAGAAGTGTTGTTGTCCACCAGATTTGATACGGCAGACGCTTTTTATAAATGATTTCTTCTCTTTTTCCGGTCCACCGTTCCTTTCCTCCCAGGATTCCGGCTTCATAAGGATCTCCGTAATGAATAAACACTTGTTTCACATCATATCCGGTCTTAATGTTTACAATCAGTCTGTCCTCATCCAGAGGATAACTCATCTGTTCTGACGTTTTATGGTATACACCGGTAAATTCCATCTTATTCTTCCTCCAATTTTTCATAAACACGCAGGATTTCTCCTACACTCCACGCCTGTGCAAAACATCCTTTTGAGGAAACCGGAATTTCTCCATCATAAATCTCCGGAAGCTGACCGATACAGCCTTCCCGCATTGCACTTTCCAGCACTTCCATCTGCTTTGCCACAGTCTTTTTTGCTTCTTTTGAATTTTTATTCACTTTCAGATAGGCGAGATAATACCACCATGGAAGTCCAGACAGTTCCCTGATGATAGGCAAGATCTCTTTTTATCATCTCTCCGCCATAACATGCATGAAATTCTTTGTCTTTTGGTTCTAATGTCCGAAGGCCATATGGTGTATACAGCTTTTCAAACACCATATCTACAATCTGTCGTTCTTTCTCTTCATCCAACATCGTAAATGGCATAGACACTGCCCATATCTGGTTACAACGTATCTGCATATCTGCTTTTGTTCCTGAGATTACATCTTTCAGGCACTGATTTTCTTCCATCCAGAATTCTCGCACAAAAGATTCTTTCACTTTGCATGCAAGCTTTCTATATTTCTGCGCTTCAGTCCTCTTCAGAATTTCAGAAAACTTCTGCATGATACAAAGTGCATTATACCAGTAAGCATTGATTTCCACCGGTTTCCCATGTCTTGGTGTCGGAAGGATTTCTCCCACACGTACGTCCATCCATGTTACCTGATCCAGCCCCGCTCCGGCACTGATAAGACCATCTTCTTCCATATGGATATTGAAATTTGTTCCTCTTTCATAACCGGAAATAATTCTTTGCATTACCGGATACATTTCCTCTACAAATTTGATGTCCTGGGTTTTTCATAATATAACCACACGCAGTTGATAAATAATAGTGCTGCATCTACAGTATTATAAAGTGGCTCATTCTCCCCTTCCGGAAACAGATTTGGCATCAATCCATCCTTTTCATAACATGCAAATGTCCGCAAAATTGATTTTGCACTTTCAAATCTTCCTGTGGAGATGCAGATTCCCGGAAGTGCAATCATTGTATCTCTTCCCCAATCCTCAAAAAAAGGAAAACCGGCAAGAATGGTCAATCCGTCTGTGGACTCTCTTTTCGAAAGGAACTTGTCTGCACCACATACCAGTGTCTGTGCCAGTTTATTTTTCAAACCTGAAGTCTTTATAAGCTTCTCGTGATGATGGATCTGTTCTTCTTTCATTTTATCAAATAATTTTTTTGCATCCATATCAATCCGACTTTCCAGCGAATAAATTACTGTCAAATCTGTCTCTTCTCCTGGCTTTACCCGTTTTTTTATCTGATACACTGCGCTTGCGGTTCCATTTTCTCGTCTTCCATCACATTCATCGTAACGATAAAAATACGTTTCTTTCTTTTCCTGAAATTCTTCTGTCTCCCCATTTGTTTCAAAGAAAAGATTATACTTTCCATCGGTAATCTTTTGGTCTTGTCTTGAAAATATCTTATCTTCTTTCAAATCTTCCCCTTTAGGTTCAAATTGAAAAAACGGAGTTACACAGAGAACAGCCTCTTCCTGACCACGGTTTTTCATATGATAATTCACTGCGATCTGATTGCTGCCCTGTGCCATCACAATCTCTTTCTCTATCTCTACTCCACTTGTCAGATAACGCCACGAAGGAAGAATTTCAAAAGAAAATTCTGTAAGATAGCGGTATCCTTCTTCTTTCGTTCCATCCGCAATTCCTGGGTTGAAAGAACATATTTTGTTTCCCCTATATCCAGTTCTTCCTTTATACGATGAATCACATTCACTCTGTGATTAGGAGCTTTCGTACATGCCATGAATACCGAATGATCATTCTTGCCACAGCTCCGATCATCGTAAGCGAAGAAAAACCTCCCAGACCGTTCGTTAAAAAGATAGCAGTTTTCAAGTCCTCTCTCTAATGTCTTCCAATCCTGTCTTCCATAAATCCACTTCATGTACTACTCCTCCTTAATTATTTACGTCCCAGTATCAACACACTCTGCGGTGCGACTTCTATCTGTCTGTCTACGCAGATTCCTTTTTTCCAGCACCAGCTGTCATCTGCATCACTCAAGACTTCCCAGCCATCGTCCAAAAATTCTTCTTTATAGCTGCTTTTTCTTGCATTATAAATTATTTTCACCTGGCTCCATCTTGTTGCTTCATCATTGACCACGGTAAATCCCACTACATCCTTTTCTTTCCACATATTGATAATTCGCTTAGAACTTTCCTTCGACTTGTCACAAAGTCCGGAAATCTGTTTGCGAAGTGCGATCAACCCCTGATAATAATGAACCAGTTCATGATTTTTCCATGCCTTTTTCCAATCAAGACGATTCAGAGAAATTGGAGCCTTAAAGGTATTATCCAATCCATCTTTTGTGCGGGCAAATTCTTCTCCTGATAAGAAAAACAGCGTTCCCTGACAAGTCATATAGACTGATGCAGCCATTTTATTCAGCCTCATACATTCTTTTTCCTCTACGACTGTCCCTTTTAATTTATCCCATAATGTATGATTGTCTGTGCCGATACATAGGTAACAATCTGCGAAGGTGCTTTCACATTTTCAAAACCTTCTGCCTGATAAGGATTTGCGCACCATGCTGTCACACTTGCAAGCATTTCATCTTCTTTTCCTTCTGCGCCGTTTATAAACCTGCTTCCTTTGCACGTAGTGCAGAACCTTTGATTCCATCTCGGGTGCTATCACAAAAAGCCCCGATATTTTCATCCAAAAGTCCGATATTTTCTTTTGCTGCCAGTTTTTTATCGCCTTCTACAGCCGTCTTATCTGCCGCCCATGGCTCTCCGTAAATGATCTTCTTTCCTTTCCCGTACCTCTGATCCAGTTCACTTCGGATCCGATTCATCAGATCTACATCCAGAAGTCCCATCAGGTCAAAGCGGAATCCGTCAATATGATATTCCTCTGTCCAGTAAAGCACTGATTCCAGAATATATTTCGCACACATCTCTCTTTCGCTTGCAACATCATTTCCACATGCAGAACCATCGGAGATCTTCCCATCCGGAAATACCCGGTAAAAATACCAAGGTACAGTTCTCTGAAACCAGGAATCCAATGAATAAGTATGATTGTAAACCACATCCATAATCACACCAAAACCAGCTTCATGAATTGCCTGAATCATCTCTTTCATTTCTCTGATTCTCACCTCTCCATGTCTGGCATCTGTCGCATAGGAGCCTCCGGCACATTGTAATTGACTGGATCGTACCCCCAATTGAATTCAGTATCTTCCCCTGCTTCATTTACAGAACCATAGTCATACATCGGCATGATCTGAATGTGTGTCACCCCGAGTTCTTTTAAATAATCCAGACCGGTCGGATGAATCCCATCCTTATTCAAAGTCGTATGTCTGCACGTAAATGCTTTGTATTTCCCACGATATTCTTCCGGAAAACCACCCGCCTTATCCCATGAAAATTCTTTTATGTGAAGTTCATATACGATTCTCTCCGGTCCTTCTTCTGGTGTCTGATCTTTTTCCCATCCTTTTGGATTGGTCTTTTTCAGATTCACTGCCATGCTGCGCAATCCGTTAACTCCGCATGCCTTTGCATATGGGTCTGCTGATCGGACTTCTTCGCCATTGCGTGTAATCAGATAATCATAATAAACGCCGTGAAGTTCTTCTTTGCTCTCCCAACTCCACACACCCTTTTCTTCTTTTTTCATCGGAATCTGCTTGTATGCATTTCCTCCATCTCCTGTCTGATACAGGTTTAAACTAATGCATTCCGCCTGTGGTGACCACAGGCGGAATGTCGTTCCTTCTTCTGTACATTCTACGCCAAGATTATTTTCCTCATAAATATAATTTTCAAGAAACTCTTTTGTAGAATAATATTTTTTTAATTCTATTTTATCTTTCATCATCTTTCTTATCCTTTCACTGCACCTGATACTCCATCTACATAGTATCTCTGCATGAACAAGAACAGAATCGCAATCGGAATTGAAATCAGAACTGCCCCAGCTGCAAAACTGGTGTACCAACTGTCAATATATTCTTTTTCCAACATTTCCAAAGTCCAATTGCAATCGTATACTGGTCTGAGTTTGCTCTGCAGATTACCTTTGCAAAAATAAAATCGAGCCACGGAGCCATGAAAGATGTCAGCACTGTATATACAATGATCGGCTTACTAAGTGGCAGTGTGATCTTGCTGAAAATCTGCCATCTGGTACATCCATCCAAAAGTGCAGCTTCATCAATTGCAACCGGAATTGTATCAAAGAATCCTTTTGCAATCTGGAAACCCAGCCCTGCACCACCGGAATAACATAAGATCAGAGCCAGTTTAATCAGGTTTCCTTCTGTAAGTCCCATCGCCTTTAAGATAAAGTACACAGCGATCATGGACATAAATCCCGGGAACAATCCCAGAATCATTGCCATGTTCATATATGGTTTTCTCATTTTAAATTTCAGTCTGGACAAACAGTAGGAAACTGCCAGCACATAAAATGCTGATAAAATGCAGGAACAAATTGCAATAAACAATGTGTTCATAAACATCTGCGGGAAATTCAAAATGGATGTATCAGTAAACAGTTTTATATAGTTGTCAAGCGTAAATGCTTTCGGGAAGAAGGTTGATACGTAAGAGCCTTTTTCCGCACGGAAGCTCGTCAGAATTACCCATGCAATTGGGAAAAGCCAGATAATTGCCAACACCGCAAGAACAATATGTACGATCGTATTGTTGATCATTTTCTTCTTTTTTGCAGATTGTAATTTCTTTCCTGCCATGATTAAAATCCTCCTTCTTCTTTATAGGATTTACTGTTACGGTATGTGAAAAGTGCACCAATTGCCAGAATGATAAAGGTCATGATTCCAATTACCGCACCAATGTTATAATACTGTTTGTCAATTGTCAGTTTATAGAGCCATGTAACAAGAAGGTCTGTCTTACCTGCAGTTGAAGAAAGGTTTGTTACCGGATCCCCTCCTGAAAGAAGATAAATGACATTGAAGTTATTGACATTTCCTGTAAAGGTTACAATCAAATATGGTGTTGTCACATACAGCATGTACGGCAGTGTAATCTTGGTAAATGTCTGAAATGCATTTGCACCATCTACTTTTGCAGCTTCATAAAGTTCTTCTGGAATGTTCTGAAGCACTCCGGTCAGCTGAAGCAGAGTATACGGCACACCTACCCAGATATTGATGATAATAACAGTCACTCTGGCCCATGTCGCATCTGTAAAAAACGGAAGGCTTGCATCACTTGCAATCAGTCCTACATTTCTAAGGAGTACGTTGATTGCCCCTTCCGGCTGTAACATAGTACGCATGATCAAAAGGGATACAAACATCGGTACTGCACAGGAAAGAACAAAACAGAATCTCCAGAATCCTTTTGCTCTTGTTCCCTTTCTATTGATCAGCAGGGACAGAATCATTCCGAAAATATAGTTGCTGAAAGTTGCAAAAAATGCCCAGATAATTGTCCATCCAAGAACCGACCAGAAAGTACTTCCCAGAATACTTCCCGAATCAAATAATGTCTTGAAGTTATCAAGCCCCACCCAGTCAAACAGCATCAGATGATTTCCAATACGGCTGTAATTAGTAAACGCCATACAGATCATGAATACCAACGGAAGTACAGTAAATACAAAGATGAATGCTGTCGGTGGTGTCATAAACAAACGATACAGATTCTCATGCAGAAGAGACTTTAAATCTTCTGCAAATGTATTCACATGCATTCCTTTTTTCTGAAGACACTCTGCTTTATATGCACTTTTTCAGGCTCCTCTCCATACCAAAATCATAAGAATCGTCAGCAGGATTGTCGTCACCCCATAAAGTAGAATCAGAACCGACTGATCCCCTTTCGTGTAAAGATAAATTTGCTTTGCTTCATCCCACACCTCTTGCTGCTTTTACAGTTCCAAGAGTCCGAAGACCGCCGATAAATCCGATTCCATTTACCGCCATAAAGACGATGTAGCAATTTCAACTGCCAGATACAAAAGTCCTTTGATAATCTGACCATGTACGATATTTCCAAATCCCATCAGGGCCATGGAAAGCTTAGTCTCTAATCCACCTTTTTACTGCATTTTTGCAGGTATATGGCGCTGGAATTTCATTGATTTTTTCTTAAATATTACTCATTCCACTCACCTCTTAATTGATTCCATTGCTGTTCATTGCTTCATTCATTGCTTCCGTCTGTTCTTCGGCATTTTCGTGTGTCACACTCTTGTTACGAATTCCTTTTCCCATATTCTCGACCGGTGTCCAGCAATTACTCATGGACGCCACGAACGGCTGGAGTATTGATGTATTATTAAAGGTATCATTCTGTGCCTGAACAAGAGGATCGGATGCAATATCCTTTTCTTTCAGAAGTTCTGTATTACATGGAATCACGGTTCTCATCTCGTAGTGTGCTCTCTGTGCATCACTTCCTCCCAGATAAACAGCAAGTGCAACTGCCTGTTCCATACATTCACTATGTGCATTAACTCCGATTGCCTTTGAACCGGCATATGCAAGCATCTGCTTCTCTTGTCCGTTAATTGTATAGGTCGGAAGCGATGAAACTCCCATATTATCTCCAAGTGCTTCTTTTATTGCATTTGCATCCCACGATCCGGTAAACATTGCCTTTACACTGCCATCACGAAGTCCTGCAAGTCCTGATCCATCTGCGTCAATTTTAAAATTTGGATTTGCTGCCAGATCAATTGCATAATTGGTTGCATCCACTGCCTTTTCTCCTGCAAAATCAACTCCTTTTGACTCATCTGTTCCATCTCCAAACAAGGTGCATCCATTTCCCAGATAGAATGCCGGAAGATACCACGAATTAGTGAATGGGAAGGATACTGTTCCTTTTTCCAGCATCGTATCCAGATTTTTCACATCTTCTTCTGAAAATACAGACTTGTCATAAAACATATACCAGGTATTAGTTGTAAACGGAACCCCGTAAAGTTCTCCGTCAACCGTCAACGAATCTAGAAGCTCTTCCGAGTTGGTTGATTCAATCTCTTCTTTATACTTTCCACCAAATTTTGCTACTGCATCCGCATCTGTAAGCGATGTGATCCTATCATTTGCATACAAAAATACATCTGCGCTTGCTTCCGGATCCTGTGCCACCTGATCTGCGGCAGTCGCTTCGTCAGCTACTCCATAGACAAATGTAATATCCCATTCCGGGTGCTCTTTTGCAAAATTGTTACACATTGTCTGAAGCCATTCACCACTGTCTTTTGACTGATCTTCGGATGGAGACCATACCATCAGTCTGACTTTTTCTGACCTTTTATCCGCCGTACTGCTCCCGCATCCGGTTAGTGCTGCTGCCACCAGCGTTACAGTCATGATTCCTGTTAGAAATGTTGCTAGCCCTCTTTTCATCGTCTTTCTTCCTTTCATTTTCTGTTTCGTATTGTTTCGTTAAACTTAATATACGTCTTTTTCAATTTTTCGTCAATCTCTTTTCAATCCGCTGCTTTTTTTTGTTATTTTTTCACATTTTCCCACCTTTGTTTTTTTGTGCATTATTTTTTATTTTCTTGTTTTCGAAACTCGCCTAAACTTTATTCTTCCTATAGTTCATTGCTTTTTACTATATCATTGTATATAATAAAATAAGATTTATTTTCCTACTTCATGAAAGGATCACATATTATGACTACAATCCAAGATATTGCTGATAAGATGAATGTTTCCAAGAGTACTGTATCCAAAGCACTCAATGATGCACCTGATATCAGCGAAACTTTACGGAAACAGGTTTTAGAAACTGCTGTAGCCCTGGGTTATACTAAACTACGTCGTTATAAGAAACCCGTAAAAAAATCTGTATTATAACAGAAAAAGAGAATATACAATACGAAGAGCCACATCATTTGTCCTATGACATTCTGCTTGGTTTTCGCCAAATGGCTGAACCAGCCGGTTTTGATATTGAAATCGTACCTGTGGACGTTCAGATGCAACGGAACCAACGTTATGATGTTTTTATGTTGGAGCATGATTACGTAGGAGCTTTTGCAATCGGCTTTTCCCTGAACGACCCTTGGATTCAGGATTTTAAAACCAGCCACACTCCTGCCGTGCTTTTCGATAACTATATTATTGGGAATCCTTCTACTGCTTATGTAGGTATTGATAATGATGAGGGAATGGAACTTGCTGTCTCTTATCTTGCCAGACTTGGGCATCGTAAGATTGCCTATCTCAGCGGTTCTCTTGGCTCTCAGATTCTTCAGATACGACATGCAGCCTTTCTCCGTGCCATGCACCAGCATGGACTGAAGACTTCTTCTGATTCTACCGGCTGCTCTTATTATTTGTCTGAATGTATGGAAAAGCACCTGCCTCGGTTTCTGGAAAAAGGAATGACTGCTATTATCTGTAGTCAGGACACTCTTGCCAATTCAGCCCTTATCCAGTGTCAACAACTAGGATACAAGGTGCCTGAGGATATCAGTATTATTGGATTTGATGATATTCCGATTGCAGCATATACGTCTCCTCCATTGACTACAGTCAGACAAGACCGGCTTGAACTTGGGAAAAGCGGGTTCTTTGCACTATCAAGCCTGCTTAATAGCATTTCAATCAGTACATTTTTGTTACATGCGCAGCTAATTGAACGAAAATCTACGGGAGAAGTTCCTGTGACATAATATTTATCTAATTATTTTTATACAAAAAGGTTAGGAAACTCCCTTTCGGTTGTTTCCTAACCTTTTTTGATGGCATCTTTTATATTTTCCCAGTCCTATCCTAACCATATACCCAGCTTATTTTTTTCTATATTTTAACGGAGAAACTCCATATGTTTTTTTGAAGCTTCTGATAAAATAGCTTACATTCTGATATCCACTCTGCATTGCAATCTCTGTAACAGGAATATCCGTATCTTGTAACAGCTGTTTTGCATGCTCTAACCTTAAATGTGTTATATATTGCGAAAGGGTAATATGAAAATGTTCCTTAAAATATCGCGATATATATTTTCCGAAAGATGAAACTGCTCACTAAATTCTTTTAATGATATCTTTTCCATAAAATTCTGCTGTATATATGAAATCATTTCTTTTTCTATCGTATTTCTCCCGCTTTTATCATTTTCAATTACAAAGCCCTTCTCCCACATTTCAAGAATAAACTGTAAAAGAATTATTTTTGTCTTTATCTGAGCAGTTATTATGGACTCAGTTTTCTTATTTTTTGCCACATATATTTCAACCAACTGCTCACATAGTTCTTTTGCTGTATCTTTTATTCTTGGACTTATCATCAGATGACCATTTTTTAACGGCTCCAATAATTTATCATCCAACATGTCGTTTATGCAAAAAGATATGTATTTTAACGGAAAAAGGAAAGTAAAATAATCCGCTGTATCAGTCTGTGAACCCATAAAATGCAGATTACCCGGCGACACTACAAAAGCATCCCCGGGGGTTCCAATATAATTTTCTCCTGATATACTTACAGTCAAAAAACCGCTTTTTACATATATAATTTCCAGTTCATCATGCCAATGAACCGGTATCTGAAATGATCGTCCTTCATTTTTATATGATATGTACTAAACGGATCATCCTTTGTACCATGTGGTTTATTTTCCTTTAATTCAAAGTACATACTCTCTCCTATACTTCTACAAGACCTTTACTCTTCCATTTTCCACTCTTCCATCTAAGTACCATTCCCACTGCTCTCGCACATTCGTCACCTGCCATAGCAATATATGCTCCTACAGCCAGAAGTCCCATGTGTATTCCGAGAAAATAGGTTCCGCCAACTGCAAACAAATACATAAATATCGCACCTAATATAACCGGAAAAAATGCGTCTCCGCTCGTTTTTAACGCCTGCCCATATACAAGGTTTATTACCCTTCCAAGTTCAAGAAATATATCTACTATTAACAACTTTACCACAAGATTTATCATCTGTATATCATCCGTAAATATATGCACGATAAAATGTCCGGCAAATGCAAAGGTCACGGAAAAGCATGTCGCTGTGATGATACCATATATCGCAGCTTTTCTCGTCCCCCTGTTACATTCCTCAAACTCTTTTGCTCCAATTCTCCAGCCGGTCATAATTGCATTTGCCTGAGCAAGGGCAGCTCCCACACAATACGAGAAATTTGCAATCTGTATCGCATATGAACGCGCTGTAACATTCATTCCATCCACATCCATCTGATTCATAAAACGCACTATAAATGTCATTGCGATGTTGTAAAGTGCTGTTTCAAGCGCAGAAGGAAAACCAATCTTAACAATCTGTGCAAATATCTTTCTTGATGTAATTCGCTCAGGACTCCGCTTTGCTTTTATAAGTACAGCCCCCATGCCGGCTACAATAATAAGATTTACAACTCTCGAAATAACCGTGGCAACAGCAACTCCCATCACACCCCAGTTGAATGCAAATAAAAATACTGAATTAAGTATTATATTGAGAACATTTCCAACAACAGTTCCTATCAAAGAATGTTTTGTATATCCAAACACTCTCAAATAACTGGAGAAAATAGGAATCAGTGCATTTAAAAAACATGTGCCGCCAACAATTCTAAGATATATTTCAGCCGGCTCAAGCAAAGCCGGAGCAATACTTACGCTTCTAAGTATCCCACCAGAAAAAGTAGCAAGAATGACAGACATTACGATACCTATCAATGCGTTGAATATAAGTCCAAGTTGTCTTGCCTGATACGCTATCCCCGGTCTTCCGGCTCCGATATTTTGTGACATAACAGCTATCATACCCGACGATATTACACCGAACATGATAATAAAAACACCTATATATGTATTTGCTGTTCCCACTGCTCCTACAGCCTGGTCGCTTACAGATGATAGCATAAGCGTATCGACCATGCCTGAAAGCATATAAAATAAAGTTTCTAAGCATATTGGCACAGATAACTGTGTTAATGTTTTTCTTTCAGCTGCCATAGTTTTCTCCTCACATACAATTCAAGAATACTATATCAATAATACGATATATTTCTATGTAATTCTTGTATAATATCCTGTGAAAATTGCACTATTTCTACTTTATCTTAAAGAGCACTGGGTGCGAGCTAAATTGATTACTCATGCTTACAAGGATTTGCAAATCAGGATAACTTTTTCCGTTTTCCCAATTTGAAACAGTTTGCCTGGTAACATGAAATAATTTGCCAAACTCCTCTTGTGTTAATAGATTGTCTTTATTCTTTTAACACCAGTTGGAAATGTTGCTAAAATACTGTTTAGATTTATCATACATACAAAATGGAAGTTATCTATTTCTCCTCTTCGTTAAGACCTAGTTCATTACATATTACTTGCTATCCCTAATACCTTATTCTTTCTACCAGCGTTTCCTTTTTCAGATTACTGCTTAAAACGCAGGAAAGTACAATCTGCAATAGGCCGACCAAAAAATCATAATAAGAATTGGTACGATTGGAACATGATAGATATTCATTCCAAATATTCCATTATGTTTTGCATAGGAAAAAAGTGCATAGCCGAGCGGCAGACCAATGATCAAAGCTACGCATATGGTACCAACCGTAAACATCATTCCCTGTAACTGCAGACATAAATTTAATTGTTTATTTGTCATACCCACAGCCTGTAATACACCATATTCCTGCTTTTTTGTCGTAATATTCATGATTATGGTATTCGCCATATTCATAAAACCGATGAGTCCCACAACCGCCATAAACAGATAACAGCCGAGCTTCATCATGCGGGCTGCGAATTCTGCAGATTGTAACTGTGCATGATAGGTATCCATTTTTATATGCGAAGTATTAGAAATCAAAGTATTCAGACTTTGTTCCACAGATGTCACATCTTTTTTATCACAGTCCACCCACAGATATCCATAGGCTGTTCCCCTCGGATTCATGGAACGGTATACACCTTCCGGAATGACAAGATAAGTGTCCGCGCTTACAAAGGATCCCGCAATCTTTCCCTGATAGGTATAGGTTCCACTTCCATTCTCAAAGTCAAATGCAATGGATTCACCCGGAGCATATCCATCTTGTTCCATCCACATCGACCAACCAAAGAAAATTTCACCATTCTTTACCGCCTGATCATAGTCCATAGAGCCAATATCCCCGTCCTGGCGCATAAAATCAAAATCATTTTTACTCACAATAGCAGCCGGAAATCTTGTTCCGTTCAGATTTACAGAGACAATCTCTCTCTCATGACATCTGTCACGCCCGGAATGCTTTTGATTTCTTCAATCAGCGAATCATTCAATGGATTATCCGTCAGAATCGTATCCAGATTATTCTCCGGATATCTTTCATCATACTCAGCAGAATAGTCAAGCTGCAGTTCAAATTGTCCATGATTAACGGAAAGACGTGCTTCATGCTCCGTATCAATATTTCCTACATAATTAGAGATAATCACAAACAATGCGCAGGAAAGCCCCAGTGTGAGGATAGTACCAATGGTTCTTTTTGGATTACCCGTTATATTTGCCATTGCCATAGAAAACACGGTGACATTTTTTCTGCCATTTCGTTTTCCTTTTTTGTGTGTTTCTTCATTTTCTAAATACCGTGTTGCTTCGATAGGTGAAATCCGTGAAACAATTTTCATTGGTTTGCGCAGTGCCAAAGCAACGGTAAGAAATGATACGAAAATACATAGAAGTATAACAGGCAGGGAAAACAGTGGCACCTGCTGATTTTGGACTCCCATAGAGCCAGTTTGGGTTGATACAAGGTTTCCCTGTTCTACCAGCCAGTTAAAACCGCATTTTGCAATCAGAAAACCAAGAAGCAATCCAACCGGTATTGAAAAAATTGTCAAAAACATACCCTCTCTGAAGATCAGTTGTTTCATCTGCTTTTTTGTCGCTCCCAGAGCCTTGATTTTTCCATACTCCTGTATCTTGTTGGCAATACCGACCTGAAAAATATTATAAATGACCACAACAGAGAAAAGTACAATTGCAAGAATCAAAACCCCGCATACCGCAATCGTTTCATAACTCGGCTGCAAGACCCATTGCAAATAGAGATCATTGACTATAACGTTTTTTTCTTCGATCCCACAAGCTGCTGCAATCTGCTTTATAACCGAATCAATATTATTCATAGATACATTTGCAGAATCATTTAAAGTAAAATAAATATTATACTGTCTGTCATTCTCTGCGACGTGCTCATCATAAAACTCCTGTGACCCGAAAGCAACATAAGATGCCTCGATGGTATACTCATCCCGATCATATAGGATTCCGCTGACAACAAACTCTTCCGGCTTATATTCTGACCGCATCCCTGCACGGTAATCCAGTGTAACCGTATCTCCGACCTTTACATCATCATATCCCATTGCACGAAAAAAAGCTCTTCCGGCGGCAATTTCCTGCATTTTTTCCGGATACTTTCCTTCCTTCAACTCATATTCCTTATTATAGGGAAGCATTTTTCTTGCAGTCTCATCCATGCAGACAAACCCGCCATTTTCATTGCCTTTAATTATGCCTTCTGTACACATAATTCCTATTGCATCTATTTCTGCACGGCGGCTTACTTCCTTTAACTGCGAGGCATCTGCTGCGACAAACAAACCATAATTGCTTCCATATGAGCCTGCCGCCTGACTTTTCTGCAAACGTATCATTCCATTTCCCACAGTACTGATAATCACAAGCAGCATCGTAGTCAGACATATGGACATCATAATCAGTATACTTCTTGTCTTGTTCTTTTTGTCATTGCTATATGCAATCCTGCTTATTGTCTTCATCTGAAATCCACCACCTGTCCGTCCTCAATCACCAGAATACGGTCAGCGACCTGTGCAATTTCGTCATCATGGGTAATCATTACAATT
>ENA-OQLB01000808-OQLB01000808.1-human-gut-metagenome-genome-assembly--contig:-NODE-808-length-15823-cov-5.025994_pt1 | contig 15823 bp, 17 predicted proteins | sample MGYA00242656_ERZ504813 | MGnify/ENA primary metagenome ERZ504813 (study PRJEB26092, sample SAMD00036388) | human gut metagenome | host: Homo sapiens | study: EMG produced TPA metagenomics assembly of... | reverse complement strand
TTGTTACAATCCCTCAAAAGGCTGAGGGAACGGGCCCTGCATATCGTTGCAAGAGACCGTCCAAACACGCCCTTCTTCATTCATTTAAATTTTGAACCAGCCAATATTCTTATTGCTAAATACAAATTTACAATTCATAGTAAATCTGATGCTTCCCATCAATGCAATCCTGCATGGATTTCTGAACCCATGCAATCGCTCCTTGGGTGTCTCGGTCGCGGATATAGGTCCAGGTCTTATAATTGCTTCGATATAATTCTTCTATCCCATAGAGTTCACAATAACGTTCCCACATATTAAAAATCGGTGCTCGGAAAGACTGGAAAATAAGTGGAATCAATGTATTTCCGGAAATCAGGGCAAACTCGTGTTGGAATTCGTAAGCAGCTTCAATGGCAGTGATGACATCCTGTGCATCACGGATCTGATTAACGAATTCGAGGAGACGCTGGATGTTTTTGTCGCTGATCGTGTCGATGGCGAGCTGTGCAGCAAGCGTATCAAGCGCAATGCGGACTTCGAAGATGGAACGAATCTCCTGATCACGCATGCGTCCGCCGTTGTAATTCATGATCGCAATCAATGTATCCAGAGTCCCTTTTCTGCGGAAATCTGCTACATAAGTTCCACTGCGGGGTTTTACGGTGAGGAATCCTTTCTTCTCCAGCTCACTGATCCCGTTGTTGACAACCGCACGGCTGACCTGCATCATTTCAGCAAGCTGGCGTTCCGGTGGAAGTTTCTCTCCGACCTGTAGCTTGCCGGAAAGAATCAGATGTTCTAATTGTTCAATAAACAGATCCCTCAGGGAAGGGGAACTGATCTTCTGAAATTCCATAATAAATTCTCCGTTTCGTAAGCGTTATCTTCACAAAGTGTGTTTTGATGAGATGAAAATGTTGAAAATCTCGTAAAAAATAACGTTTATTGTTGATAAGTTTATTATAGAGAAAACAGGCGGTGGATTCAATACTCTATATTTATATCAGCTGGGAGATGCGCAGAAGAATGCCGAGGAATTCTTGAAAAGCAAGAAGATTGTGGTATTATAGTTAGAGTAAATTGTGCGAGTATATTAGATATGAGAGGAACAATCATGGTAAAGATAGATTTGATCACAGGTTTTCTGGGGGCAGGAAAGACAACATTTATAAAAGAGTATGCATCCTACCTGCTTCGTCAGGGTCTGAATATCGGAATTCTGGAAAATGATTTCGGTGCGGTGAATGTGGATATGATGCTTCTTCAGGAGCTGCAGGGAGAAAAATGTGAACTGGAAATGATTTCCGGAGGGTGTGATAAAGAGACACACCGCAGACGATTCAAGACAAAGCTGATCTCTATGGCAATGTGTGGATATGACAGAGTAATCGTGGAGCCGTCGGGAATCTATGACGTGGATGAATTTTTTGATGGATTAAGAGAAGAACCTCTGGATCGGTGGTACGAAATCGGAAGTGTGATCACAATCGTAGATGCGGGACTGGAAGAAAATCTGTCAGATCAGGCGGAATATTTGCTGGGATCTGAGGCGGCGGATGCTGGTGTGATCGTGCTGAGCAGGCTGGATAAGGACAATGCTTGTGAAGAACAGGAAAACAGAATTATTTCACATGTCAATCGTTCTCTTGAACGCATTGGATGTACCAGAAGAATTGAAAAAGAAGTGATCGCAAAAGACTGGGATATGCTGACAGAGGAAGATTTTGCACAGATTCAGAACAGCGGCTATCAGATTGAGTCGTTTTCGCAGACCGGAAGGTACAGAAAAGGATGGATTCCAGACCTTATATTTTATGAATCTGAATCGGACAGAAGAAGAACTGGTTCCGGCTGTGAAAAAGCTGTTTGGTAAACGTGGATGCACAGATGATTCTGAAAAAGAAAACAATAAAAATCTTAATGATATCGGAAGAGTGTTCCGTATAAAAGGATTTATGAAGAATCAATCCGGTGACTGGATGGAGCTGAATGCGACAACACAGAAGATGACAGTAAATCCAATCAAAGAAGGACAGGAGATTCTGATCGTGATCGGTGAGGATTTGAAAGAAGACAAGATTCGTGAGTGCCTGGAAGACAAATGCACTGAGGGAGCGGAAAATGAGTGAAATTCAATTGCCGGAAGCATTTCTGAAACTAGGAGAAGTGCTGGAACAAGGACAGTTTGAACTGCTTTTTACAGAAGAAAAACTGCGGCTGGTTTATTTGATGAACGATGCGGTAGAGAGCTTTCTTGTCTTTGAAAATGCAAGGATGACAGGTCAGTATAGAGAGGATTATGAAGGTGAACTAGAAGCGGAGTTAAGTGTAACAGAAGAACCGGAGGAGTCCTATGTCCTTGTAGTTCATCAGGGTGAGACCGTGGTTACGATTTTTTTTGAGGATTTAAGTGAAGAAGTACACTTATATGACTATGGAGAAATCGGACATTTCTGGGTGAAAGGTGCAGAATATCTGCGTCAGATAGAATATAAGATTGCAATCGTACGGGATAAACTGGATTATCTGGGAGCAAAATACTGTAATCAGACGGAGCGGAAACTAGCTGTGCTGGCGGACTTTCCGCCGCTGAATCATTGCTGTTATCCGGCAGTTTCAGAGCAATATGTAGTTCCAAGGGAAATCCGTGGGTACCGTCAGCAGAAGCACATCAAGTGATGCAGGAGCTTGCGGCAACAGTAGAAGATAAAAAGTTACTAAGATGTCTAAAGTTTTATCAGAAACATCCATGGAAGCGGAGGGCAAAAAAGATTGCCGGGATGTTGCAGGAAAAGCGTCATGCAGAAGTCACAGATCTTTTGATGGAAGAACTGAAGATGGCAGCAGCAAATTACCCGAGAAGAAAATTCACAGATGAGGAAGAAAATCAGAATCGTAAGACTGAGAAGAGAGCATCAGAGCGAAAACGAGAGTTAGAAGAACAGGGATTTCGGATAAATATATTTCGTGAGGAACCATTTATTGCATCAAGAGATTCACTCCAATACAAAATCAGCCTGATGATCTGGGAAAAGAAAGGAAAAAAACGAAAAGTCAGATAGAAGAATTTTCTGCTGACCGAAGAGGATAAGTATGGAACCATTTTATTATAGTAAGATGAACAAGATGCAGCAGGCGGCGTATCATGCAATCTGCCAGGGGGTCTTGCAGATGGAAAAGGAGATTCAGGTACCGCGTATGAGCGGAGAAGAATTGTATAATGTATTCTTCCGGATGCGCCTGGATCATCCGGAGATTTTCTGGGCAACGGGATTTAAGTATCGTTATTATCAGGAATCGCCGAACATTCAGTTTCTGCCGGAATATTTGTTTGACCGGGCGAAGGTGAAAGAACATCAGAAGGCAATGAAATCCAGAGTAGAGAAACTTGCACGACCGGCGCAGAAATTATCAGAATCAGAGAAAGAAAAATACATTCATGATTTCATTTGCGAGAATGTAAAATATGATAAATTGAAGAAACCTTATTCACATGAGATTATTGGTCCGTTAGGACAGGGTGTCGGAGTTTGTGAGGGGATTGCAAAAGCGGTGAAAGTGCTGTGCGATGAGCTTGGAGTCTGGTGTATGATCGCTATTTGCGGGAATAATCCGGATAAGGGAATCAAATACCGTCATACATGGAATATCGTGCGGATTAATGGGAAATATTATCATTAGATGCGACATTTGATAATACACTTACAAGAAACTGTACGATCGGAGAAGAAATCCGTTATGATTATTTCAATCTGGAAGATAAATCGATTTTCCGGGATCATGAGCCTTTGATCGCTCCGGCTATGAAGTGTATGGATGGAGATCATTTCTATTATAAAGAAAAGAAACTGTCTTTTACAAAAACGGAAGAAGTTTATAAAAGAGCACTTCAGATGGCAAAGAAAGGAAGAATTCTGACGTTTCACTGGCGCGGAGGTTATCTGACAAAAACAGTTCTGGAAGAATTGCTTGATCTGATTGAAAAAGCAGGTGCGGAGAAAGGGAAGAAACCAAGAATCAGCCTTAACTGGCCACAGGCAGTGATTCGTTTTGGGTATGTTGATGCAGAGATAGCAGGAAGTAGCGCAGCAGAAGAAGTGCAAATGGAAGAAGCGAATGAAGGTGAGATGCATTCTGACTAAAATACATATGTTATATATGCTTCAGACCGAGATTGGTATCAGAGTGACAGTTGAGAATTTACAAGAAAAAGTCAGTGTGATAGAATAGAATTGAACCGTGAAAGTTGTCGATATCTGTAGGATATAAGCGGGAGAAGAAACAATTTTCAAAAACCAAAGATGGTGACAAAAGAGAGGTTAAACAGATGATAATTGTAAAAACATACAGAGGACATATTCGTAACTGGGAAGAACTTTGTGAGAGACTTGGAATTGATCTTACACTTTCCAGAGAAGAAAGAGAACATGAGATTTTGATTAAGGCATATCAGACATGGGGATGCGAGATGGCAGATCATATGCACGGAATGTTTGCATTTGCTCTGTGGGATGAGGAAGAGCAGAAACTTTTCTGTCTGAGAGATCAGTTTGGAACAAAACCATTCTATTACTATGAGACAGAAGATGGAGAGCTTCTTTATGGAACGATGATCCGTGATATTATCGATCAGCCGGGATTTAAGAAAGAACTGAATGAAGAGATGCTTCAGCTGTATTTAAGTCTGACCTATGTTGCCGGAGAAAATACATTTTTCCGTGGACTGAAAAAACTGTTGCCGGGACGCTATCTGATCTGGCAGGATGGAAAGCTTGAGATTCACAGATACTGGAAACCGGAATTTCATCCGGATGAGAGCAAGACTCTGGAAGACTGGGCAGATGAGATTCATAATACTCTGAAAGAAATCATGCCGGAAGTGAAGACCGCAGATGAGAGAGTGGAGTCATTCCTGTCAGGTGGTGTAGATTCTTCCTATGTACTTGCAATGTCTGATGCAGAACAGGCAGATTGTTGTGGATATGAGGAAGAGAGATTTGATGAATCTGTTCTTGCAGAGAAGACAGCACAGCTTCTTGGAAGAAAATTCTCCAGAAGTATCATTACTCCGGAACAGTTCTTTGATATTGTACCTTATGTTATGTACAATATGGAGCAGCCACTTGGAGATGCATCTGCGATTGTATTTACACTTGGATGTAATGCAACAGCAGAACATACGAAGATCTGTTATTCCGGAGAGGGTTCTGACGAATTCTTCGGTGGTTATAATATGTACAGAAACGCAGAACGTTATGGTGAGAATCTGAAGAATTTCTATGTTGGAAATACCAATATCATGAAAGAAGACGAGAAGCAGAAGATTCTTAAGAAATACGATCCAGACGTACTGCCAATCGAACTTGCACGAGGAATCTACGAGGAGACAGAAGGTCTTGATCCGTTGACAAAGATGTCTGATGTAGATATTCAGATCTGGCTGGAAGGTGATATTTACCTGAATGTTGATAAGATGAGTACAGCAGCCGGACTTGAGATCCGTATGCCGTTGACAGATAGAAGAATTTTTGATATCGCATCTCGTATGCCGTCTCGCTTTAAAGTAAATGAAGAGCAGAATAAGGTGGCATTCCGTACAGCAGCTGCGAAAGTTCTTCCAGAAGAAATTGCATTCCGTAAGAAGTTGGGATTTATCGTACCAATCCGTATCTGGATGGCTGATGAGAGATATAATCAGGACGTACAGCGTCTCTTCCATAGTGATATTGCAGAGAAATTCTTTGATGTGGATGCAATTAATGCGATTTTTGATGAATATGTTGGAGGAAATTCTGATAACTGGAGAAAAGTATGGACAATCTATACGTTCCTTGTATGGTATGAAGAGTACTTTGTGAAGAGATAATAAAAAGACTATGTATTAAGACTTTAAACATTTTTAAGTGATGGGGTGGAAGCATAAAAAGCTTTGCCCCTTTTTGTTATCCCATTTGATTATCCGGGATATCCACGAAAAAGAGACAAAAGAAAATCCACCGTATGCACCTACGCTATACAGTGGATCTTCACTTTGTTATTCCATCCATTGGAATATTCCTCCTTATTTACTTGATATCTATCTGAAACTATTATCTCAAATAGTGATTTTATATTTTATTTCATTTAATTATCCCATTGGAATATCCTTCTTTCGATTCTTCTTTTATCTATTTTGGATTTTAACTTATCGTCCCATTGGAATTTACCTCTTTCAATTTATTTGTTTGATGATTTAATGAACTATCCCATTGGATTCTACCTCTCTCTCTTTAAATATCGTTTCCGTTTTTTTAATTACTCTTTCTGGTGGCCTGTACCTCTTTCTTTAGATTTTTAAGGATTTAATTTACCTTCCCATTGGACTATACCTCTGTTTCTTTAAAATTAATTTTAATGAAAGGATTAAGTGTCTGGTGGTTTGTCCTCCTTTTTGTTTTTTATTTCGTTTCCTTTTGTTGATTCTATATTAACTCACAGATATGTATTTGTCAATAGGAAATCAGAAAAAAGTTAAAAATAATTCAAATATACAGAAAATAAGAAATAAAACACAAAAATACAGGCTATTAATTGCGCCTAAGGTAATTGCATTAGACAGAAAAGTGGACGCAATCTATGAAAACATGGTATGATACTAAGAAAAGAGTTGCCAGCTGCACATAGAACGAACAGCAACAGAATGCAATGCTACAGGTCCTTGCAACGGGCGGGAAATGGAGAGAGAAAATTGAGTAAAGAGTCAAGAACCAGCTGTGAAACATGCACTTATTATATTTATGACGAGGAGTATGAGTGTTATCTCTGTGATAAGAATATGGATGAGGATGATTACATCCGTCTGATGACAAATCAGCATTATCAATGTCCATATTATCGGAATGGAGATGATTATCTTGTTGTTAGAAAACAGCTGTAGAATCATAGAAAAAGCAAGGAAGTACAAAACCAAAAGAAAGAATAAGAAGAAAAGTGGGAGAATCGTTGGATCAGATTCTCCCGTTTTTTAAGAAAGACCTTTGTGCAAGCACCGGTGGTTTCAGACCGTTTGACCTTGGTATCATTAAATTGTTCTCAATACTTTTAAGAGCTGATTATTGTCTTCTGGTTTCATAATGCAGAAGCGGATGAATTCGCCATCCAGACATTGGAAAGAAGAGCAGTCGCGGATCATAAGTCCTTCTTTTATACAAGCTTCGAATACATCGAAAGAAGTTACTTCTGGTTTTAAAATCTTCACAAGGATAAAGTTCCCATATGGAAAATAAACCTTGAAAGAAGACATCTTTTTTAATTCAAGAAACATCCGGTCACGTTCGTCAGGATTAATGAGCGTGTCTGACGGATGTAGGAAGTGTCTTTGAACATCTGCTCGCCGGCATATGCTCCAAGGCTGTTTAAGGACCATGGAATCTGTTTTTCTTTCATCTGAGATAAGAATTCTTTATTTCCGGTAATGCCGTATCCAAAACGCATTCCCGGAGCTGCGTAGAACTTGGACACACCGCGCAGTACCATAAGATTGGAGAAATCTTTTGTGTATGGAACAGCGGTTACTTCCTGAACGGAAGGTGCAAATTCTACATACGTTTCATCAATCATGACAAAGATATCGCGGTTTGCACAGAAGGAAAGCAATGCACGCATTTCATCTTTTAAGATGGCAGAAGAAGTTGGATTGTTCGGATTGCAGAGAATCAGAAAATCATATCCGTTTAACAAAGTCCGGCAAAGATCTTCTACATCTAATTCAAAATCTTCCGCTTCCTGAAGATGATAATAGTCCTGTGTACTTCCGGAGAAAGAAAGTTCTCTGGAGTATTCAGAATAGGTTGGACCAAGAATCAGAGTGCGTTTCGGTGCTCTTGTTTCAATCAAAAGTGAAATCAGTTCGCTTGAACCGTTGCCTGGCAGGATAAAATCAGCAGGAACATCGCAGTACTCAGCGATTGTGTTGCGAAGCGATTTATAATCTCGGTCAGGATAAGAAGAAAAGAGATCCACATGAGCCGCAACAGCTTCCTTAACAGAAGGGGAAAGTCCGAGTGGATTTACATTTCCGGCAAAGTTTGTAATACTGTTTTGGTCGATATGATAATACTCACTGATTTTCTCAATATCACTTCCATGAAAAACTGGTTTTGTATTCGTCATAGGCGTCTCCTCCTTAGCAGGTTTCAAATAAAATTCCAAGCGTATTTGGTCCACAATGGCTGGAAATCGTACAGCTTGCTTTCGTTATATGGATTTCATCAAAATGCATAGCTTCTTCGATTGTATTTTTAACAAGTTCAATATATTCCGGATCAATGCCGGAATGTGTGATAAAGATCAGCGATGGATCGATATCCGGATAAGCAGCAAGTTTGTCTTTTACATATTTCACAAGAACTTTATCAAGCGTTCCTCTGTATTTTTTTCCGACATTCATGCTTCCGTCTTCCGTGCTGACTTCAATACATGGCTTTAATTTCAGAACATTTGCTCCGAGAGCAGCGACCGTCGAACAGCGCCCACCGGCATGTAGAAATGTCAGCGTATCCAAAATAAAGCTGGCATGGCAATGCTTTGCGCGTTCACGAAGGGCTTTGGCAATATCTGCCGCTTTCATTCCCTGCTCGATCATCCGACCGGCATCTGTTACAAGAAGTCCGGTTCCGGTGGAAAGAGAACAACTGTCAATCACATGAACATGCCCGAGCTCTTCAGCAGCAATACAGCAGTTTTGATGAGCACTGGAAAGTGAACTTCCAAGATTGATATGGATCACCTCATAGCCTTCATCAATCCAGGGTTTAAAATGTTCAATATATTCCGCAACATTGACAGCGGCTGTTTTTGGAAGGATTTTTTCATCGTAATATTTCTGATAAATTTCTTCCGGTGTAATGTCAATGCCGTCCTTATAATCTTTTCCATCCAGAATGATGTGGAGTGGAAAATAGTGTACATGATAACGTTCTTTCAGTTCCTGATCCAGGTCACAGGTACTGTCGGCACTTAAAATGATCTTATTTGTAACAGAATCAGTCATAGTTCTCCTCCTAAATTAGTTCAACAACTTGAATTGTATGGCTAGTATGTATTTATACTGCATAATGTGTACACAAATTATAACATATTTTTCACATAGAGTATAGTTTTTGTATCCAAAAAACAAAAAATGCAAAGAATTTTGGAAGCTTTTATTGACATATATAGATAATCGATATATAATCAAGCCAAGATATGTAGATAACCGATATATCAGCTGGGAGTCAATCCCCAAGCTGATATAGCCTCCGGCAGGATTGCAGAGGTGCGCGTCATTTTGCAGTGAGAATGTTAAGAAGTGTACGGTTAACGTAAAATCAGAAGATTAGGAGGAATTGTTATGGCAGTTGACAGAAGTCTGGTATCAGGAAGCACAATGATGTTGTTATTAAAGCTTTTATCTGAAAAGGATATGTATGGTTACGAGATGATCGAGACCTTAAGAGAAAAGTCCCAGAATGTGTTTGAATTAAAGGCGGGAACGTTATATCCATTGCTTCATGGAATGGAAGATAAGAAATATCTGACAGTTTATGAGAAAGAGGTCGGTGGTAAGGTTCGTAAGTATTACAGTATTACGAAAACCGGGAGGAAAGTTTTAGAAGAGAAGAAAGAAGAGTGGAAAATTTATTCATCGGCTGTAGTGAATGTGTTGAATGCAGCAGTTTGTTAGAAAGGGTGATGTTTGATGAGACGAGAGGAGTATTTGTATACATTAACAGAACAGATTCGCTGTAAGATGGCAAGAGGACGATAGAACAGGAGATCAATGATCATATTGAGGATCAGAAAGCGGAATTCCTAAGTGAAGGAATGAGTCAGACAGAAGCAGAAGAAGCTGCGGTTCGAGAAATGGGTGATCCGGTAGAAGTCGGGCTTGAGATGGATAGAATTCACCGGCCGACAATGGCGTGGGGAATGATCGCATTAATTGTTGGATTAAGTCTTGCAGGCTATCTTTTACGAAGTGTTATGTATCAGACCGTTTTAGGTATTGAGCAGAGTGCGGGAAAAACAGAAGACTTGTTCTGGGTAGGAACGTCATTGAGCTGGCATACATCGCTGGAACTGCCGGCACTTTTGCTTGGACTTGTGCTGATGATTGGTATTTGCTATATGGATTATACGAGGATTGCGGTTTATGCAAAACCAATCTTGATCGCATATCAGGTGTTACTTTTCATTGGACTGCAGGTTGCCGGTTTGAAAATGAATGGATCAACCAGATATATTAGAATGCCATTCGGCATTGGATTGAATCTGATTGATTTACTCTGGCTGACAATTCCGTTGTTTGCAGCTGTATTATATAGTTACAGAGGTCAGGGATACCGAGGAATTTTAAAGGCAATCCTTTGGATGGTCATTCCAACATATTTCCTGATTATAAGAAGCCAGAGTCTGATTGGGGCAATGATACTGGAAGTGGTTTATTGTGTGGTTTTGGCGGTGGCTGTTTACAAAGGCTGGTTTCAAGTTTGTAAAAAAGCAGTACTTACGGGAATCGGAGCAGTAGTCGTTCTGATACCGGTTCTGCTTGCGGGAGGCCTTTGGTGTTTTGGCAAGGCTTACCAGAAAGAGCGTATAGCGGCTATATTATCAATCGGTGATCATGCTGCAGATTTCCCGAGAGTCAATGTGATCTGGGAAATGATTTCCGGAAGTTCAGCATTTCATGGCAATCCGCAGTTTAAAGAACTTCTGACATCTGTAGACGGAAGTGTCCATCTGCTTGCCAGTGTGGTAGCTGCTTATGGAATACTGGCAGGTATTCTACTGGTTCTTTGTCTGGTGGTTCTGATCTTTCGGTTTGCTAAGATTTCATTAAATCAGAAGAACCAGCTTGGTATGGTGATGGGAACAGGATGTACAGCATTGTTTCTGATTCAGACAGTAGTTTTTATATTAGAAAATCTGGGAGGAGTCGGTAATATGGGAATCTACTGTCCATTCTTTGGAACAGGAAGAGCAGGTATGCTGACATCTTATATCCTGCTTGGATTACTGCTCAGTATCTGCAGATATCAGAAAACAGCGCCGGAACCGGTAATCAGGTCCTGGCGCTGGAGGCAACGTTCTCAATCATGAAAAATAAATTATTTTGTTGTATTACGACGAATTAATACAGGGGCAATTTGTTTATGAACAGGTTCACCTAATGGTTTGGGAACACGCTTTTTCTGCTCTTCCATCTGTTGGACAAGAAGATCCATGCAGTCTTTGCAATCACATCAATCTGCTGGCCGATGGTTGTGATCGGAAGGATTGCCTCGCTGGCAATCGGAGAGTTGTCAAATCCAACAATTTCATAAGTAGAAGGAAATGTTCCATATTTTTGGAAAATTAAGTTAAGAAACATATTTGCATAGGTATCATTCGCGAGAAAGATACCTTTTTTTTGATTGGGGTATTTTGCTTCTATTTTATTGAAAATCTCTCGGATTACGTTTAAAATCTCATGATAAGAATCACCTTCTACACTAAGATCTATATCATATGGAATATGATATTCTTTGCAAGTAGCCTGAAAGGCTCGGATTCGGTCATAAGCAGGGATGGATTTATTCACATTGACATTTATATGAATTAATATGTCACATTTATCCCGAATCAACAGGGAAGTAGCTTGAAGTGCACCCATATAGTTATCAGTATTGACACTGCTGATATATTCTGCTTCGCGTTCAATTGCGATGACAGGAATCTGATAGGAAGCAAGTTTCTCAGATGGAAGAGTGTGACTTAAAACAATCAGTCCTTCAATCTGATAAGACAGAAGTTCTTCAATGTACTGTTGTTCTTCTTCAGCACCATGTTCACTGGCGAAAACAAGAAATTTATAGTGATAATCACTGTAACTGGAAAGGAATTGTGTCAGCATCTCAGAATAATAGTGCAGATAAAGGTTTGGAACAATGATTCCGATAAATTCACTTTTCCCATTTGCCAGAACCTTTGCCAGCTTATTCTTTTTATATCCAAGTGTATCAAGAGCCTGTGAAATCTTTTCCTGGTTTTCAACCGTCAGTGAATCCGGGTGATTGAAATACCTTGATATTGTAGTTTTTGAAAAATTGGTATATTCCGCAATATCTGCAAAAGTTACCTGTTTTTTACTCATAAAAGTTGAATCTCCTTCAATATGATGCTGATGGTTCATAATATCTTTTAGTATAGCAATTTTCATGGAAAAACGCAACACTTAAATAACCAGTTACGTAACCGGTTATTTTATCGCACAAAAGTGTTGACAGAAAGAGAAGAATATAGTAATATCAAACTATAAAGTAACCGGTTACGTAACCGGTTTTCCGTAAAGTTAAAGGAATGGAGGAAGAAGTGCATGAAAAGAATGCAAAATCAAGCAAAGTCCGTAAGCAGACGAACGTGGAGAGAAAAGATGACTTATATGAAGAAAAACTGGCAGTTATATCTTTTCTTCCTAATGCCAGGGCTTTTACTGACAATTATTTTTAAGTATCTCCCAATGGGTGGTCTCCTGATAGCTTTTGAAGACTACAATGTAATAAAAGGAGTTCTTGGTAGTCCCTGGGTAGGACTTGAGTATTTTAGGCGATTTTTATCTTCACCGGATTTTATGAATTATCTGATGAATACATTAAAATTGAGTATCTATGGACTGTTGTGGGGATTCCCGGTTCCGATTATTCTTGCATTGCTTCTAAATCGCATCCGTAAGACAGGGATTAAAAGAAAGTTCAGCTTTTGATCTATATGCCGAATTTTATTTCAGTCATCGTACTTTGCGGTATGGTTCGTATGCTTTTATCACCTGTAGGACCGCTGAACAAAGTGCTCGGAATTAGCACAAACTGGATGACAATGCCTTCTGCATTCCGAACAATTTATATTGCAAGCGGAATCTGGCAAGCAGCAGGATGGTCATCTATCATGTATACAGCAGCATTGGCAAATGCAAGCAAGGAGCTGGAAGAAGCAGCGACCATGGATGGAGCAAATCTTCTGCAGCAGATCTGGTATGTAGAGTTGCCGGCAATTAAAAATATTATTGTAATTCAGTTTATTTTACAGGCCGGAAATATTATGAGTATAGGTTTTGAAAAAGCATATGCTTTACAGACAGACATGAACTTGCCGGCATCAGAAATCCTGTCTACATATGTATATCGTATTGGACTTCTGAACGGAGATTATGGATATTCGACAGCGGTAGGTCTCTTCAACTCGGTTGTAAATGTTATCTTGTTGATCTTTGTAAACTGGGTTGTTAAGAAAATGAATGACGGAGAAGGATTATAGAAAAGAGGGAGAAGAGATGAGAAAAAAGAAGAAAAATATTCAAGGACAGACAAAGTAATCCTTGGAATCGGGTTTACCATTCTTGGTTTATTCGTCCTTTCTATAGCAATACCGATTATCTATGTGGTATTAGCGTCCTTTATGGATCCGACTGTTTTGAATAACCAGGGATTGAGTTTTAACATTAAGGACTGGACATTAGACGCATATCGAAGAGTGTTACAGAATAAAATGATCTGGCGTGGATTCTTAAATTCTTTCCTGTATTCACTTGCATTTACAGTTATTTCCGTTTTTGTGACATTGCTGGCAGCATATCCGTTGTCTAAAAAAGAATTTGTAGGAAGAAAATTTTTCAATATTATTTTCCTGATCACAATGTTCTTTGGGGGTGGAATGATTCCTACATTCATTTTGATCAATCAGCTGCACATGGTGAATACGGTGTGGGCAATCCTGATTCCGGGGGCATTTAATGTATGGAATATGATTCTCGCAAGAACTTATTATCAATCAATTCCGACAGAATTAAGAGAAGCATCTGCGATCGACGGGGCAAATGAGATCCAGCATTTCTTTAAAATTATGATTCCGGTATGTAAGCCGATCATTGCAGTTCTGGCACTCTGGTCTTTCGTTGGAATGTGGAACAGTTATTTCGATGCAATGATTTATTTGAATGATGCAAATCTGCAGCCGTTGCAGTTAGTGCTCCGTTCTATTCTGGTACAGAATACACCACAGCCGGGAATGATCGCCGATATCCAGAGTACGGCAGAAATGGCAAAAATAGCAGAACAGCTTAAATATGCAACCATTGTAGTATCAAGTTTACCACTGTTAGTAATGTACCCATCTTCCAGAAATATTTTGATAAAGGAATTATGGTCGGATCGGTAAAAAGGCTAATAAGAAAGGAACGATACAGATATGAAGAAAAGAAAAGTAAATGCATTACTTGTAATTGTACTGTCTATGACGATGATGGTAGGAGTTGCAGGATGTGGAAAAGAGCGGCAGCTTGCAGCTGAAATTGATCCGGATACACCTGTATCGGAAGTGCAGTTTCCATTGAAGGAAACCGCAGAACTTTCCTTTATTACAAGTGCACCGGCTACATCAACACAGGAGCCAAATGAACGAGTGATCTTTCAGCGTATGGAAGAGCAGACCAATGTTCATATTGACTGGACTTGTTTTGTATCAGATCAGTTTTCTGATAAGAAAAACCTGGCACTTGCCCAGTTTGGAAATCTGCCGGATGGATTATTCAATGCCGGAATGAGTGAGTATGATCTGTTGCGTTATGCAAAGCAGGGAATCATTATTCCATTGGAAAATCTGATAGATAAATATATGCCGAATTTACAGGCAGTATTTGAAAAATACCCAGAATACAGGACAATGTGTACAGCACCGGATGGCATATTTATTCATTTCCATGGATTGAACAGCTTGGAGCCGGGAAAGAAGCCATTCAGGCAATTGGAGATATTCCCTACATTAATAAAAAAATGGCTGGATTATCTTGGACTTGAGATTCCGACAACAACAGATGAATTGGAACAGGTATTAATTCAGTTCCGTGATCATGCAGATGAACTTGAAAAAGAATTTTCAATTGAAGGTGATGTGATCCCAATGTCATTTATTATCAATAATGGAGATCAGGATCCTGCAATTTGATCAATGGATTTGGAGAGGGTTATGGAGATACAGGGGATCATTTCGCTGTAACGGATGAAGGAAAAGTTATTTATACAACGGTTCAGGAGGGGTATAAAGAAGGAATTGAATGGTTGCATAGGCTTGTAACAGAGGATCTGGTTGACCCGGAAGCATTTACACAAGAGTGGTCCACCTATGTAGCAAAAGGAAAGAATCATCGATATGGTCTCTGCTTTACATGGGATATTGCAAATATTGATAACAATGAAGATTATGTTATGCTGCCGGCTTTGACAGGACCGAATGGAATGAGAAATATCACAAGACAGAACAACAGCGAAACAAGCGGATTCGATCGTGGAAGATGTGTCCTTACATCCAGCTGTCGTGACACAGCACTTGCTGCTGCATGGATCGATCAGATGTATGCACCCCTTCAGTCACCACAGAATAACTGGGGAACTTATGGAGAAAAGGATTCTTTTAACATTTTTTGAACTGACCAAAAATAAAGATGGCGGAGAAATGCTGAAGCACATGGATCTTGGAACGCAGTCGCCGGTAGAAGTACGTGAGGCACAATCTGTAAATGGTCCACTTGCAGTACTGAATGAATATTATGATGTATATGTAACACAGCCGGAAGATGCAAAATGGCGTTTAGACAATATGCATGAAACTTATTTACAGGATATGAATAGCAAGTATGTTTACCCAAATGTCTTTATGAGCATTGATGATACCAATAAAGTATCTCAGTACGATACCGATATTAAAAAATATGCAGAGCAGAAGAAAGCAGACTGGATCCTGAATGGAGGAATTGAAAAGAGTGGGATCCTAATCTGAAGAAAATGGAACT
>ENA-OQLB01000807-OQLB01000807.1-human-gut-metagenome-genome-assembly--contig:-NODE-807-length-15839-cov-4.221169_pt1 | contig 15839 bp, 18 predicted proteins | sample MGYA00242656_ERZ504813 | MGnify/ENA primary metagenome ERZ504813 (study PRJEB26092, sample SAMD00036388) | human gut metagenome | host: Homo sapiens | study: EMG produced TPA metagenomics assembly of... | reverse complement strand
GCATAAATATTTGTATGGCAGCTGTTTTTTTTAGTTACTGTTTGCGGTTACTGTTCACTGGTAATATTCCGCGAGGTGTTTTTTTGTGAGCGAAGGTCACAGAAAATTTCCAATTGTGATATAGAAAAAAATATGATACACTAACATCATGGCTTTCTACAGCAGTTCAAAGAATTAGTTCATCAGGGGCTGATGCATTAATTCTTTGAACTGTGAGATAACAGACCAGGAGGAGAGAAAAGAATGGGCAAAATTGCCATTGTAACAGACAGCAACAGCGGTATCACACAGGCCCAGGCCGAAGAGCTTGGCGTTTATGTGATACCGATGCCGTTTTATATTAATGAAAAAATGTATCTTGAAGGTGTAACTCTCACACAGGAAGAGTTTTATGAGAAGCTTAAGAAGGATGAAACGATCTCCACATCTCAGCCAAGTCCGGCTGATCTCTGTGATCTGTGGGACAAGCTTCTGAGAGATTATGAGGAAATCGTTCATATTCCGATGTCAAGCGGACTGAGTGCATCCTGTTCTACTGCAATGGGACTTGCTATTGATTATAATGGTCGTGTTCAGGTAGTGGACAATCAGCGGATTTCCGTAACACAGAGACAGTCTGTAATGGATGCTAAGATGCTTGCCGAGGCAGGAAAAAGTGCTGCAGAGATCAAGAAGATCCTTACAGATCAGAAACTCGATTCCAGTATTTATATCACACTTGACACCCTGAAATATCTGAAAAAAGGTGGCAGGATCACACCGGCAGCAGCAGCCATCGGAACGGTTCTGAACCTGAAGCCTGTACTTCAGATCCAGGGAGAGAAGCTGGATGCCTACGCCAAGGTCCGTGGCAAGAAGCAGGCCAAACGTGCCATGCTGAAGGCAATGAAGAATGATTGGGAAACACGTTTTAAGGAATACGTATCTGACGGTGAGATGTGTCTTCAGGCTGCTTATACAGGAAATCTGGAAGAAGCAGAAGAATTTAAAAGAGAGATCCAGGAGGTATTTCCGGGAATGGAGATACATATGGATCCACTTTCTTTAAGTGTTGCCTGCCATATCGGTTATGGTGCCCTTGCAGTCGCATGTTCAAGAAAAGTGACGTTATAAGCATAAAATACAGAAACAAAGATATGAGGAGTTTGAAACATGAAGAAGATTATGGAACAGATGGCGGAAGAACTTTCCGCAGCATTTGAAAAAGCAGGTTATGATCCGTCCTACGGAAAAGTTACTGTTTCCAACAGACCGGACTTATGTGAGTATCAGTGTAACGGTGCTATGGCAGGAGCCAAAGCATATCACAAGGCACCGTTTATGATCGCTGATGATGTGGTAGCACAGCTGTCAGACAGCCGGATCTTTTCCAGAGCAGAAGTTGTAAAGCCTGGATTTATCAACCTGGATGTGAAACCGGAATTTGTTGCAGAATACATGAATAAGATGGCAGAGGACGAGAAGCTTTCTGTTGAGACTGCCAAGAATCCGAAGACGATCATTATCGACTATGGCGGACCAAACGTTGCCAAGCCGCTTCACGTAGGACATCTCCGTTCTGCGATCATCGGTGAGAGCATCAAGCGTATCGGACGTTTTGTAGGACATAAGGTGATCGGTGATGTACATCTTGGAGACTGGGGCCTTCAGATGGGACTGATCATCACCGAGCTGAAACACCGGAAACCGGAGCTGGTATATTTTGATGACAGCTTTACCGGTGAATATCCGGCAGAAGCACCGTTTACCATCAGCGAGCTGGAAGAGATCTATCCATGTGCCAGTGGGAAGTCCAAAGAGGATGAGGCTTACCGTAATGAGGCATTGGAGGCAACCCACCTTCTTCAGCAGGGTAAACCCGGATACATGGCTCTCTGGAACCACATCATGAATGTATCTGTAACTGATCTGAAGAGAAACTATGCGAATTTGAACGTAGATTTTGACCTCTGGAAAAAAGAATCCGATGCACAGCCATACATCCCGGATATGGTAGAGGATATGAGGAAGCGAGGATTTGCCTATGAGGATCAGGGCGCTCTTGTTGTAGATGTAAAAGAAGAGAGTGATACCAAGGAGATTCCTCCATGTATGCTTCTGAAATCAGACGGAGCTTCTCTCTATACGACCACAGACCTTGCTACTATCGTAGAGCGTATGAAACTCTTTCAGCCGGATGAGATCCTTTATGTTGTTGACAAGCGTCAGGAGCTGCATTTTATCCAGGTATTCCGCTGCGCAAGAAAAACCGGTCTTGTAAATCCGGAAACCAAGCTTTCCTTCCTTGGTTTCGGTACCATGAATGGAAAAGACGGTAAACCGTTTAAGACAAGAGAAGGCGGTGTTATGCGTCTGGAGAACCTGATCGCAGACATTGATGAGGAAATGTATCGCAAGATCGTGGAGAATCGCAGTGTAAAAGATAAAGATGCAAAGGATACTGCCAAGATCGTAGGACTTTCCGCGATCAAATACGGAGATCTTTCTAACCAGGCGACCAAGATTACATCTTTGATGTTGACCGCTTTACATCCTTTGAGGGAAATACAGGTCCGTATATCCTTTATACTATCGTTCGTATTAAGTCAATCCTGAACCGTTATGTACAGGAGGGAGGAGATTTAAGTACAGGTAAGATCCTTCCGGCAGTCAATGCCAGTGAGAAGAACCTGATGCTTCAGCTTTCCGGCTTTGCAGCAATGGTTGAGAACGCTTTTGAAGAAAAAGCACCACATAAGATCTGTGCATATATCTATGAGGTATCCAATGCATTTAACAGCTTTTACCATGAGACCAAGATCTTAAGCGAAGAGGATCAGGCACAGAAGGAATCCTTCCTTCAGCTGCTCCAGCTTACAAGAAGAGTACTTGAAACAAGCATCGATCTTCTTGGATTCTCTGCACCGGATCGTATGTAAGGTATAGTTTTACGGATACAAACACTATGAATGATGACGGCCCGCCGGATAAAGGGACATTTTTTGTCTGCTATATCTGGCGGACTTTTTTTTATATAGAAAGTTCTTTGCAAAAAGAACAGGACGTGCTATAATAGGACTTATCTTAAACGAGGGCAGATCACGAATTTCTGTCTGACTATAAGTTATCTGATTTTTTTCAAACCGGAATTCACCGGATTATCCCAAATCAATAAGAAACGTAATTATAAATATTGTCTGACAGAAATGAGAGGAAGGTGATCTGTCTGATCGGAAATGTTCTGAAAGAACGTTATTGCATTGTAGAACAAATTGGACACGGCGGAGGTGGAAGCTTTATCTGGCAAAAGATATGGAACTTGGTATCTGCCGTGCAGTGAAAGAGATACCGATCGCAAAGAAAAAAGAAGCCAGACTCATGCAGCATCTGGAATATCCTGCAATACCGAAGATTATCGACTGTGTGGAAACAGGGGAGTACTGTTATCTGATCATGGAATATATCAAGGGTCAGTCGCTGGGAGAACTTCTCCGTTCAGGAAAACGGTTTTCTTTACGGGAAATCCTTGCTCTGGGAAAGGAGATTGCCAGAGTATTGGAATATCTTCACAGTCGGAAGCCACCGGTCTGTTACGGGGACCTGAAACCGGATAATCTTATGTTTTCTGAAACCGGGCATCTGTATCTGATAGATCTTGGAAGTGCATGTTCGATCATGGAAAAGAAAACAGATCTGTGAAGGAACGAAAGGCTATGCGGCGCCGGAGCAGTATCAGGGCTACTTAAGACCGGGAAGTGATATTTATGCTCTGGGGAAGACCCTGGAAAAGCTTTGCAGAAAAAAGAAATGGCAGTGGATTTTATATCCGGATTTTTTCTGGCTTCTGTTCCGATGTACCAGAAAACAGGAAAAATACAGATATTCGGATATGTCAGTGGTTCAGAAGAAAATCCAAAAGCTGGAAAACAGATATCGGATGATCACTTGGAGAAAACGATTTCTGGAAGCGGCAGCTGCAGGGATTCTGATAGGAACACTGATCTTGATAGCAGGATTGCTGAAAACGGAAGAATTTTCTGTGGCGATCTCAGAAGTAACAGATTTGTATTACGAAGCCAGACAGTATCCGAAAGACTCAAAAGATCGGGAAAAGTGCTGTATGGCAGCGGAAAAGAGACTCCAGAGGTTAAGTAGAAATTATGGGGAAAAAGAACAGCAGCGTCGTATTGCGCTATTGCTGGCATGGAATGCGGAGCTTTTGTGTGAACCGGAAAAAGCGGCTTTATATTATGAAAATCTTCTTCTGTATGATGAGGAATATCCTGTGGCCTACGGGGAATATGGGATGTTTCTTATTCGGACCGGTCAGAAAGAGGCCAGCAGAAAGCTGTGGGAAGATTATAAAGAGAAAGAAAAAGCGGAATTACTGGATGACAGTGAAAGCAGAAATCTGCAGCTTTGGGAGGAGATCAATGAGAAAAAGAAGAGAAAGTGATCAGAAAAAACCAAAAGAAATGAAAATTCCCAGTAGGAAAACCTGTTTTATTGGTTTTTTTCTGCTGGTCTTATGCATCTGGATGCTCCCTTCCATTGCTGTCTATGGATTTGATGTGTTAGGGATGGATAGTTTTGATACCGGCGGATTTGATATGAATGTGGGAGAAGGAACCGGACAGCTGCCGGAAGACTGGGAAGAAAGCTATGCAGGAGAAGGAAGTGATGATAGTAATTGGAACAGAGAAGAAGGAAATACTGAGGAGTATTCCGCTGCCTGGGCAGAATCAGAGAATGATCAGGGGGAGTCTGCACAATGGAATTAGATTTTCAGACAGATGAGGTACGCTCTCAGGAAGAAAGCTTTATGGAAAATGGAAATACTGCGGCAGAAGTAGAGATAGCTGATACACCTGCGGAAAAACTGACGGAAACGCCGATACCAACAAAACTGCCAATACTGACTGAACAACCAATCCCCACACAGACAGTGATAGCAAGTCCATCTGTAACGTTGACTCAAAAACCAGTTCGAAAGTCAGTGACAGATGCATCAAAGAGGGAGAAGAAGCAAAATCCGGCATTATCTTATTATCGGACAGAACCAGCAGGAACGTCGGATAGGAAAAAAGAAAAAGAGCAAAAACCGGTGATCCGAATGAAAACAGACGGTAACAGGATCCGGATAGAGATCAGTCCGGATATTCCGTTCCAGATCCTTTCATTTCGGATCAATGGAAAAGAATGTGATTTTTACTGGCAGGGAAAAAAGCTTCTGGCGGAATTACCGAAAAAAAGCAGAAATCCCCGGAAAGCAGAACTCATGGGTTTTGTGAAATCCGGGAAGCTGTACTATGAAACCATGGACTTACCAGAAAAACAGTGATACAATAGGCATACTTACTGATTATTTTATACAACAGGAGGAATTTATGTATAAGGCAATCTTTTTTGATCTGGACGGAACATTAACAGAATCCGGAGAGGGAATTACGAAATCTGTACAGTATGCACTGGAGAAGCTTGGAGTTTCAGCACCGGATCTGGAGCCGCTGAAGGTTTTTGTGGGTCCGCCGCTTCTGGAACAGTTTATGAAATATGCGGGATTTGATAAAGAGACAGCGCAGAAGGGAATCGAATATTACAGAGAACGGTATTCAGAAAAAGGAATGTATGAGAACACCGTTTATCCGGGTGTGGAAAATGCCCTGGCAGAACTGAAACGTCGTGGCTACAGACTGGCTGTGGCGTCTGCGAAACCGACCTTTTACGTAACACAGATCATGGACCATTTTAATCTGAGTCGATATTTTGAGGTGATCGCCGGGACGGACCTCAATGGACCGAAAGTAACCAAATCTCAGGTGATCGAGGAAGCTCTGGAAAGAATGAGCCTTTCTGACCACCGTGACCAGGTGATCATGGTGGGTGACAGAGAACATGACATTCTCGGAGCCAGACGATGCGGGATCCAGTGTGTGGCTGTATCTTACGGATATGGAAGCAGAGAAGAACTGGAAAAGGCACAGCCTCTTCAGATCGTAGCTTCCGCAGATGAACTTCTGAATTTTTTCGTCTGACCCCTCTGCACAGACAGAATATTTTTCAAATAGTGTGGAGGGAGCTTTATCCGGCAGGAATCCATTATCTTATCGGACAGATCCTCGGAAGCGCCGTGCTTCTCTGGCTGGCAGGGCATGTCGGCAACGCACAGGAAAGGTACTATAGTTATACGCTGGTGATCACCGGACTTACCGGAGTGCTGGTTATGTTTCCGGCAGTATATTTTTACCGAAAGGATCGTATAGGAAGGCTGATCGGCGGTTTGACTTCCGTTGAGGAACAAAGGCTATCTATTCCTGAAATGCTGCTTCTTCTTGCTGCTGGAGCCGGATTTGCCCAGTATGCCAATGTGCTGGTGGCGATTCTGCAGAACTGGATCTCATCCAGCTATGGAGAGACGATGACGAAGATCACCTCAGGAAAGAGTTTGTTTATGATGATCTTTTGGATGGGGATCATAGCGCCCGTTGCAGAAGAAATGATCTTTCGCTGGCTGATCTATCTGCGACTTCGGGATCACTTTTCAGTGCTGGTTTCCGCTGTGATCTCTGCGGCGTTTTTCGGAATTTATCACGGAAATGTCCTGCAGGCTGTGTATGCGTTTGTTCTGGGAGGGATTTCTGCGTGGTTTCTGGAGATGGGCGGTAATAAGTGGACCAGTGTGCTGATGCACATCGGAGCCAATACCTGGATACTTATTTTCAGTGAATACGCCCAGACTCTGGTGGAAAAAGCCGGAGCAGGAAGCCTTCTGATGATCTATGGTGTTTTTGCGGCAGCGATGATCGGAGGATATCAGTATTTTGCGCGCCGGGGAGAAAAACGTGGCTACCGGGCTGTCTGATCCAATGTGGATCATGAATATCTGCCTGCTAATGGATCAGGCAGAGTGAAAGATAAATATTTGCTTTACAGAGAATCTGTAGTGGGATCATAGTATAAGGATGCCATTACAGATTTTTTTTATAAAAATATGCCGGAATCTTTTGCTGCCGGTAAATTTATATAGATTTTATATTTATTTAAGAGACCATTTCTTGCGTACCTTTGTATCACGTGCTATCATAAGTGTATTAAAAGAATTAATACACTTAATACACAGATTACAGAGAAAGGAGCGTCGTATGTTATTCTTGGACTATCAGGACAGACGTCCCATTTACGAGCAGATCGTAGAGAAATTCCGGATGCTGATCCTGTCAGGAGCTGTGGAGCCATCTTCCAAGATGCCATCTGTGCGGCAGCTGGCCGTGGAATTATCCATCAATCCCAATACCATCCAGCGGGCATATATGGAACTGGAGCAGCAGGGTCTGATCTGTCCGGTGAAGGGAAAAGGCAGTTTTGTCACAGACAGTAGCAGGATCAGGCAGATCGGTGTGGAAGAAACTTTAAGTGAGCTGAAAAAGATCACAGAAAAGGGAATGGCTCTGGGAGTAGGGGAGGAAGAAATGATCGGTGTGATCCGCTTATGCTATAAGGAGGGAAACAATGATTGAGATAAAAAACTGCAGCAAAGCTTTTGGTAAGATACAGGCAGTAAATAAGGTCACCATGGATATCGGGGAACGGGAGGTTTTTGGACTGATCGGCTCCAACGGTGCGGGAAAAAGTACTCTGCTCCGTATCATGGCCGGGATCATCCGTCAGGACAGAGGAGAGGTGCTGATGGATGAAGAACCGGTTTTTGAAAATGAAAGGATCAAAGAGCATTTTTTTCTACATCCCGGACGATGCATATATTCCGGCAAATTACAATGCTCTGGACATGGCAGAATTTTACCGTTGTATTTATCCGGGATTTCAGCAGACGCGTTTTGAGACAATGATGAAGCAGTTTCATCTGGATGGAAAACGAAAAATCAGCACTTTTTCCAAGGGAATGAAGAAACAGCTTCTGGTGATCCTGGGAATCAGTACAGGAACGAAATATCTGTTTTGTGATGAAACCTTTGATGGCCTGGACCCGGTAATGCGCCAGGCAGTAAAAAGTATTTTTGCATCGGAGATCATGAGTCGTGAATTTACGCCGGTGATCGCTTCCCACAATCTTCGGGAGCTGGAAGATATCTGCGATCACATCGGGCTTCTTCATCAGGGAGGAATTCTCCTTTCCAGAGATCTGGAGGATATGAAATTCCACATCCATAAGATCCAGTGTGTACTTACTGACAAAAAGAAAGAAGAAGAATTAAAGAAAGAGCTGGATGTTTTGAAAACAGAGCATCAGGGCTCCCTGTTGCTTATTACTGCAAGGGGAACAAGAAGAGAGATCATGGAGAAGATACAGGCAAAAAATCCTCTTTTCTGCGAAGTGCTCCCACTGACTCTGGAAGAAATATTTATCAGCGAAACGGAGGTGGCAGGCTATGAAGTCAAAAATTTATTCCAGTGAGTATATGAAATCCTCTTCTAAAGGACAAAGATGGATCCGGCATTTGCCATGATCGCATTTCTCCTTGCATTTCCGGTAGCGGAACTTATTCTGATGGGAAAATGGAATGAGCGCAGTTATACTCAGAGTCAGCTTTCCTATCTGTATTCCAGCCTGTGGAACAGTGACTTTCTCACAATGGGAGCAGCTGTGGCTGCGGTAACCGCATTTTTTGCAGCAGTAAGCGGCTTCTGGTATCTGTATTCCCCGAGAAAAGTGGATTTCTATCACAGCCTTCCGGTAAAGCGAAGTGCACTGTTTCTGCACAGAGTATTGTTGGCTGTTCTTTATTATCTGGTGCCATATGTGATCATGGAATTTGCTGCGGTATGCATCGGGGCAGCCAGAGGATATTACAGCCTTTCCATTATGAAAAAGGCACTGATCCTGCTGGTGCTCCATCTCCTGATGTATCTTCTGGTGTATTTTTCCACAGTGCTGGTGATCGCCTGCACCGGTACCATGTTGATGGGAGCACTTGCATGGGCAGGGCTGTTTACCTACAGTATCGTTCTGGCAGTGATGCTGCAGTTAAGCGGACATTTATTTTTTGATACCTGGTACGAGGGCAGTTACGGAATTCTGGCAGCAGTGCGGAATCTGGGATCTCCTCTTATGGTGATCGTAAGCTTTATAGATAGATACAGCAGCGGAAGCTTTGGAAAGCAGTTGCTGATACTGATCCTCACGCTGTTTATCATGGCAGCACTTTCCTGGATGGCATTTTGCAGACGAAGGTCAGAGAATACCGGAAAAGCTCTGGTATATACCTGGATGGAGCCGGTCTTAAGTGCCTGATCACAATACCATCCGGACTGGGGATCGGTCTGATCTTTTATATGATTCCGGAAGATTCATCCAAAACAGCATGGTGGATCTTCGGAATGATACTGGGAACGATCCTGGTCCATGGAATTCTGGAAGTGATCTATGAAATGGATTTTCGCAGATTTTTCCGCAGAAAAGTGCAGCTTATGATCCTTGGAGGTGTTGTGGCAATCTGTGCGCTGACCATGAAAATGGATCTTCTGGGATATGACAGTTATTTTCCGGCTTATGACAATCTTCAGGGAGTTGTGATAAATGTAAGCAATCTTTCATATACAGAGCAGCTTTGCAATGTGGAAAAAAAAGAAAACGGAATCTATAAGATCCGGTATACTGCCACCTCAGACAATAGTTCCGGTCTGCTGGATCAGCCGGTGATGAAAAGTAAAGCATTATATAACAGTCTGAAGGATATCAGGCTTCAGAATGAAAAAGGAAAAAAATCAGGAAGGCGCATGTATGTGCGCTACATAAATAAACAGGGATTCAGTGTATGCAGAGGCTATATTGTATCCTCTGCACAGGCACAGAATCTTATGGAAGCCCTGTATGATGAGCAGACATGGAAAGAAGACAGATATTCATTTTTTCAGCTGGACAAACAGTATCTGAAAGAGGTCACCGGTATTTTCTGTGACGGAGATATTCAAACCTTATTTGAGAAAAATGCAGAGAAGCGTCAGGCGCTGGCAGAGGCGCTGAGAAAGGACATTCTGGAAAATGGCGGTCAGACAGTAAAAGACCAGCCATGTGCAATGCTGATGTTCGATTATACGGGAATTCCGTCAGAAGGCTACATGGATGAATGGGGAATGAATGTACCGGCTGTGCAGGAAGGAGAGAATGTGTCCACATCCGTTCTGGTGTATCCGTCATATAAGAGAACACTTGCAATTTTGGAAGAAACAGGATATCCTCTTTCTATGGATGAGCTGTCTGTTGAGTATATTGATGTTTATTACTTCAGCTCCGAAGCTGCCGGCGAAGATGATGAAGCTTTTTCCGACACTGAGCCCATTTCGGATCTTGAAGAAACAGATAACGGTTATAAAGTCCGTTACGATAAAAAGGAACAGCTGGAAGCCCTGAAAAAATGTATCCGTCCATCACAGCTGGTAAACGGATGGACTATCTGGAATGCAGATGCCACAATGGAAGTGGTTCTGGAAGGACAAGAGAGCACCGGCGGGGATTCCGGACTTTATATGACATTTGCCGGTGAGATCCCGGATTTTATCAGAGCAGATGCAAAGGCAGCCCATGTAACAGAATGGGAGGTAAATGATTAATGGAAAAACCAGTCCGGTTAGATAAATTTCTGGCAGATGCCGGCGCAGGTACAAGAGGCGAGGTAAAAAAATACATACAGAAGGGTCAGGTGCAGGTTAACGGGAAATCTGTGAAGAAACCGGAGCTGAAAGTAACAGAAGAAGATCAGGTGGTTATGAACGGGCAGGAGATCCATGCTGCACCGGAATATGTATACTATCTTTTTAACAAGCCGGCAGGCTGTGTCAGCGCAACGGAGGACTTCAGAGATAAAACGGTTCTTGACTACATTGAAGAGAAAGACAGAAGAAAGGGTCTTTTTCCGGTGGGACGCTTGGATAAAGATACAGAAGGCTTTCTTCTGATCACAGATGACGGTCCTCTGGCACACGAGCTTCTTTCTCCGAAAAAGCATGTGGATAAGACCTACTATGCAAAAGTATCCGGGAAAGTGACAGAAGAAGATGTCGTGAAGCTGGCAGAAGGCGTGGATATCGGGGAAAAAGATCTCACACGACCGGCAAGGCTGGAGATCCTTTCTACCTGGGAGTCCGGTACAGAATCGGCAGAAGCCGGTAAGAACTGGGAATCTGAGATCCGACTTACCATCCACGAGGGAAAATTCCATCAGGTAAAACGGATGATGGAGGCACTGGGAAAAAAAAGTAACTTATCTGAAAAGACTATCCATGGGGGCCGCTGGCGCTTCCTTCAGATCTTCCGACAGGAAAATATCGTTCTCTCACCGAAAAAGAGCTGGAGCTTCTGAAGTCTGCCGGAAACCGCTGAAAAACAGAAAAAAATTGGAAAAATCCCCTTTACATAAGGGGATTTTCTATGCTATAATTCAGAAGTTGCAAAAATAAGCACGCACGGCGATTCTATAAGGATGGTGCCCTACGGTGTGAGGATGGGTCCAGAGAGAAGGCGACCTGTGCGGAAGAATTTAACCAAAAAGGAGAAAAGACATGAGCGTTATTTCAATGAAGCAGCTTTTAGAGGCAGGTGTTCATTTCGGACATCAGACAAGAAGATGGAACCCTAAAATGGCTCCGTACATCTACACAGAGAGAAATGGTATCTATATCATCGATCTTCAGCAGTCTGTAGGAATGGTTGACGATGCTTACAATGCAGTAGCAGATATCGTTGCCAACGGTGGACACATCCTTTTCGTAGGAACTAAGAAACAGGCTCAGGATGCTATCCGTACAGAGGCAGAGCGTTGTGGAGAGTTCTTCGTAAATGAGAGATGGCTTGGTGGTATGCTTACAAACTTCAAGACAATCCAGAGCCGTATCGCAAGACTGAAAGAGATCGAGACAATGGAAGCTGACGGAACATTCGACGTACTTCCTAAGAAAGAAGTTATCGAGCTTCGCAAAGAGCTTGTTAAGCTTCAGAAGAACCTTGGCGGAATCAAAGAGATGAAGAGAATCCCGGATGCTATCTTTATCGTAGATCCTAAGAAAGAGAGAATCTGCGTACAGGAGGCTCATACACTTGGAATCCCGCTTATCGGTATCTGCGATACTAACTGTGATCCGGAAGAGCTTGACTATGTGATCCCGGGAAATGACGATGCTATCCGTGCAGTAAAACTCATCGTTTCCAAGATGGCTGACGCTGTTATTGAGGCTAAGCAGGGAACTGCTGAGGCAGATGGCGAGATCGAGGCTGAGTCTGAGGAGTTTGCAGCTACAGAGGAATAATTCGTATAAACAGAATATTTCAGGAGGAAACGAACAATGGCTATTACAGCAGCACAGGTAAAAGAGTTAAGAGAGATGACCGGCGCCGGAATGATGGATTGTAAGAAAGCTCTTACAGCTACAGAAGGCGATATGGATAAAGCAGTTGAGTTCCTGCGTGAGAAGGGTCTTGCTACAGCACAGAAGAAAGCAAGCCGTATCGCAGCAGAGGGTCTTTGCAAAACTCTGGTAACAGAGGATGGAAAGAAAGCAGTCGTTGTTGAGGTTAATGCTGAGACAGACTTCGTTGCAAAGAACGAGAAATTCCAGGGCTATGTTGCAGATGTTGCAGCACAGGCACTTAACACAACAGCAGCTGATATCGATGCTTTCCTTGCTGAGGCATGGGCACTTGATACAACCAAGACTGTAAAAGAGGCTCTTGCAGCTCAGATCGCAGTAATCGGCGAGAACATGAACATCCGTAGATTTGCTCAGGTTGAGGAGCAGAACGGATTCATCGCTTCCTACACTCATATGGGTGGAAAGATCGGCGTTCTTGTAGACGTTGAGACAGATGTTGTTAACGATGCTGTTAAAGAGATGGCTAAGAACGTAGCTATGCAGATCGCAGCTCTGAAACCGCAGTACACAAGCGACAAGGAAGTAAGCGCTGACTATATCGAGCATGAGAAAGAGATCCTTATGGCTCAAATCCAGAACGATCCGAAGGAGTCCCAGAAACCGGCTAAGGTTATCGAGGGAATGATCACAGGACGTATCAAGAAAGAGCTTAAAGAGATCTGCCTTCTTGACCAGACATACGTAAAAGCAGAGGACGGAAAACAGTCCGTTGCTAAATACGTAGAGCAGGTAGCAAAAGAGAACGGCGCTAAGATCCAGATCAAAGGCTTCGTTCGCTACGAGACAGGCGATGGTCTTGAGAAGAAAGAAGAGAACTTCGCTGAGGAAGTTGCAAAGCAGATGAACGCATAATCTTACAGTTCGCATAAGAATTTGAATCGTAATTTTATCATGTAAATCAATGAAAAACCTTGAATTTCCTATGAAAATGGATGATTCAAGGTTTTTGCGTATTGGGGAATAAATTCGAGACGAGAAAAAGTCTGTAAATAAGATTCTTCTATGATATGCAAGGTTGGCAAGCCTGAAAAACAGGCTTCTCACCCTTGTTTTATATATAACAGTGGTAGGGCGGTGGAATTTAAATAAAAAATTTACACTTTACAAATAACAGATAAAGTATTAAAATAAACAAAAAGATATCTTCAGGCAGGGTGAGATTCCCTACCGGCGGTAGAGCGCGAGCCGAAAGGCATGATCCGGTGAGATTCCGGGGCCGACAGTATAGTCTGGATGGAAGAAGATGATAGTACAGTTGATTTTTGTATGAATGAATGTAGTATCAGAGCTCTGAGATGGTGATCCATTTCAGAGCTTTTTATATAGGAAAATCAGACATTCATTTATCAATCATATGTAACAGATCAATTCCACCCTGCAGATATTTCTGCAGGCTTTTTTTTGTATCTGGTACATCGTTTTCGAAATAACTATACCATTCACTTGTCTGTGAATCCGATTGCACATGTTTAAAAGCCTCGGCGTAGCCCAGGCAAAGAACAGGAATAAGAAAGAAGGAATAGAAATGACGGATCAGGAATATATGCTTCGGGCTATTCAACTGGCCAAAAAAGGAGAAGGCTGGACGAATCCCAATCCTATGGTAGGGGCAGTGATCGTAAAAGACGGAAAGATCATCGGGGAAGGCTATCATAAAAAGTATGGAGAACTTCACGCGGAACGTAATGCAATTGCTTCTCTTACAGAATCAGCAGAAGGTGCGGTGATTTATGTCACGTTGGAGCCTTGCTGTCATCATGGTAAAACACCTCCATGTACGGAAGCGATCATTGAACAGAAGATCAGAAAAGTGGTGATCGGTTCCAGAGATCCGAATCCGAAAGTGGCAGGAAAAGGTGTACAGATGTTAAGGGAAGCCGGTGTAACAGTAGTTGAAGATTTTATGAGAGAAGAATGTGATCAGCTGAATCCGGTGTTTTTCCATTATATTACTACGAAAACCCCATACGTGGTGATGAAGTATGCCATGACACTGGATGGGAAGATCGCAACGAAGACAGGAGCATCAAAATGGATCACCGGAGAAGCGGCAAGAAAAGAAGTACAGCATATGCGGCATCAGTACATGGGGATCATGGCAGGTATTGGAACTGTGCTTGCAGATGATCCGATGTTAAACGTCCGGGTAGAAGGCTGGAAAAGTCCTGTCAGGATTGTGTGCGACAGTAAGCTCAGGATCCCGCCGGATAGTCAGATCGTAAAAAGTGCGGAAAAGTACCGGACGATCGTGGCTTATGCAGATCAGAAAAATACAGAAGAAAAAATAAAAATATTACATACCATGGGAGTTGAGACCATTTACTGTCCGGATGAAAAGGATCAGATAGACCTTAAGAAGCTGATGACAGATCTTGGAAACAGGGGTATTGACAGCATCCTCCTGGAGGGAGGCGGTACGTTAAATGACAGTGCCTGCGAGCCGGAATTGTAAAGGAAGTACAGGCTTTTGTGGCACCAAAGCTGTTTGGTGGTGTGGCCGGGAAGACACCGGTAGAAGGTATCGGAGTTGAATTCCCGTCTGAAGCAGTAGAACTGAAATATATAGATATCTGCCAGATCGGTGAGGACATCCGGATAAGATGTCAGGTGTGTGAGAAAAAACAGGAGGAATCATGTTTACAGGAATCGTAGAAGAGAAAGGAAAAGTCCGTTATATACAGCTGACAGGAGAATCAGGGATCCTGCAGTGAAAGCCCGGAAAGTCCTGGAAGGGACAAGAATCGGTGACAGTATTGCTGTGAATGGTGTGTGTCTGACAGTTACGTCGATCCAGCCGGACGGATTTACTGCCGATGTGATGGCAGAGACGATCAGAAGAAGCAGTCTTGGCAGCTGTAAAGCCGGAAGCCAGGTAAACCTGGAACGTGCAATGGCTGCAGATGGCAGGTTCGGGGGACACATAGTAAGCGGCCATATTGATGGGACTGGAGTGATACGTTCCATGCTCCGGGAAGAAAATGCCATCTGGGTATCAATTGAGACATCGCCACAGATCTTGCATCTGATCGTGGAAAAAGGATCCGTTTGTATTGATGGGATCAGCCTGACAGTTGCAAGGGTTGATGAAGCTGGTTTTCAGGTGTCGGTCATTCCACATACAGGAGAAGAAACCACCCTTTTGGAAAAGATGCCGGGGGATCTGGTTAATCTGGAAAATGATGTGATCGGAAAATATGTAGAAAAACTGCTTGGCATCAGAAAAAACGAAGAAGAGAAAAAAGAATCCGGAATTACGATGGAGTTTCTTGAAGAATTCGGGTTTTAGAACAGGAGGATATACACTATGTCACAAAATTATCAGTACAACACAATTGAAGAAGCACTTAGGGATCTTAAGGAAGGAAAAATAGTTCTGGTCACAGATGATCCGGACAGAGAAAATGAGGGAGATCTGATATGTGCGGCAGAGTTTGCGACCAGAGAAAATATTAATTTCATGGCGACCTATGCAAAGG
>ENA-OQLB01000806-OQLB01000806.1-human-gut-metagenome-genome-assembly--contig:-NODE-806-length-15843-cov-1.711631_pt1 | contig 15843 bp, 21 predicted proteins | sample MGYA00242656_ERZ504813 | MGnify/ENA primary metagenome ERZ504813 (study PRJEB26092, sample SAMD00036388) | human gut metagenome | host: Homo sapiens | study: EMG produced TPA metagenomics assembly of... | reverse complement strand
ATGATGGAATATTGTATACATATATGGTGCGATTCAGATTGCACGACTTGAAGCTGGTCGGCAATGAATACGTGATCGATGATGAAACATGGAAAAATGCATATGAGGACTGTAAACAGTATTTTGAAGACGGAGAAATGTTGGGCTGGTTTGTCGCACAGCCCGGAGTAGAACTGGATGCAAAGAGCAACATAGTGAAACTTCATAAAAAATCGTTCCCGAAACAGAATACTGTTTTTGTTATGAAGGATTCCGCAGAGAAGGAAGAATCTTATTTTGTGCATAAACTGAATGATCTGATGGAGATCGGCGGTCGTTATACATATTATGAGAAAAATCCATGTATGCAGAACTATATGATTGCTGCTCGAAGAAAGAATGGGGTGTCTCCCTCGGAAACTGTTGAGGATCGAGCTGCTCAGGACTTTCGGAACATGGTCCGCAGTCGAGGAAGCCGGACGCATCAGAAAAAAAACAACCGTCTGATGTATGTAGCAAGTTCCATACTTATACTGGTGGCAGTTATTATGGGAGTTACCACACTCAATAATTTCGGGAAAATGAAAGCTGTCCAGAAAGTGATGAGTCAGGCGTCGTCAGCGGTCTTACAGGAAAATAATACAGAGGAGGTGCAGCCGGTGAGCGGTGAAGTGACAGAAGCATCCAATGAGGGAGACGTAAAAAAACAGGAAGAAACACCACCATCAGAAAAGGATGCATCAGATCCGGAAATAAAACAGGAAGAAGAAAAAGCAGATGATATTGTCCAGGAACAGGAGAGTACAGAAGGAGAAGGTGATTCCTCAGAGGGAGTGTACGTAGTGGAGCAGGGAGATACACTGGCGATCATCAGCAAAAAGGCCTACGGAGATGTTTCGCATGTAGATTCTATCTGTCGGATGAACGGAATTACGGATGGAAATTTGATTTATGTAGGTCAGAAATTGCTATTACCATAAAATAATGCTATAATCGGAAAATAAAACAAAATGATAAGGGGTCGGATATGAAGCAAAAGAAAAATCCGCGGTTTCGATTTTCTGGATCCATAGATATGGAGATCATTCGGAGGCAGGTCAAAAGGCACAGAAGAAGCGTGCTGGGACAGTGGACGATCCGGATCGTCGTGGCAGCCATGATCGTGACAGGAACCTATCTTGTGATTGAAAATCAGACGTATACGTCCGTTGCAACAGCGGACTCACATAAGAAAGATACAGAAGACAGCAACCAGTATATCGCATTTTCGGACGGTGTGATCCGATACAGCAGAGATGGCGTTGTGTTTCTGAATAAAAAGAATAAGGAAAAATGGATTCAGCCCTGTCAGATTCAGAATCCGATAGTGGACGTTAATGAGGATGTGTTTGCAATAGCAGATGTGGGCGGTAATACGATCATGATCTTTCAGAAGAGTGGATTAAAGGGGGAGATTGAGACTACGCTTCCGATTGAAAAGATTTCTGTTTCAAATCAGGGGATTGTAAGCGCGATCCTGAAAAACGAATCTACGCCGCAGATCATTTCCTATGATGCAGTGGGAAATATACTCGTAGAGCATCAGGTGAATCTAAACAGTACCGGATATCCAATCTCACTGGACATGTCGGCGGATGGGGAGAACCTGATGGTATCGTATCTTTCCACAAAAAACGGAACATTGAAGTCCATGGTTGCTTTTTATAATTTTGGAAAAGAAGGTCAGGAAAAAACGGACAACCTGATTTATACAGAAGATTTTGAGCAGACAGTCGTTCCGGATGTGTTTTATATGGACGCGTCACATCCGTTGCGGTTGGTGATAGATCATTTGTGATCTATGAAGGTACGAAGTCCGTGAAAAAGAAACCGAAAGTGAAGCTGAATCAGGAGATACGCAGTGAATTTCACTCGGACAGGTATATCGGGTTTATTCTTACGAATAAAGATAAATCAGGATATGAAGTGCAGCTTTATGATAAAACGGGAAAACAGATAATAAACCGGGAAATAACAGGAGAATATAGTCATGTAAAGATAGCAGGAGATGAGATCATCATGTTCGACGGAACAAAAGGATGTATCATCAGCGACACGGGAATACAGCGATTTAAGGGAGACTGGGGAATAGAAGCACAGGAAGTGATTCCGGCTGCCGGAATTCACAGATACCTGATCGCCGGTGAAGATGAACTGCGGCTTGTTTACCTGACAAATTAGGAGAAAATATGGATAATTGGTTATTGATTATTGTAGGAGTGATATTTTTGATCAGTATCGTGGCAGGCTATGTCAGAGGACTGCTCAAAATCGGAATTTCGTTGCTGGCTACGGTTCTGTCGATCGTGCTGGTTATGTTTCTGGCGCCTTATGTCAGTGATGCGCTTATTAAATGGACACCTGCGGATGAGATGATTGAAGAAAAATGTATGGAGATGTTCATGCCTCAGATTTCTGCAGATACATTGAAAAATGCAGATTTAAGCGGGACTTCACTTGGGGAATTGAATCAGGATCAGCTGGCGGATATCAACAATCTGGACTGGAACCAGTTGGGGATCAACATTCAGGATATTTTGAATATCATCGGAGAGATCCCAAAAGAAGTGCAGATTCAGGAGATTGAAAATGCAGCATTGCCGGAGTTTTTGAAAAACCGGCTGCTGGAAAACAATAACAGCACAATTTATCAGGAACTGGGAGTTAAGTCGTTTCCTGAGTATGCGGCATCGTATATTGCAAGGATGATCCTCAAAGTTGTGGCATTTCTTGTTACATTTATCCTTGTGTGGATTCTTGTCAGGGCACTGATGGCTGCAGTAGATCTGATCGGCGAGCTTCCGATTCTGGGATTTTTCAATCACCTGGGCGGAGCGGTTGTCGGAGCAGCGGCGGCACTGTTGATTGTCTGGCTCTTGTTTTTGATCATAACATTATTGTATAATAATGCGATTGGGCAGTCTTGCTTTGAGATGATTGAGAAAAGCAGTATTCTGACATTTTTGTATGATAACAATATATTGATTACGAAGCTGTTGTCATTTTAAGAGGGATTTTCGATCTTGAAAAGTCGGTTTTGAAGATAAAATATATATTTTACAAAAAATTGAAAAAAATCTATTGACAGGTACTGTGCAATATGGTATATTTTAATAGCTGTCGGTGATAACTGAACAGCTTGAACGGGGGATTAGCTCAGTTGGGAGAGCGCCTGCCTTGCAAGCAGGAGGTCACGAGTTCGAATCTCGTATTCTCCATTTACTCAGTGATAAGAGCTGAGACAATTTTATAGTATTCCTCGATAGCTCAGTGGTAGAGCATTCGGCTGTTAACCGAAGGGTCGTTGGTTCGAACCAACTCGGGGAGTTATTAAGTTCCATAGATAGTAATGTCTATGGAATTTTTTGTAGAAAGAATGAAAAAAATGAGGACGACGATGGCGTTGTCCTCATTTTTCTTTCCTATCATCAGATAGGGTTCAAACATAATATAGTAGTTCTGATATTTGGTACAGACTCCATATTTTGAGCGATAATCGGCAATGGCATCGCGAAGCTGCTCTTCTGTTACATCCAGAAATTCAGCAGTTTCGTGATATTCCCGGCATCCGTGCTGATAGCATCGATCAAACCACGCAGACCGATCAGCCGTTCATAGGTCACATTCGTGCCTGGCGTTCCTGCTTTGCATTTGCAGGATCGGAGATATCCAGAATATTTCCAACAGAAGTGTAGTGATGACCAAGTTCTTCTGCCAGAATACAGGCTTTTTCTGCAGAGGTCTCCAATTGGTCCGAGAGGGCGATATTTTGATCTACATACAATCCCTTTAAGTTTCCATGAAAAGGAAAGTTCTCATCTACTGATATGTTCTGGGCGGCAGCTCTTCTAACAGTTCTTCATATTTGTTCAGCATAGCCGTTTCTGAATGCTCCTTTATTGTTTTCTTTTTGAACGGATAAATTGAATGTATTTTTCAACATCATCCAACTCAGCCTGCGTAAGGTCAGAGGTATCAAGGTGTGCGGCAATCGTGACAGGTTCGGGTTCGTGAGAGAGTGACTACGTCCGAGAAGATAGTCTGCATCGACCTGGAAGATATCTGCAATTTTATTCAGAATATCAAAATCAGGTTCACGCCGTCCTTGTTCATACATACTGACTGCACTCTTTGAGATGCCAAGGCGAGTGGCAAGCTCCTGCTGGGATAAGTGTTTATCTGTTCGCAGTGTTTTGAGTATATTGGCAAATACAGCCATAACATACACGTCCTTTCTAAGCAGCTTTTTTGCTGCGCTGGGAAGTTTTTGTAAAAATCAAATTTTTATGAATACAATATGATTATACACAAAACGTGGGAAAAAGTAAATAAAAAATCCACAAAATGTGCTTGACAAAAGAACACGAATCGTGTATTGTATAACTACACGAAACGTGCACAAAACGTGTAAAAAGAAATAGAAAGACCGAATACAGAGAATTTCGGCAGGAGGTAAATATGAGAGATAGAATTTTACGGGAAGTACCGGAAAAGAGAGAGCGTTGTGTCAAACATTTTCAGATGACACAGAAGGGAATGGCGGCAGCTGTATATCCGGCTCCGGTCCATTATGAAGAAGACGGACAGTGGAAAGAAATTGATAACCGTCTGGAAGCTGTACAGGAAGACGGGAGAGAAGTTTATCGAAATCTTGCGTCCGCAGTTCGTGTAAGTTTTGCAAAAGAGTCAGATACAAAGGAACTGGTAACGATCGAGAAAGACGGAAAGAAAATCTTATGGGGATTGTCACCTTTTTTACACACAAAAAGTACACGAAACGTGAATTATGAAGGTGAAATTTCTACATTTCGTGTTTTGGAAAAGGAAGATTTCTGGAAAGAAGCAGAAATGTTGGATATGAAAGTGTCTGTTTAGAAGAGGAAGAGTCAGAAGAGGATGAGATCCGAAAGATGATGTGTGTTCCGCATTTAAACGGAGAAGGTGTGTATGAGGAAATTCTTCCGGGAATTGATCTGCATTACTCAATCCAGGGAGAGCAGCTAAAAGAGAATATTCGACTGAACAGAAAAGAGGCGGCAGAACAGGAATTGAGCTTTCAACTGACGCATCCTGGAATGGAGCTGCGAAGCGAAGAAGATGGAGGACTTGGGCTGTATGATTCGGAAAATCAGGAGTCAGGAAGGATTTTCAGACTGGTGAAACCGTATATGTATGATGCCGCAGGAAATCAGTCTCTTCAGGTGGAATTTCAAGTAGAAATCGGCACAGAGAGCAGTGTTATCAAAGTTGTGCCAGATCGTGAATGGATGCAGGACACAGAACGTGTTTATCCAATCGTGATCGATCCAATGACAGAGACGAGTAAAACAAAAGGAAATATTGAAGATACGTATGTTTTCACAGGAGGAAATGTACCGGAGAATCCGGGGAACGTATATGCATATGGATCTTTCGTGGTAGGGCGAAGTGATGAACTTGGAAAAATGAGAGCGCTGCTTCGATTTCGAGACCTTCCGGATATTGGAAAGGTTCGATCATTTACGGAGCGACCATGTATATCTGGCAGTTTGAATATTCATCCTACAGCAATCCGGAGCTGCCGCTTCTTGCTTATGAAGTAAAAAACAGCTGGGATGAAAAAAAGCGTCCGTTGGGGAAATCAGCCGGCAGTAGATGGTGCAATACTGGATTATAAAAAAGTAAAACAGGTAATCAATGGAAATACAGTTTCGATCACACCGATAGGATTCAATGTGACCAGATTGGTGCGTCAGTGGTATAACACAGGAAAAAACTATGGAATTATGGTGAAATCAAAATATGAAGATGATGAAAATCTGGCAAACCGTGCTTATGCGAGATTCTATGCATCTGACTCACCAAGTATCTCTTCTGAACAGTTTCCAAGCGGTGTGTTTTATTACAGGAATGTAAATGGTCTGGAGGATTATCAGAGTTACCATGAGCAGTCAGCAGGGCGCGCAGGAATCGGTTACACGAATGACTTTACAGGAAATGTTGTCTGGAGTCATCTGGATGTGGCAACAGAGGGAGGTCCGATGACAACAGAAATCCGTCATGTGTATAATTCCAGTGAAGCGGATACCTCTTCCCGTATGGGGTACGGATGGAGGCTCAGCAGCCAGCAGGAGTTGAAAGAAAGTGGGATCAAAGATTATCCGTATGTGTATATCGATGAAGACGGAACAAAACATTATTTCTATAAAGATACCAATGACGGTAATAAGCTGAAAGATGAGGATGGGCTGGGACTGACGATCACAGTGACGTCAAGTTCTGAACATGACCGTTATCGCACGATGGAAACAAAAGACAAAGTGAAGTATATATTCGGACAGGACGGATTTTTACGATTCATCGAAGATCTGGACGGAAATTCCGTGAACACCAGTATGGTCCGAATTCAGCGGGAAATTATCTGGGATATATTACAGATGCGTCAGGTGGATTTTTAAATATCATTTATTCAACGGATGAGGGGAAATCAAAGATAACAGCTATTCAGGATACCAAAGGGCGAGAGATCCGATATGGGTATGATGCGCAGGGGAATCTGACATCCATTACTTATCCGGATGGAAGTAAGAGCCAGTTACTTATGATGGTTCTCATAAACTGCTCAGTGTGACCAATCCGGATGGCTATCGTGTAAATTACGAGTACACAAATGATTTCCGGGTACCCCGTGTCAGCAAAGTATCCGAAACGGGACAGAAAAATGCACCGGGTCAGGAATTAAAGATTTCCTATGAAAACGGAAATACTACGATTTTTGAAGAACCTGGATTGGATGGTCAGATGGAACGTCCGGGAGATAATAAGAAAACAACGTGGCATTTTGACAATATGGGACGTCCGACAGATGTGCTGGATGCAGATGGATTTGCAAATAATTATTCTTACTATACATCCGGCATGAAAAATCATAAGCTGAGTAAAGATGGTTCTGTTCAGAAAACAGTGTATGGTCTGCTGAGAAATCCAACATTTGATCCGTCTCATGGAGATGGCGGATGGTACACCTGTCGTATGTCAGATGGAAAACGGGGAGCGATCACACATGCAGATGGATATATTGGTACAAAAAGTGCGAAACTGACAAAAACAGAGCTGACATCAGAAGAAGGAATCTGTCAGGATGTGCATCTGTCAGCTGGAACATATACGTTGTCTGCTTATGTAAAAACAGAATCGCTGAACCCGGAAAACCAGGAACAGGGAGCGGTTGTATCCGTAATCCGGGCAGACCGGACCAGAATCATGGGGGGAACGCTGTATTGACTATGTGACAGATAAAAACGTGGATGACGGATGGGAGAGACTGGTTCTCACATTCCAGCTTCCGGCAGAAGAAACCATTTCCGTGTTTGTGGGAATGACAAGAGCAAGAGGAACACTTTTGGTAAGTGGTGTTCAGCTGGAAACAGGAAATGTGGCAAATGAACTGAATCTGATCCACAATCCGGGATTTGAACGGTGTACGAATGAAGCGCCGGATCAATGGGAATTCCATCCGGCGGCATCCGGGGTCAAAAGTGTGATGACTGCAGATAAAGGCAGATGTGCGGTATTAAACGGACAGATGGAACAAAATCTCCATTTGATGCAGGGGATTAATATTACCGGAGAAGAAGGAGACATTTTTAACCTGAGCTGCTGGGTCAAGGGCTTTGGAATTCCAGAGAAACATTTTTCTTTATCCGCAGCGGTAATTTATACGGATGATTCTGTGAAATGGCATCATTTCCAGTGTAATCCAAATATCAAAGGATGGCAGTTTGTCAGCAACACCTTCAGTACAGACGATCAAAATGAAGGGGCGAAGAAAACATACAAGGCGATCCATGTGTATCTGATGTATTACAATCAGGTGAATCAGGTCTTGTTTAAAGGAGTTCAGCTTGTCAGAGATGATGGGGAAAGCTATCAGTATGATGATGACGGGAATCTGATCAATGCAGTGAGTGCAGCGGAAAAGAGAGTTTTTCATACGACAAAAAAGGAAGTCTGACCAAGATGGGAAGTGTTGATGGAACGGGGTTTGAATATCGGTACGATACGAAAAATCATCTGACTCAGGCTGCCAATTCCGAAGGAGTCCGTTATCGATTCACATACAATGACAAAGGACAGCCGATCCGGATGACGGCAGATGGCGGAAAGCATCTTGGGGCAGTCATACCGGGCAGAGTGTATTATATCCGGGAAAAAGTTTCTGGAAATTATCTGGATGTGAAAGGCGGGGAAGCAAATAATGCAGTAACAGCTCAGCTTATACATTTAATGGAAGTGCTGCGCAGAAATGGAAGCTGATCGATGGAAAAGACGGATATATGCAGTTTGAGCCTCTTTGTGGCTCTGGATACCGCCTGGATCTTAATAACAAATCTGATGCAGAAGGAGAAAAGATCCAGATCTATGGAAACAACAATACCGATGCACAGAAATGGAAGCTGCATCCAAACGCAGATGGAAGTTTCCAGATCACCAGCAAGGCAACGAAAGATAAGAAAGCATTGACAAATGGACCAAAGAGTACCACAAGCGGACAGCCGGTGCAGAGTTATACACGAAAAGAAGGAAACGAACATCAGGACTGGTATTTTGAACCGGCAGATGAGGGAACTGTTTCAGCAGTTCCGAAAGCGGGAGGGACTTATCATATCCGGGTACGTCATTCGGGACAATATATTGATGTGAAGAATGCTTCGACAGCAGCAGGAACACAGGCAGTGCAGTTCAACTACAATGGCGGGATGAACCAGCAGTATCGTTTGCTGCCATATGACGGCACGTATTATCAGTTAGAGCCGGTTCACGCACCGGGAAAAGTGCTGGCAAAATCAGGAACCAACGACAGAGGCTTTTCTATTCTTTCTTTGGAGACGGCTATGTCGGGAGCTGCAAATCAGCTGTTCCGATTCGAAGAGGTGTCACCGGGAAATGGATATGCGATCATCTGTAAGGATGGAAACCTGTCTCTGGATGTGATGGATTATTCCCATCAAAAATTGGCAGATATCATTCTGACAGCCCACCAGTCAAACAGCCAGGTCAACAAATGGTGGATCCTGGAAGAGTGCAGTGAGCGCATGGAATCGTCTATGACATACACATCCGATTATAGCACCGAAGACGATCACAGATTCCAGAGGAAATACCGTGCATTATGAATATGATGACAAGAACCGTCTTCTGACAAAGCTGACAGATGCAAAAGGAAATGCCACTTCCTATGCATACGATGCTAACACGGATAAGATGACAGAAGTTGCGAGAATGGTGGATGGAAAAGAAGTGAAAGTTTCTTACACCTATGAAAACGAAAAAGTGACGTCCATCGGTCACAATGGATTTACGTATGATTATGCGTATGATCCGTTTGGAAATCTGGAATCCGTGTCGGTTGGAGGAAGAGAACTGGAGCGCACCACGCTTCGAAGCCGGAACGGTCTTGCGGACAGGATTACCTATGCGACAGGGGAAGCCGTTCGAAATGAATACAATTCGGAAGAACAGCTTGCGGCACAGTATCTGATCACCGCAGACGGCAGAGAAGAAAAACTGTTTGAAAATACGTATGACAGCTGTGGAAAAATTGCAAGGCACAAAGATCTTTGCAGTGGAGTGATTAGCACATACCAGTATGACCTGATCGGAAGAATGGTAGGAACAGACCGTTCTGACGGAATGAAACTTCGCAAAGTGTATGATGAGAAAAATCGTGTCAAAGGATATACGTATCAGAAAGATCGAGTCGGACATGAGGTGGAATCCTTACGGGGATGTAGAGAAACAGCAGAAACCAGGACTTGGATATGGAATCAAGATCAACGGCGCCAGAAGATTGCCTATGAATATGATGCCCTTGGACGTGTGATCCGTACTCACAATCACTTCTCTGATACGAATACATCGACTCAGGAGTATACATACGTCTCAGGCAAAGAGGCAGGAGTGACTACAAACCTGGTTGCATCTGTCCGGGAAGGAAACCGTGCAGAATCCTACACCTATGATGCCTGTGGAAATGTGGAAACAATGGTGGAGAGAAGCGCCGATGGCAGCGAAAGAAAAATCCGCTACTACTATGATGCACTGAACCAGCTGGTACGAGAAGATAATCAGAAGCAGAATAAGACAATCTGTTACACCTATGATGTGGGTGGAAATATGTCAGAAGAGACGAGTACCGTTATATCGAAAATCCAGTGATCACAGAAGCACCGTGGAAGTCCGATACATTTGAGTATCAGACCGGAGGCTGGAGAGATCAGCTTCATTTCTACAATGGACAGGCAATTACTTATGATGCCATGGGAAATCCGCTCCAGTATCTGGGGATGCAGATGGAATGGGAAAAAGGACATCAGCTGAAGCACATCACAGGCGCCGGACTGGATATGTACTGCATGTACAATGACAGCGGAAAGAGAATCCGAAAGACGGTCAATGGCGTTACGACAGACTTTTATCTGGATGGTTCGGCCATTCTGATGCAGACGTCCAGTGACGGCAGCAGGATCGATTTCTTCTACGATGACAAGGGTAATGTGTTTGCCATGAAGTATCAGAATGAGATGTATTTCTACCGCAAAAATCTTTTTGGGGATATTCTGGGAATTCTTGACAGTCACGGAACGGAACTTGTAAAATATGAGTATAATTCCTGGGGAAAACTGCTGAATCTGACGGATTACAGTTCGAATGACTGGGCAGAAGGAATCCATTCCGTTTCAAGGGATACTACTATGACGAAGAACTGGGAATGTACTATCTGAATAGTCGGTATTACGATCCGGAGACGGGAAGAATGTTATCGCCAGATGTTTTAGAAGTGCTAGTTGTAAATGTTGATTCAACAGCGAAAAATTTATATTTATATTGTGACAGCAATCCCATTCAAAGAAAAGATGATGATGGAAAAATATTGCATTGTGTTTTAGTGGGTGCAGCTTCTGCAGCTTTTGGTATGATAACAACAATTGCAACTAACATTGTAACGGACGAAAAATGGAACGATGGCTTGGTAGAAGTAGGTGCTTCAAGTTTTGTTTCTGGGGCATTAAGCGTTAGTGGATTTGGACCATTAGGAAGTGCAGTTGGACAGGCAATAGGTCAAGGGGTAATTGCTGGAATAACAGAAGGATATAGTTTATGGAAAAAGAGTAAAACTGGAGGAATCACAGCTTGGGATGTCACAAATTCAGTAATAAATGTTGGAATATCAATATCAGGAGGAACTCACTATCAGAAGAAGGATAGTATTTATGCAAAAGGAAAGATTAGGCGCATGAGAAATAGGATTCGTGACTATAACAAAGCAAAGGCGGGAGGTAAACGAGGTGTTATTGCAAGAAGAAAAGCAGAGTTAGATAGAGAAACAAAAAAATTAGGAGAGATGGTATATAAGCATTCAAAGCCAGATTGGACGAGCAGTTTGCTAAATGTTGTAAATAATGTCGTTTCAGGAAGTCAACCAGTTGATAAGCCTAAAGGGGGAGGAAAGAGAGTTTTCTATATGAGATGGTAACATGTAAGAAAGGAAATAATATTTATGAAACTTAAGAATATGTATATTGGCTTTGTAATAAAAGATTTTTTGCTTTTTGTGGTATTGAGTTGGACCAGTCAAAGAATTTTTTTCAATGTAATAAATGATGACTCAACAGCAGATGCTATCGCGGGTGTGATAGTTGGGATTGTTATTTTCTGTATGACAATCTACTACTTTTCTCGTTTCCTCTTTTTTGTAATTGATTTATGCGAAGGAATTCAACAGAAACGATTGAGGTATAAAGACACAGTTAATATGGCAAATTTTAAAGCTATTCTATTAAGTGACAGAAGTGAGTTTGTTATGAAAGAACATAAAAATGATAAGTGCTTATGTGGAACTGTCAGGTTACAGGAAGGAAGAAAAGGAGCAGAGAAAAAATATAGGATTATGATATCAGGAGCAGAATTAAGTCAATATATGGACAAACGAATTGCAACCGTTTATTATTTCAAACGCTCTAAAATTGTTAAGAAAATCGTGTTTGATTAAAAAGAAGTAGCTTAAAAGAAATATGGAAAGATGGCAGGATGGAACAGAATATTTGATACAAGGATTCTAAGAATCCTGCTGTCTTATAAGGTGCTATATGAGGATTAAGCATTGTTATTGTAAAAAAATAAGTTTGGTTTATTGAGATTTCTGAATGGATATGAAATTCCTTATCAAGCGGAAGATTTTTTTGAAGTACCAGGGACATCTGTTCAAGTAAGTGATAAAAAATTTATATCAATTATACTTTGCGGAAACATTGCCGATGGAAGCAATTACAAACAAGCCGATCATATCTTGTCCCAAATGTGGAAAAACAATGATAAGAATTCCAAATCCAGTACAGAAGTTGGTGTTGGACAAAAATTATTTGAAAGATCAAACCCATGTCTATAAAACAGGGGATGTGTTGACAGAGCAGAAAATGGGGTATCATACATCTTTTTTCAATATTGTTTCACAAGAATTTTATCAGTATTGCGAAAGATTTGGTATGAATCGGAGTATGGTGTATGAACCGGTGAAGGTGTTGTAAGAAGTTGAAGCTGCTGAATAGTAAATGACAATGATTTCAGGGGAGTGTATATGACAAAACAAGAATTTAAAGAATTTTGCCATGAGGAGTTCACAAAAAGAGGTTTTAAAAAGCGAAGAAATATGTGGTATTTACAGGGAAAAGGTCTTTTGTGTGGGATGTATTTACAAAAATCAATGTCAGAGGCATTTTATGTAGAGTATGATTTTTTCTTCGGAGATTTTTCAAATGTGAAAAAGTATCCGACAACATATGACTCCGATGTATATAGGAGAATAGGTGTTTTGACGAAAGAGGACAAAACGTTTGACTGGGTTGATAGACTATGAACTATATACACCCGATGAACTCAGGCCATATTTTGATAAAGCATTTGAAGAGCATATTATGCCAGCGATACATTATGGAAAGTCCTGCATTTTGAAAGAAGCAGACTATTATTATCATCTTTTTGCAGATGATGAATGGGAGGAATTTTTAGAAAAATTAAAAAGAAGATTAGGCAAAACACAAAAATGGGTAATGGGTGAGAAGATTGTATTTGACGAAGGAAAACAGAGAGTAAAACAACAAGAAAATGTCGATATACAGAGGACAATACCACTTCCGATATATATCGGCAAGAGGGGGATTTATGAAACCATTTAAGTGGATGTTTGAAGAACAAAATGCAACAGAGATAGAGTATAAGGGCAAGCAAGTAAGTTCATTTTATCGATACGATAAAAGGGGAAGTATCGACTAAAATTTACTTTTGTAAGTACTAATTCGCAACATGAACAGTCAATTATTTTACATTTGGATGGATTTAAGGGGAAAATATTCTGGAATGGAAAACGTTTGAAAAAGGAAAGGAGAAGATTTCCGCAGATTATTTTTGAGGAAACCTGGGCTCCGAAAGAATTTGAACTAGAAGTTATCTTGGAAGACGGGGATATTGAAATTAGTAATGGATATTCAAAAACTGATGTAGGAAGGATAGATTGTTTTATGGGTGCTGCGCCATGATCAAAGAAGAATTAGGTGAGGATAAGTTTCGGTTTTACTGCAACGATATTGATTGGGATGATGACTTTGACGATTTGATTTTTGATCTTGAAATCGAAAAGGTACTGTAGAACAAAAGTGGACGAGTGAAATGATTTGACGAGGCGGCAGGATGGAACAGAATATTAGTAGGGCTGTTCTGCCGTCTTGAATTAAGGAGAAATTACATGAAGACATTTGAACTTACAGAAGAGCAAAGGAATTAGATTTGTATTTTAAAAATTGATGAACGATCAAAATAGACGGATTTGTATTCAGCGATTATAAAGGGAACACTACTATGAGAATTTCAAATACACAGGAGGAACGACCCAAACGCCGTACAGAACGAACCATAGAAGAACATGTAAAATTTATCAATGAAAATAATGTGGAGAGAGTAGATGTTTTTACGGAAAGTATTGAATTTTTAAAAGAATGTCCGGGAATAAAGGCAGCATCTGTCTATGTTCCCTGTGCGTTGAGAAAGAATTTGACTTTTCTCCGTTGTATGAGATGGAAAATTTAGAAGCTGTGGATTGTGGAGCAGAAAGTTTAGCAGGTGCTCCAGAGTTAATAAATTTTTGTGGACTTCACGAAAATGAAACATATCAAACAAATCAAGATATCATTAAATGATTTCAGAAGTGGAACAGGATTTCAAAAAGTGAAGGATTTAGAACTACTTAAGATATTTGATTGTAATAAAGAAAGACTTAAGGGAATATTTTTTGGCTCAGAAAAAATGAAGTATCTTATGATATATGATTCAAGGCTTCGAAATTTAGACCATATAGAAACAGCCCCCAACTTAAAATGGGTTCAATTGGAAGATTTAAAAAGGTTGGAAGATATTTCGGCGCTAGAACATATAGCAGAATCTGTCGAGGCGCTTTGTATCAGTGGATGTCCGAAGGTAAAAGATTTTTCTGTATTGGAAAAACTGGTAAATCTGAGACATTTAGAGTTGACCGGAAGAAATGAAATTCCGAGTTTGAGTTTTTTGAATCAAATGCCTCAGATACAGACGTTTCTGTTTTCTATGAATGTGTTGGATGGAGATCTGACTCCTTGTATGAAGATTCCATATGTGTATTGTGAAAGGAACCGGAAGCATTATAATTTAAAAAATAAGGACTTGCCAAGAACAGTGGATGAATATTATGGATGGGGATATAAGTTCGAGTTACCATCGGAATATATGTTGTATTAATCTGAGAAGATTGTGTTTGATGAAAGTCAATAAAGAGTAAAACAGTAAGAAACTGTCGATATACAGAGGAAACTGCCACTTCCGATGTATATCGGCAAAAGAGGAATTTATGAAACCATTTTAAAGGATGTTTGAAGAACAAAATGCAACAGAGATAGAGTATAAGAGCAAGCAAGTAAGTGCATTTTATCGATTCGATAAAAAGGGAAAATATAGACTGAATGGCTGTAAGGAGAAGACATATGAAATTCACAAATACATATCGTTATGTGGTATTAAAGCAGGTAATGTTCTTGATTCTATTCTTAATTATTTTAGTGTGCATGATTAAAATAGATTTAGAATACTTAAAACAAGAAGTGCGTATAGTCTTTGCGTTTGTAATATACTTTGCCATAAAAATAGGTTTATTTTTTATTGACAGATTATGTGGAGTGCAAAAAGAAAAGATGCAGTATCATGGCATGAAAGCAGTTTATGATGAAAAGGGATAAACATTATGGATCACATTTGGACGATAGAAAACTGGGAACAGAACATTGATTTTATGGAAGAAGGTCATCGGACGGGCTTCAGGCTTCGGTTTGACAGTGGGATAGATCCGGAGGTACGAAGGGCATGTAAAGAGTTTGCGGCATTTTTGAGAAAAGAATATTTCTTTCCTCTCAGAGTTGTTGCCTACATAAAAAAATAAAAAGAAAATACGGGCAATGGACGGGGATCTGGTATATGGGACATTCTGGAGTATGGAAGATGATTATACAGTGGAACCGTATATCCGGGTTGCGGCAGGAGACTATTTAGATTTATGTGACAAATGGGGAAAGGACAGTGCATTGACGGCAATCTTGCTTACAATAGGGCATGAACTGACACATTATTTTCAGTGGATCAACGCATTGGAATTAACCCGATCGGGATGGAGCGTCAGGCAACAAAATATGCAAGATATGTGTTAGACGATTATGCAGAAACAAGGGAGCATCCTTGAGTGAGGATCGAATGAAAAAGGAAAAGAAA
>ENA-OQLB01000805-OQLB01000805.1-human-gut-metagenome-genome-assembly--contig:-NODE-805-length-15867-cov-2.051588_pt1 | contig 15867 bp, 27 predicted proteins | sample MGYA00242656_ERZ504813 | MGnify/ENA primary metagenome ERZ504813 (study PRJEB26092, sample SAMD00036388) | human gut metagenome | host: Homo sapiens | study: EMG produced TPA metagenomics assembly of... | reverse complement strand
GATGGATGTCAGGAACAAAGGTGAATGCTTGCAGTTTGAATGGACAAGCATGATACGATCGGTATTGATGCCGTTGCCATGTGTGTGAATGATATCGCATGCTCTGGTGGAGAACCGTTATTCTTCCTGGATTATATTGCCTGTGGCAAGAATTACCCGGAAAAGATCGCTACGATCGTAAGCGGTGTGGCAGAGGCTGTAAGCAGTCAGGATGTGACTTGTAGGTGGAGAGACAGCAGAACATCCGGACTGATGCCGGAGAATGATTACGACCTTGCAGGTTTTGCAGTCGGAGTTGTAGATAAGAAAGACATTATCGACGGTTCTGATATTAAGCCAGGTGATGTACTTGTTGCAATGCCGTCTACAGGTGTTCACAGCAATGGATTTTCACTGGTTCGTAAGGTATTCGACATTACAGAAGAATCCTTAAATACATACTATGATGAATTAGGAAAGACACTTGGCGAAGCACTTCTTGCTCCGACAGAATTTATGTAAAAGCACTGAAGAACGTAAAAGAAGCCGGTGTAAGAGTCAAAGGATGCAGCCATATCACAGGCGTGGATTCTATGAAAATATTCCGAGAATGCTTCCGGAAGGAATCCGTGCAGTGGTAAAGAAGGACAGCTATGAAATCCCTGCAATCTTCAACCTGATTGCAAAGACTGGCAACATTGCAGAAGAGATGATGTACAATACCTTCAATATGGGTATCGGTATGGTTGTCGCTGTCGATGAAAAGGATGTAGATGCTACAATTAAGGCAATGAAAGAAGCTGGAGATGAAGCATTTGTGGTTGGTTATGTAGAAGCAGGAGAAAAAGGAGTTACTTTATGTTAAGAGTTGCTGTACTTGTATCCGGAGGCGGAACCAATCTGCAGGCAATCATTGATGCAGTGGAAAATGGCACGATCACCAATACAGAGCTGGTCGGTGTCATCAGCAATAATAAGAACGCATATGCACTCACAAGAGCCGGGAATCATCAGATCCCGGCACAGTGCGTTTCGCCGAAGGATTTTGAGACAAGAGAAGAGTTTAACAAAGTTTTTCTTGAAAAGGTAGACGAACTGAAACCGGATTTGATCGTTCTGGCGGGATTTTTGGTTGTGATCCCGGAAGAAATGATCAGCAGATACCGGAATAAGATCATCAATATCCATCCATCTCTGATCCCGTCATTCTGCGGAACGGGATACTATGGACTGAAGGTTCATGAGGCAGCACTCGCCAGAGGGGTAAAGGTGGTTGGAGCGACCGTACATTTTGTAGACGAAGGAACGGATACCGGTCCGATCATTCTCCAGAAGGCTGTCGAAGTAGAAGAAGGCGATACACCGGAGGTTCTGCAGAGACGTGTGATGGAGCAGGCGGAGTGGAAGATCCTTCCACATGCGATCGACCTGATCGCAAATGGAAAAGTAACAGTAAAAGATGGCAGAGTGTCAATTGCCCGTTAGAGAAGGAGGAGCACCAATGAAAGTATTGATCGTAGGCGGTGGCGGAAGAGAACACGCAATTGCATATTGTGTAGCAAAGAGCAGCAAGGTAGAGAAGATGTACTGTGCACCGGGAAATGCCGGGATTGCAGAGCTTGCAGAATGCGTACCGATTGGTGCGATGGAATTTGACAAGCTGGTTACATTTGCAAAGGAAAAAGAGATCGATCTGGCAATCGTAGGAATGGATGATCCGTTGGTTGGCGGCCTTATAGATGAATTTGAAAAAGCCGGGATCCGCGCATTCGGACCAAGAAAAAATGCAGCAATCCTGGAAGGGAAGTAAGGCATTTTCAAAAGATCTGATGAAAAAATATGACATCCCGACCGCAGCATATGAGAATTTTGACAATGCAGACGAAGCGCTGGCTTATCTGGAGACAGCCAAATTTCCGATCGTTCTGAAGGCAGATGGTCTGGCACTTGGAAAAGGTGTACTGATCTGTAATACGTTGGAAGAAGCAAAAGCCGGCGTGAAAGAGATCATGCTGGACAAGAAATTTGGTGCATCCGGTAATACCATGGTTGTAGAAGAATTCATGACAGGACGTGAGGTTTCTGTTCTTTCCTTTGTAGATGGAAAGACCATCAAGACTATGACAAGCGCGCAGGATCACAAGAGAGCCAAAGACGGAGACCAGGGATTGAATACCGGTGGTATGGGAACTTTCTCACCGAGCCCTTTCTATACAAAAGAAGTTGACGAATTCTGCCGGAAATATGTGTACCAGAAGACGGTAGATGCAATGGCAGCAGAGGGAAGAGAGTTCAAGGGGATCATTTTCTTCGGACTGATGCTTGCCGAAGAAGGACCGAAGGTTCTGGAATACAATGCCAGATTCGGAGATCCTGAGGCACAGGTTGTTCTTCCGCGTATGAAGAATGATCTGATCGATGTGATCGAAGCCTGTATCGACGGAACACTGGATCAGGTAGATCTTCAGTTTGAAGACAATGCAGCAGTCTGTGTGGTACTTGCATCTGACGGTTATCCGGTCGCTTATGAAAAAGGACTTCCGATCACAGGTCTTGACGAGTTCAAGAAGCATGAAGGATACTATTGCTTCCATGCCGGAACCAAATTCGACGGAGACCAGATCGTGACAAACGGAGGACGTGTCCTCGGTGTGACAGCCAAAGGAGCAACGCTCAAAGAAGCCCGTGCCAATGCTTACAAAGCAACCGAATGGGTTCAATTTGATAACAAATATATGCGCCACGATATCGGAAAAGCGATTGACGAGGCTTAGGAATTTAGGGCGGGATCTTTCTTATTCAGAGGGATTTCGCCTTTTTTGAGTTAAGTGAAAAATTTAATCTTTAAGAAGTTCTAAAGATTTCATGAACTTCTTGACAAATCGGACTTTGAATACTATGATTATCAATAGTTATGGGAAAAGGCAATGAGAAAGAGGAGTATGCAGACTGGTCCGAAGAAGAGAGAACCGTTCACAGGCTGAGAGACGGTTTACGGGAAGTGGTTGCAGAAGGTAGCTTTGGAGCCGGGTATCTGAAAAAGGGCGAGTAGGATATCACGGGGTGGTTTCCGTTATAGAACTGTGAGAGATACGAGATGGATTTATTTCGTGGAACAAAGGTGGTACCGCGTTTATACACGCCCTTTACATATTGTAAAGGCTTTTTTATTCTTTATAGAGAGAGCAAAAGTGCGCGGTGGACTTATAAGAGGAGGAAACAATGAGTAAGAATCTTGAAAAGACCTACAATCCGAAAGAGATTGAAGCGAAACTTTATGAAAAATGGTGTGAAGAAAAGTATTTTCACGCTGAAGTTGACAGAAGTAAGAAACCATTTACAACGGTAATGCCGCCACCGAATATCACCGGTAAGCTGCATATGGGACATGCTCTCGATAATACGCTTCAGGATATCCTGATCCGTTACAAGAGAATGCAGGGATATAATGCACTGTGGATCCCGGGAACAGACCACGCTGCAATTTCAACAGAAGTAAAGGTTACAAACCAGTTAAAGGCAGAGGGAATTGATAAGAAAGAACTCGGAAGAGAAGGATTCCTTAAGAGAACCTGGCAGTGGAAAGAAGAGTACGCAGGAACCATCGAAGGTCAGCTGAAAAAGCTTGGTGTATCCTGTGACTGGGACAGAGAACGTTTCACCATGGATGAAGGATGCTCGAATGCGGTCAAAGAAGTATTCCTTCGTCTTCACGAAAAAGGATTTATCTACAAAGGTTCCAGAATCATCAACTGGTGTCCGGTATGTAAGACTTCCCTTTCTGACGCAGAAGTTGAGCATGAGGAACAGGCAGGACATTTCTGGCACATCAAGTACCCGATCGTAGGAACAGAACGTTTCCTTGAGATCGCAACTACACGTCCGGAAACTCTGCTTGGAGATACAGCAATCGCCGTACACCCGGACGATGACAGGTACAAAGATATCGTAGGAAAGAATGTCATCCTTCCGTTAGTTGGAAGAGAAATCCCAATCGTGGCAGACGCTTACGTTGATAAAGAATTCGGAACAGGTGCGGTTAAGATCACACCGGCACATGACCCGAATGACTTTGAAGTAGGAAAGAGACATAATCTTCCGGAAATCAACATCCTGAATGATGATGCTACCATCGTAGAAGGATACGGAAGATATTCCGGAATGGATCGCTACGAAGCAAGAAAAGCAATCGTAGAAGATCTGGAAAAAGAAGGATACCTTGTAAGCATCGAAGAACATGTACACAACGTTGGAACACATGACAGATGTAAGACAACCGTTGAACCGATGATTAAACCACAGTGGTTTGTTAAGATGGATGAGCTTGCCAAACCGGCGATCAATGCGATCAAGACCGGCGAATTAAAATTCGTACCGGAACGTTTTGGTAAGATCTACCTGAACTGGCTGGAAAATATCCGTGACTGGTGTATTTCACGTCAGATCTGGTGGGGACACAGAATTCCGGCCTACTATTGTGATGAATGTGGAGAAGTGGTTGTTGCACGTGAGATGCCGGAAAAATGCCCGCATTGCGGATGCACACATCTGACACAGGATGAAGATACACTGGATACATGGTTCAGTTCAGCACTGTGGCCGTTCTCAACACTTGGATGGCCGGAAGAGACAGAGGACTTCAAGTATTTCTATCCGACAGATGTACTGGTAACCGGTTATGATATTATTTTCTTCTGGGTAATCCGTATGGTATTCTCCGGATATGCACATACTGGAAAAGCACCGTTCCATACTGTTCTGATCCATGGACTGGTAAGGGATTCCCAGGGACGTAAGATGAGTAAATCTCTTGGAAATGGTATCGATCCGCTGGAGGTCATTGATGAGTACGGTGCAGATGCACTCCGTCTGACTCTGATCACAGGAAATGCACCAGGAAATGATATGCGTTTCTACAACGAACGTGTAGAATCCAGCCGTAACTTTGCCAATAAGGTATGGAATGCATCCAGATTTATCATGATGAACATGGAAGATAAGGTAATTTCCAAACCGGATGAGGCAGACTTTGAAGTAACCGATAAATGGATTTTATCCAAGGTAAATACACTTGCAAAAGATGTAACTGAGAACATGGATAAATTTGAACTGGGTATTGCAGTACAGAAAGTATATGACTTTATCTGGGATGAATTCTGTGACTGGTACATTGAGCTTGTAAAATACAGGATCTACCATTCTGATGAAAATTATAAGAGCGCCAATGCAGCACTTTGGACACTGAAGACGGTTCTTGGTAATGCACTGAAGATGTTACATCCATTTATGCCATTTGTAACAGAAGAAATCTACAGCGCACTGGTACCGGAGGAAAAATCTCTGATGATGTCAGACTGGCCGCAGTTTAGCGAAGACTGGTGCTATGCAGACGCTGAAAATATAACAGATCATATGAAAGAAGTTATCCGTGGTGTCAGAAATGCGCGGGCAGAAATGAATGTACCGCCGAGCCGTAAAGCAAAGGTTTATGTAGTATGCGAAGATGAGAAGCTCTGTGAAGGATTCGAAGAGCTGACAACATGCGCATGCCCGCTTATGAGTGCTTCTGAACTTGTTGTCCAGGTTGATAAGGCAGGTATTGCGGATGATGCCGTATCGATCGTAGTACCGGATGCTTCTGTATATGTACCACTGGAAGAGCTGATTGACTTCGAACAGGAAATCGAGCGTCTGACAAAAGAAGAAAGAAAAGCTTACAAAAGAAATCAACCGTGCAAAAGGAATGCTTTCAAATGAAAAATTCGTCAGCAAAGCACCACAGGCAAAGGTTGATGAAGAAAAAGCAAAGCTTGAAAAGTATACACAGATGATGGAACAGGTGAAAGAACGTCTGGAGGCTTTAAAGGCAGGAAGATAATCACTGCAGGAAAGTACTAAGGCATATTCTTTTTTAGCCGGATATACTCAGGCGCAGCATAAACTGCGCCTGACGGTACAGAAACACGTAAGGGGTTAAAAGACGATGAAGGAAATTCATTTTAAAAAGATTCAGTGGAAAAAACCGGATCTGAAAGGAAAATGGCAGAAGCTGAAGAATATGAAGCCAGGAGATATAAAGGCGCATTTAAAAAAGCAGCATGAGCGAAGACAGCAGATTCTTGAAAAGCGGCGAAACAGCAAATTCGCAAAAAAGATGGCACCGTACTATAAGATAATGAACCGGTTCTCTTTGCCGCTTCAGGCACTGTGGCTTGTATCATTAACTTTATCATTGAAGCACTGTCCAGACATTCTGCAATTGCAGCTTGGCAGTATATGACAGGAACACCGCTGGTATTTTTGTACAATGCCGGAATGATTTTCGTTACACTTTTAATCGCTTATCTGGTGCGCGCCGGGTGTTTACACGACTGATCATCAGTGCATTGTGGCTCTTTCTGGGTGTTGTCAACGGAGTGATGCTGGCAAAGCGTGTTACGCCGTTTAATGCACAGGATCTAAAGACATTTACAGAAGGACTGTCACTGTTTACAAACTATTTCTCGGTGGCAGAGCTTGTGATGATGGGAATTGGTGTTCCGGCACTGCTCATCTGGCTGGTTGCCATGTGGAGACGTGCCGGACAGTATGAAGGAAAGATGCACAGGATCCCGATGCTGATTATTGTTGTTGCAGCGTTTTTTTGGATATTCTGTACTGACAAATGTTGCTGTAGATAAGAGGATTATTTCTACTTACTTTGGAAATATCGCATTTGCTTATCAGGATTACGGACTTCCGTATTGTTTCTCGGCCAGCCTTTTTAATACAGGTATTTCAGAACCGAATGATTATAACAAAGACACGATCGAGAAGATCACGGATAATAGAGAGATGACAGAGAGCACATCCGACAATGGTGTGAGACCGAATGTCTTGTTTGTACAGCTGGAATCTTTCTTTGATCCTATTGAATATGAGGATCTGCAGATGTCAGAGGATCCGATTCCGAATCTGCGCAAGATGTTTGAAAATTATTCTTCCGGATATTTTAAGGTTCCTTCGGTAGGGGCCGGAACAGCCAATACAGAATTTGAAGTGCTGACAGGTATGAACCTGCGTTATTTCGGACCGGGCGAGTATCCTTATAAGACAAAGCTTAAGAATCAGGTATGTGAAAGTGCAGCAACTGCATTTTCTGCATTCGGTTACGGAACCCATGCGATTCACAACAACGGTGGTAATTTCTACAGCCGTGCGAAGGTATTTAACAATATTGGTTTTGACAGCTTTACAAGTAAAGAGTTTATGAATATTCTCCAGACAACAGAGAATGGATGGTCGAAGGATGATATTCTTCTGACACACATCAAAGACGCTCTGGACTCTACCGAGCAGGAGGATTTTGTATTTACAGTCAGTGTACAGGGACATGGAAATTATCCGACAGAAAAGGTGATTGAGAACCCGAAGATCACCGTAACAGGAGCACCGACAGAAGAGAAGAACAATGCCTGGGAATACTATGTGAACCAGGTATATGAGATGGATCAGTTTGCCGGTAATCTGGTAAAAATGATGGAAGAACGCGGTGAGCCGACTGTGGTCGTATTCTATGGTGACCATCTGCCGACAATGGGACTGGAAGCAAAGGATATGAAGAACCGTTATCTGTACAATACAAATTATGTGATCTGGGACAATCTTGGACTTCAGAAAGAGGACCGGAACATTCCGTCCTACCAGATCATGGCGGATGTGATGGACCGCCTGGGATTACATTCCGGTACGGTATTCAACTATCACCAGCAGAGACGCCAGACAAAGGATTATCTGAAGGATCTGGAGCTGTTACAGTATGATATTCTGTATGGAGACCAGTATGTATACAATGGTAAGCCGCCGATCACAGAAGGCATATGCAGATGGGGATCAAGGAGGTTACGCTCACGGATCTTGTAGAAAATCTGGATGAGACCTACAGCCTCTACGGAACAAACTTTACTAAATGGAGCAAGGTTTACATCAATGATGAAAAGCAGGAATCTACTTTCCTCAATAATACAAGGATCGAACTTCCGGACAGTAAGCTGAAGGATGGAGACATCATTACGGTCAGCCAGGTCGGATCAAGCAATACCATCTTCAGGACTTCAAGAGAATATATTTACATGGATGGAAAAATCCTGGAATATACAGATGAAGTAAAAGACAGAAGAATTCTGCAAGACGGACGGCGATCAGCAGAAGACAGAAAATGCCGGACAGTCGGAGAACAGCAGGATCAGAATAATAAGAAAGAAAGAGCGGGCAGCAGTAGAGTTCCGCTTAAGAAAGACGGGAAAGATTGTGAAGTATGAAGAAGTAGTCCGATATATAGAGGACATACCAAAATTTACAAAGAAGCATACGCTTTTGCATACCCGTGAATTTATGAGAAGATTGGGGAATCCCTGCCAGGGAAGAAAGGTTCTTCATGTGGCAGGGACGAACGGAAAGGGAAGCGTCTGCGCATATATGCAGGCGATTCTTCTTTTTGAGGGAAAGCGTGTCGGATTTTTTACATCACCACATCTGGTGAAGCTCAACGAGCGGATCCGGATCAATGGAAAAGATATTGACGATGATACCTTCTGCCGGATTTTTGCAAAGGTGCGGCAGGTGGCAGAAGAACTGGAAAAGGAAGGGATGGAACATCCTTCTTATTTTGAATTCCTGTATGGAATGGGGATGCTTGCATTTGAAGAGAGTGATGCAGAGTATATTGTACTGGAGACAGGACTTGGTGGAAGGTGGATGCGACTAATTCCTTCGAGCATCCGTTCCTGAGCGTGATCACATCGATCGGACTGGATCACACAGAGATCCTTGGAGATACGATTGAAAAGATCGCGGGAGAAAAAGCCGGAATCATCAAAAAAGGCGTACCGGTATTTTTTGACGGCTCTGATGAAAGAAGTAGTCGGGTTATAGAAGAAACTGCCGAAAATGTAGAAGCACCGTGTATAAAATGGAAAAAGATGCGTTGAAAATTCAAGAAATTACAGACAAACATATTGCTTTTTCTATTTTGGATGAGTATGATAATAATACCGTATGGCAGGTGGCGAGCACCGGAATCTATCAGGTGATGAACGCAGCACTTGCAATCCGGGCGATGAGATATACATTTGGCGACAAGGCAGAAATCTGCAAATGGCAGAAGGTGGTTGCATCTGTTAAATGGCAGGGAAGAATGGAAGAGGTTCTTCCCGGAGTTATCTTTGACGGGGCGCATAATCTTGCGGCAATCCGTGAATTTACAAAGAGTATCCGGCTGCAAAGAGAGGCGGAAGGGGAAATCCATCCACTGATAATCCTTTTTTCAGCCGTTGCAGATAAGGATTACAGTCATATGATCGAGCTTTTATGCAGAGAATTGAAAGCAGATGCTTATGTCATTGCCAAAGTAGACAATAAAAGGGGAGCGCAGGCAGATACACTTGCCGCGTTGTTCCGGAAGTATACAGACAGACCGGTCTATCGGGAGGACACGCTTGCTGATGCATTTACACGTGCACTGAATGAAAAGGGCAGCGAAGGGAAACTTTACTGTCTGGGGTCGCTCTATCTGGTAGGGGAGTTAAAAGAACTGATAGGAGGAGAAGATGCTTAATTTTGAAGAAGAACTTAAGAAGTTCAAACCAAGTCTGGAAGTAGAAGATATCGAGAATGCAGTATATCAGGAGGATCTGTCTGATATGACAGATATCTTAAGAGAGATGATGGATCAGAAAAAATAGGGGAGATTTTGATGGACTATAAGCAGAAACTCGAGTACCAGTCGAACTACTGGTACAATGATGGACTGAAGAAAGCGCAAATCCGGGATCTGTCCGGGGCAATTGTGTCGTTAAAAAGAAGTTTGCAGTTTAACAGAGAAAATATCACAGCGAGGAATCTTCTCGGACTTGTCTATTATGGACGTGGAGAAGTAGCGGAGGCTCTTGTAGAGTGGATCATCAGTAAAAACTTCAAGGGCTTTCAGAGAATATTGCCAGCTACTATATCAGTAAGGTTCAGGATAATCCAAGTGAGCTGGAGAAGGTGAATCAGGCAGTTCACAAATACAACCAGTGTCTTGGATACTGTAGACAGAATGGAGAAGATCTTGCGATCATCCAGCTGAAAAAGGTGGTTGTGGCACATCCGTCTTTCCTGAAGGCATATCAGCTTCTGCACTTCTTTATATGCATTCCGGACAGTATTCCAAAGCAAGACAGAGCCTGAAGACGGCACTCAAGCTGGATGTGACGAATGATATTACGCTCCGGTATATGCATGAGCTGAACCGTCAGCGGAATCGGCAGGTTGCACATATTAAAGAGGAAAGCATGGCAGACAGTCGGTTGTCACATACAATCTGGGAAATGAGACGATCATCCAGCCTGCAGCAACACTGCGAGACAATGCGGCAGTGATGACAGTTGTCAATATTCTGATCGGTATGGTGGTTGGAGCGGCAGTGGTGTGGTTCCTGATCGCTCCGGCGGTAAACCAGACAAAGTCGTCTACAAAAAACCGGAATGTCATTGCACTAAGCGAGCAGATAGCTTCACAGAAGACACAGATCCAGATGCTTAAGGATGAACTGGAGGGATACCGTAACAGCAGTGATGAGGTAGAATCGGCAAAGCAGACCGCCGCATCCACACAGGACAGCTATGATGCCCTGATCAAGGTATATCAGCAGTATTATGGCGGAACAACGAGCAATGCGGATATGGCAGATACGTTGCTTGGACTGAACAGGGATTCGTTGGGAGAAGAGGGACAGAAAATCTACGATTCGATCTCCGGTTCCGTGTTCCCGCGAGTATGTGTGAGCCTGTATTCGACCGCGCAGTATGAAGTGCAGAGTGGAAATTATGATGATGCCATTTCGGATCTTGAAAAGATCCAGAAGATGGATGACTCTTATAGTGATGGTGGTGTGTACAAGCTTCTTGGAGACGCGTATGCCGGTAAAGGTGATAAGGACAATGCAAAGAGCAATTACGAAAAAGCAGCGACCGATTATCCGGGAACACAGGCAGCATATTCGGCACAGAGCGCACTGGATGCAATGGGATCAGATGGAACTTTGGAGAATACTTCCGGTGGAACAGGCACCCAGGGACAATAAAATATAAAAAGCACAAAAGAGAAAGTAGCGAAAAAAGGCGTTACTTTCTCTTTTTTATAAATCCATCAAGGCTATTGGCGTATTTGTATAAATAAAAAAAGACAGAAAGGGGTTTAAGCAAAAATGCAGTATCAGATCAAAGAAAATTGTCTTACGATTTTTCTTCCGGCGGAGGTGGATCATCACAATGCGGAGGAGATCAAACGGGAGGCGGATAAGGTGATCGAGGAGCAACATATCAAATATGTGATCTTTGATTTTGGAAGAACGAATTTTATGGACAGTTCCGGGATTGGAGTGATCATGGGACGGTACCGGCATATCTTTCTTCTTGGCGGGGAAGTATGGGCGATACATACAAGTGAACGGATGCGGCAGATTCTGAATATGTCCGGCGTGACGAAGATCATACAGATTTATGAGGAGGGAATGATGTAATGGAATATTTTAACGAGATGGAAGTAGTTTTTGACAGCAGATCGGAAAATGAGGGATTTGCAAGGGTGGCAGTGGCTGCGTTTATGACGCAGATGGATCCGGTTCTGGAGGAAGTGGCAGACGTGAAGACAGCGGTCTCCGAAGCAGTGACGAACAGCATTATTCATGGATATGAGGGCCGGACGTCCGGAAAGATCACGGTCTGGTGCGGGATTGAAAAAGATAAGAAGACCATTCTGGTCACAGTGAAGGATCAGGGCATCGGTATCGAAAACGTGGAGCAGGCGATGGAGCCACTCTATACGACCAGGCCGGATATGGATCGGTCCGGGATGGGATTTGCATTTATGGAGGCATTTATGGATGAAGTACAGGTGGAATCTGTGCCTGGAAAAGGGACTACGGTTTGGATGAAGAAAACGACAGGAGGGGAAAAGAAGGAAGCTGTATGGACCACACAATCGCATTGATCAGACGGGCTCACGAAGGGGATGAAAATGCGAGGGCACAGCTTGTGAGGAAAACACCGGTCTGATCTGGTGTGTGGTGAAAAGATTTTACGGACGGGGCACAGAGGCAGAGGATTTATTTCAGATCGGAAGCATCGGGCTTTTAAAAGCGATCGATAAGTTTGATCTGGGCTATGATGTGAAATTTTCAACCTATGCAGTTCCGATGATCACGGGAGAAATAAAGCGTTTCCTGCGTGATGATGGGATGTTGAAGGTCAGCCGTTCCTTAAAAGAGATTGCATATAAAGCATATCAGGCAAAGGAGGCGCTCACGGAAAAGCTTGGAAGAGAACCGCTGCTGGAAGAAATTGCGGAAGAAACGGGTGTGGAAAAAGAGGAGCTGGTGATGGCGATGGAGGCAGCAGGAGAAGTGGAATCGCTTCACAGACCGGTCGGTATGAAAGATGGAAATGAAGTAATGCTGCTGGAAAAGATTGCAGATACAGGCGGTGCAGAAGAAAAGATCCTGGATCATCTTCTGCTTACAGAGCTGATAAAAGAATTAAAAAAAGACGAGAGAAAGCTTCTGTATCTGCGCTATTTTGCAGATAAGACGCAGACAGAAATCGGCGAAGAACTTGGAATTTCCCAGGTGCAGGTATCGCGGATGGAGAAAAAGATCCTGAAAACCATGCGGGAACACGCAAAAGAATAAAAGGATGTATGTTTTCTGGAAAAACAGGGATACTATTTCCTATCTGAAACAGATCACAAAGGAGGCGGATGCGATTGGAAAGAAGAAAAAAATATATCTGGGGCTGTGTTCTTTGTGCCCTGCTGACAGCTGTTCTGATCGGAATGATCTACTATTATAATGACGTCCGGGGGACAGACCAGGTAAGTGAAGGAACGCTGATCTGGCAGGCGCTACCGGTAAAAGAAAGGACGGATACAGATGTCTTCGGGAAATGAAATACTTTATATCAAAGGGGAAAAGAATACCGAGGTGAAAGAACCAAATGTGACATTAGGAGATATCCTGACAATGGAATGCAGCAATTCTTCCATCATGAACAGGATTAAACCACTGCGGATCCTGAAAATCCCGAAAAAAGAACAGCACAGATATGTGGTGTCTATTCTGAAAATCATAGAATGTATCCATCGGGAAATTCCCGGACTACAGATTCAGAACGAAGGAGAAAGTGACCTGATCATTACCTATGAAGGGGAGAAAAAACGAAATGCTATCTGGCAGGGAATTAAAGTGGTTGTAGTTGCGGGAATCACATTTATCGGAGCAGCATTTTCCATCATGGCATTTAACAATGATGTGTCGGTGACAAAGATGTTTTCCCGGATTTATCTGCTTCTTACCGGAGAAGAATCGAATGGATTACCCTGATAGAGCTGACTTACTGCATCGGGCTGATCGTAGGGATCCTGATTTTCTTCAATCATTTAGGAAGAAAGAAATTTACAGCAGATCCGACGCCGATGGAAGTGGAAATGCGTTTGTATGAAAATGATATTCAGGAAACTTTGATCGAAGCTTATGCGAGAAAGGAAAAAGAAGTCGATGTGGATTAGGCAGATTCTGGTGGCGGTGGTTGGTCTTGCATCCGGATTTGCAGTCGCGGCAGGACTGTTTTCATTTATTATCGGACTTGGCGTAGTGTCAGATTTTGCAGACCGGACACATACCGGGAAGCATGTCATGCTGTATGAAAACTGCATTATGGCAGGTGGGATCCTTGGAAATATTTTCTGGGTATACGGGCTCGCGATGCCTGGCGGCAAATGGATCGTTCCGGTGTTTGGACTTTTTTCCGGAATTTTTGTTGGTTGCTGGTCAATGGCACTTGCGGAAATCCTGAATATTTTTCCGATTTTTATCCGGAGGATCAAAAATTCTGAAATGTGTGCCATGGCTGATTTTGGGGATGCGAGCTTGGGAAAAGCTTGGAGCACTTCTGTTTTTCTATAAAAGATGGTAACTGGAGGAGAAAATGAAGCAACAAGAGAAAGAAAAAGAGTATGAAACATATGTAAAAGAGAAAACACCGGTCAGGAAGCCTGGACCTGCGATGGCAAAAGCATTCGTGACCGGCGGGATCATCTGTACGATTGGACAGACGATCTTAAATGCGTGCGAAAAGGCGGGAATGTCAAAGGATATTTCTGCAAGCTGGTGTTCACTGATCCTGATCCTGGCAAGTGTGGTGCTGACCGGATTTGGAATCTATCCAAAGATCGCGAACTGGGGAGGAGCGGGAGCACTGGTGCCAATCACCGGATTTGCCAATTCCGTTGCGGCGCCGGCAATTGAATACAAAAAGAGGGGCAGGTTTCGGAATTGGCTGCAAGATATTTACGATTGCAGGACCTGTGATCCTGTACGGAGTTTTCACCAGCTGGGTTCTGGGACTGCTCTACTGGATTGGGACGCTGATCGGAATTGTGTGAGCAAGGAGGGATGGACATGAATGCGATGAAAGGGACACAGAGTATGCATTTTCGGAAAGTCCGTATCTGGTAAGCGCCGGATCGGTTGCCGGAAAAAAGAAGGAGAAGGACCACTTGGAAAATATTTTGATATTGCATCGGAGGATGACCTTTTCGGAGAGAAAACCTGGGAGCTTGCAGAAGGAACAATGCAGAAGCTTGCGTGTAAGCTGGCATTGAAAAATGCGGGAGTACAGCCGGAGGAGGTACGCTATCTCTTTGGCGGCGATCTTTTAAGACAGGGAATTGCTACATCGATGGGGGCGGAAGAACTTCAGATCCCGGTGTTTGGTCTTTTCGGCGCATGTTCCACATCCGGAGAGGCACTTGCCCTTGCTGCAATGACTGTGGCGGCAGGCTATGGAGATCTGGTGCTTGCTGCAACATCGAGTCATTTTGGAAGTGCAGAAAAAGAATTCCGTTTTCCACTTGGCTATGCGAATCAGAGACCACTTTCTTCTACCTGGACAGTGACAGGAAGCGGAGCCTTTCTGGTAGGAAAAAGAAAAGCCGGGTGCGGATCAGTGGAGTGACGATTGGGAAAATTGTGGATTATGGGCTGAAGGATTCACAGAACATGGGAGCGTGTATGGCACCGGCAGCGTGTGATACGATTCTGCAGAATCTTATGGATTTTGGAAGAGGTGAAAAGGATTACGACCGGATCATTACCGGAGACCTGGGCTATGTGGGGCAATCGATTTTATTTGACCTGCTTCGTAAGAAAGGGCTGGATATCAAAGAAAATCATATGGACTGCGGAATGACGATATTCGATCAGCAGACACAGCATACCAATCCGGTGGAAGCGGCTGCGGCTGCGCGGCGATCACTCTTGCAGCATATATTATGCCACAGCTGATATCGGGGGAGTGGAAAAGGATTCTTTTTGTACCAACGGGGGCGCTGATGTCGACGGTCAGCTTCAATGAAGGAGAAAGCGTTCCGGGAATTGCACATGGAATTGTGCTGGAACATTGTTAAAGGAGGAAAGAAAATGGACTATATCAATGCATTCTGGGTAGGAGGACTCATCTGTGCACTGGCGCAGATCCTGCTTGACCGGACGAAAATGATGCCGGGAAGAGTCATGGTAAGCCTGGTGGTACTTGGCTGCATTCTTGGTTTTGTACAGATATTTAAACCATTGCAGGAGTATGCGGGGGCAGGCGTGAGCGTGCCACTGCTCGGTTTTGGAAATACTTTATGGAACGGGGTAAAAGAGGCAGTCGACAAGGAAGGATTTATCGGAATTTTTCTTGGAGGATTCAAGGCAAGTGCGGCAGGAATCAGCGGCGCATTGATTTTTGGGTACATTGCATCATGGATATTTGAACCAAAGATGAAGGGGTAATGGAAATAATTTTCGTCAGAACTACGAAAGAAAAT
>ENA-OQLB01000804-OQLB01000804.1-human-gut-metagenome-genome-assembly--contig:-NODE-804-length-15885-cov-1.883805_pt1 | contig 15885 bp, 20 predicted proteins | sample MGYA00242656_ERZ504813 | MGnify/ENA primary metagenome ERZ504813 (study PRJEB26092, sample SAMD00036388) | human gut metagenome | host: Homo sapiens | study: EMG produced TPA metagenomics assembly of... | reverse complement strand
TTCCTTCGTAACTGCGGGTCTCACATACCATCGAGGCTGTATGCCATTCCTTGTAGACAATCTTTTTTCTCTCTTCTGTGGTGAGGTTGCCACAGGAGCAACTGCCAGTCTCATTTACTGTCTCATCAAATGCCTCTTGCAAAAGCTGTGTCTTCACTTCCTGTGCTTCTTTGCTATCCGGCTGCAAACGTCTTGCCAGCATGGTATTTCGCCCGGTGGTTGTCTCATTTTTTATCGCATAATACACTGCTTTCTTCTCCCCCACAAGTACCAGGATCTTTTTCGCCCTGGTCACCCCTGTATAAAGAAGATTTCTCTGCAGCATGACAAAATGACTCATGGTAAATGGCATGACAACGATTGGATATTCGCTTCCCTGTGATTTGTGGATTGTCACTGCATAGGCAAGTGTCAGCTCATCCAGCTCCGTCACATCGTAGATTACTTCCCGTTCATCAAACAAAACCGTCAGTTCCCTCTCTTCCATATCTACTTTTGTGATGGTGCCGATATCCCCGTTAAATACTTCCTTGTCATAATCATTCCGTATCTGCATCACCTTATCTTTCAGACGGTACTGTGTCCCGCCTCTCCTCAAAAAATCTTTGACGGATTCATGGCTTCCTGCAGCACCTGGTTCAGATTTACTGCCCCACATTCGCCTCTCTGCATCGGAGTCAGCACCTGAATGTCCTGCAATGGATCCACATGATAATATCTCGGCAGGTTCATCCTGCAATACTGAATGATGGTATCCACCACTTCCTGATTGCTCTGTTTAGTGGCAAAGAAAAAGTCTGAATCTTTTCCGCCTCTCATATCAATGCTTTCCCCTTTATTGATCCTGTGTGCATTCATAATGATCCTGCTCCCCTGTGCCTGACGGAAAATTCTGGTCAGACGTACAACGGGAACACATCCGGAATCAATAATATCCCTGAGAACATTGCCTGCCCCGACACTCGGAAGCTGATCAATATCTCCCACAAGAATAAGAGACATCTGTTCCGGCAACGCTTTTAAAAGATTGTACATCAACATAATGTCAATCATGGAACATTCGTCCAGAATCAGCACATCGCCTTCCAGCGGATGTTCTTCATTCTTCTGATAACCTTCCGGCGGTTTATATTCCAATAACCGGTGAATGGTCTTAGCCTCCATACCGGTAGCCTCGGACATTCTTTTTGCTGCCCTTCCTGTAGGTGCTGCGAGAATAATCTGACAGCCTGCCTGCTTATATGCTGAAATAATTCCCAGGGTTGTCGTAGTCTTTCCGGTTCCAGGTCCGCCGGTCAGTACCATAACTTTAGAGGAAATAGCTGTCTTTACTGCCTGCCACTGGATTTCATCATAGGTAATTTCTGACGAAGCTGCTACTTTCTTTAGTATTTCTTCTGCATCCTCAGATTTCTTCTTTCCACAGGACATAAGCCGGATCAGCCGTTTTGCACATCCACTTTCTGAAAAATAATAGGGTGGCAGATAGACCGCTTCCTGCTCACCGGCCACCTCCCGGATCACATCATTTGTACGGATCATTTCATCCAGTGTGATTTCCAGCTCCGCATCTTCCACTTCCAGAAGTTCCCTTGCTTTCCCGATCAGCTGCTCTCTTGTAGCATAACAGTGTCCGGCTTCTGCCAGCTTGTTCAATGTATAAAAGTACCACTGCGCAGACGGACAAATTTCCCTTTATCAATTCCCATCTTCTGCGCAATGGAATCCGCTGTCTTAAATCCAATCCCCCAGATATCATCTGCAAGACGGTATGGATTCTCTTTTACAATTGCAATACTCTCACTGCCATATGTCTTAAAAATCTTTGTCGCATGAGAGGTACTGACTTCATGACTTTGCAGAAAAAGCATGATATTTTTGATTTCTTTCTGCTCCTGCCAGCTTGTTTTAATCCGTTCTACCCGAACTTCCCTATTCCCTGTACCGTAAGCAATTTATCAGGAGTATCTTCTATGATATTCAGCGTATCTTTCCCAAATTTCTCCACAATTCTTTTTGCAAATTTAGGACCAACTCCTTTGACCAGACCGGAACCCAGATATTTTTCAATTCCGTATACCGTAGCGGGGAGTATTTCTTCAAATTTCTCTACGGAAAACTGCCGCCCATATCTGGCATCCATCTTCCACATCCCTTCCAGAGACAACACAGAGCCAACATGGGTATCCGGCATTGTGCAACTACCGTAACAAGATCACTGTAATTCTTCACTGCACATTTCAGAACCGTATATCCATTGTCTGCATTCTGATATGTAATTCGCTCCACTACACAACGCAAGTGCTCCATATCCGTCTCCTTTCTCCGTCGTACAAATGATTATCTGTCCAGATTGCCTGCGGCAATGGAATGAATTTTGGCTCTACTATATTTTCATGGTTGTCTTTCCATTTGTTGTAGTTATAAGCCTGTTCTGCTTCCCTCTGGGCATTTCCAATCTTTGCTCTTTGTACTGTTTCATCCAGGAAGCTTTTATGACTTTATTGGTAACAAAAAAACAACCTGACTCGAGCAAATGGGTATGAGTTATCTCTTTCAGCCTTTTGCAATCTCTACATTTTTACCAGAAAAGGCAATTCCGTATTTTACAATTTCCTTGATTCCGTGATCCTCCATATCTGTATCATAGTGCTTATCCTCAATCTGCTTCAGAGCCTCTGCGGCAGATGCAGATAAACCAGCATCATCCTTTATCGCTTTGAATTCCATGATAGCGCCCGGTAAAGAATGTACCTTAGGTTCCAACACAAGATCGAATCTTCCCTCTCCGGATTCCCTGTTTGATCTGATATAATATCTTGAGGACATGCCTGCTGCCAGTCCAAGCATCATGCCATGGTAAAAGCTTTCTGTGGCTCCATCAAAACAACTGATGCAGGTAATCATATATTTTCGAAGGAATTCCTGAAGTTTCTTCCCATCATTCAGATACAGTGCTTTTTCAAGTCCTACCATGATATTACCATCCACTGTCCCCCTGAGCCAGGATAAAATCTCTGTATTGTAAACTCTGCGAATCTCCTTATTCGGTAGCGCCAGCCCCATAAATGTCCCAAATTCTGTTTCAACTACATCACTTACAGGTTTTAAATATCCCGCAAGTAACAAGAAGCTGAAGATGGTATCGGTTCCATCCGTTATCCTCGGATAGATGACATCCATATTTAGCGATGCCTGAACGGTCTGCCCCTGCAACAGCGCAAAAAAGGTTTTCTGCAATATCCGGTGTAAGAGATATCATGATCTCATTATCACTGGTATTGGTCCAATATGGTTTCGCCTGACAGTTATTATAGAAATAGTTGGAAACAGACCAGGATTATAGATTTCTGTACTTCCGAAACGATATCCGTCGTACCACTCACGAAGTTCTTCCAGTTTTTCCTCCTGTCCATAATATGCTGCCATAGTGTCCACTTCATCCACAGTAAATCCAAAGTATTTGCTGTATTTCTCATCAAGCACAGAATTTACGATTGGATTATTAAGTCCGCTAAACAGATTCTCCTTTGACACACGGAGGATGCCGGTAAGAACACCCAAAGCAAGAGCAGGGTTATCCTTAAGACCTCCGGACATCAAATTACGCATAAATGTAATCACTTCATTATAGAAACCTCCGGAATGTCCCTGTTGGATTGGAGTGTCATACTCGTCAATGAGAATGACTACCTTGGACTGATGATGTTTTTCCAACATGCGTCCCAGATTCAGGAGTGCTCTGGTATACTCCACCTCACTCAGCTCATCCAACTGCATTCTGGACAAATAGTCCTGTTCCACCGGATTAAGGCTATCGCTTGTAAAAAGCTCATCATGCCGCATAAATTCATCACGAATTACATTTTTAATTGCCGCATAAGTACTAGCCCAATCCGAAAACTTGCATCCTTGAAAGTGATGAAAATCACCGGAAATGCACCTTGCATCTTCTGATATTTTTCACCGCATGCCCAAATCTGCTTATCTTTGAAGTAAACGGAAGTATCCTCTTTTGTTTTTTCAAAAAAGTTTTAAGCACATCAAGAGCAAGTGTCTTTCCAAATCTTCGTGGTCTGGTAAACAAAATGACCGGAACCTGATCATCAATCAAATCACGGATCAGAAGTGTTTTATCTACATAATAACTGTTCTTTACTACATCCATGTAAGATGTATTCCCAACTGCGCAAGAAAGAACCTCTCCATTTCCTGCTTCAGGTTTTTTAATGCCAATGTAATCATATACAGTCTCCTCCGGAACCATCCAATTGCGACCTTTTCTTAAAGCGCCTTCCAGTTTTCCAGCATTACATAACCCTACTACTCTTCTTGTTGATAATCCCATAATCCCGGCGGCTTCTTTTGTTGAAATATATCTGATATCGGTCATGTTATCGCTCCTTTCGGAAATAGTATAGCATTTATCGGAAATTTCAGTAATTTATTTCCTCTGGATTTCCATTATATTTCCTCTGTATTTCTGATAAAATGCCCAGTTTCTCACATTTAACAGTATATTTTCTAGTTAAAAATGATTCCTGGCCTCCGTCTGTGATCTTATGTTTGATAAAAATATCATTCAGGTATATAAATCTAAGGGATCCAAGACAAGACTTGTGATTCTCTGCCCCCGGCTGAAAGTAAACCTGATGAAGTATTGTGTGATCCATCGCAAGTATACAGCTCTTTCTCCTATGTCCTATGTGTTTTTACAGATGAGACAACAGGAAGCGATCAACTCCAATGTGATCAAGCAGCTCTTTGCCCGGATAAAAAAGAAATCCGGCATAGATCGGCTTCATCCCCATCTTTGTCGACATACTTTTGCAACGTCATATATTAAAGGCGGCGGTAACATCGAGATGCTCCGCCTGCTTCTTGGACATACGGATTATAAGGTAACCAGAGTTTATCTGCATCTTGCACAGCAGTCATCCCTTCTGCATGAAGATATTTACCAGCTTGACCCTGTGTTCTTCAAGCGGTATCAGTAGCATAAAATACTTTTATGCCCCTGTGGAACTTTCTCCATAGGGGCGTAAATACTTCATTTCTATCTATTCCCAGACACCTTTATTTTTCACTTTCCCGTAAAACATAAAAAACACCCGTCCCCGCGGCAATCGCTTTGTCCGCAAAAACAGTGTTCTTAGTGCGCCTTCAGGGGTTCGAACCCTGGACACCCTGATTAAGAGTCAGGTGCTCTACCAACTGAGCTAAAGGCGCATATTCTTTTGTTTTCTTTGTGTTGATGTTTTGTTAACTCCTCAACGCAAGTGATATTATATATAATGTGAGATAAAATGTCAATAGGTATTTTAAAAAAATTTTAGAAAATTTTCTATTTCTTTTATTTTTCCTTTTTTTCATCCTTTTTAGACATCTTATTTAGCATCTTATTGACCTCTTCTGCTGACTTTCGCACCTGGCTGAAAGTATCGTCAAACTTTTTATGCTCATATCCAAACTGTACCATCTTATTATGGAAGGAACTTTTTCGTTTCATAGGCAGACTCCTTCGGGGCGCGAAGCGCCCCTTGGATTTTCTTACACTATATTATGCAACGCAGGCTTCATATTCCAGTCACAGAAATACAACATCTATAAAATATTGTATTCCTATCCATTAGCTATCCAGCAAAACACTAAGACTTCAGACAGATATCCTCAATCTGTTTTCACTACACATCTCTACACTAGTATGACTCACGCTAATTAACAATCTGATTCATGCTGAAACATAGCAAAAATTTATCCCCTTGAAATCACCATCTTACAAATCGGATTCCCCATAGAGGAAAATTTCTCCTCATACTCCGTCATCACATTCCCCTGCACCATCTCTTCATTATGATGCAGATCAAAGGTATAGTTTTCCAGATTCCAGCCTGCCTCTTTCACTTCTTCCAGTGAAAACTCAAACAGGTCCCTGTTATCTGTCTTAAATTCCACCTTTCCGTCCTGCACCAGAATCTGGTCGTAACGCGCCAGGAATTCTCTTGATGTCAGACGGCGTTTTGCATGGCGTGCTTTTGGCCATGGATCGGAAAAGTTCAGATAAATTTTATCCACCTCTCCCTTTTCAAAAATATCCGGCAGAAGTCTGGCATCTACTCTCATAAAGAATAAATTGGAATAAACCTCTCCGTTCTGCTCCAGCTCTTCTCTCTTCTGCAGCGCACGCAGAAGTACACTGTCATACATCTCGATTCCCACATAATTGATCTCCGGATGAAGACGCGCCAGGTCCATCAGAAAGCGTCCTTTTCCCATTCCTACTTCTATATGAAGCGGCTGCTTTTTCGCAAAAACTCCGCCCAGTGTCCTTTCTTTGTCTGTGGCTCCTGCACCACATAAGGGCTCTCCAGAATCGCATCCTGTGCCCCAGGGATATTTCTTAATCTCATAGTCTCTCCTTATATATTTTATTAGTAAAACGTTAATCGTCCACCCTCTGTCTCTTTATATCAGACAATATAAACTATAACAATTCCATCTCTATCTTCTTTGATATTATGGCAAAATTATCTCCTTGCCATCAATAAATCTTCCTATTATATTCCTGTCATCTCCCGCATAGCAGAATCTCTCCGCTCTTTCCTCCGGGCTCAGGGTAAAGCCTTCATCCTCCAGTCCGTCAAGCACCAGCGCATTAAACCGATAGCCTTTCTCCAGAGAACCTGCGCGGTCAAATACGCTTCCGCCAGCCTTGGTTGCCATATGAAATGCCTGTGCAAACGTTATGCTTCCATTTCCTTCCGGTTCATAAAACTCTTTCAGTTTCGAAAGCTGTACTGCTCTTGCAACCTGTCTGTAAACAGCCGCATGCTGTCCGCCTCCGATATCACAGCCCATGGCGATCGGAACGCCTTTCTCACTTAATGCTTTCGCCGGCATAATTCCTGCTATAATATTGGTAGTTGCATCCGGGCAATGCACTGTTACGCTGCCAGCTTTGCGAATAATATCCAGATCTGCCTGAGATGGAAAAATATAATGTGCAAAAAGAGACGGTCCATGTTCCAGCAGTCCATTTCTCTCATAAATCTCTGCATCCGAACCATAATCTGGAAATAATTCCAACGTCCATTTCACCTCTGCCTGAGATTCTACCAGATGAGTCTGCAATCCGCAATGATATTTTGCAGCCAGTTCGCCCAGTCCTTTCATTAACGGCTCAGAACAGGTCGGTGCAAATCTCGGTGTCAGAATCGGCTGCACAGTTCCTTTTCCCTGATGTTCTGCAAGGAAGCGCTCTGTCTCTTTCAGGGATTCTTCTGTCGTCTCACACAGATAATCAGGAGAATTCATGTCCATATTCACTTTACCCACATACGCATACATTCCCTTATCAGCCAGCGCCCTGAACAGGTAATCTGACGCATCATAATGAATCGTCGTAAAAAAGACTCGCATGAAACGTTCCTTGTCTGAGCAGTTCTGTCACTACCTGATCATACACATTCTTTGCGTAATCCATGGATGCGAAACGGGCTTCCTGCGGAAATGTATAATCATTAAGCCAATCAAAAAGCAGCTTGTCCATTCCGACTCCACGCTGCACAAACTGGGAAGCATGAATATGCAGGTCAGAGAATGCCGGTATGATCAGACCTCTGCCATAATCTTTTACCTCCACTCCCTGAAATTTCTCAGGAAGAGTTTCATAAATTCCCTCAACGAAACCATCCTGCACTACCAGATAGCTGTCCTCAAATACTTTCAGTTTCTCTATACTTTCCGAATATAAAATATCTCCATGACATACAAAATCCGCCATTTTATCCCTCCTGAATTAATTATACATAAAACGTAACTGTGAATGCACTGAACAATTGCGATAAGTCATTATACCACACCCATTCACCCAATAACATCCATTTCCCCGCCTTGTTTAAAAAATAACAATTTTTTCCTCTCTAAAGAAAATTTAGATGGTTTTTTTCAACAAAAGGGTGTATTATATCTAACAGATATTACTATTTGCACATAGTAAATCTGAATTTTTTGTAAAATTTTGACAACTAAGGAGGTTGAAGATGGAGCAGATACTTAACAAATTATCTGAAATCGAGCTTACAGCCCAACGCATCATGGAAGACTGCGACCGACAAAAGCAAGTGCTTTCTGAAGAAGCGGAAAAGAAATGTAAAGATTACGATGATCTGCTGGAATCTCAGACAAATGAACAGATTCTAAAGATCCGTCAGCAGCTTGAAGAAGAAAAAGACTCCCGACTATCGCAGTTACGGGCAGACACCGAGGCTACCTTTTCTTCTCTTGATGCCCAGTATGAGCAGCAGCACACACAGCTTTCCCGGGAACTATTTGAGAAAATTTTATCTATGTAATCAAATACAAAATATCAGGAAAGGAAGTGAGCAATAATGGGAGGCGTACTCTCCTACAGCGGACTTTCCACGAAAATCCGCGCAATGCAGAGCAGGCTCACTACCATGGAGCAGTTCGAGGAAATTCTCCAGCTCTCCAACGTTACACAGGTAGCTGCCTATCTGAAACGAATGCCGGAATATTCTTCCAAATGGGATGCACTGGATGAAAACACACTGCACCGAGGCCAGATTGAGAAGCTTCTGAAGAAATCTATTTTCCAGAATTTCTCCAGAATCTATCACTTTGCAAATCTCGAACAGCGTAAGTTTCTGGATCTGTATTCCAAGCGATATGAGATTCGTGTACTGAAAGAAGTTATGACAAATATCTTCGATCACCGCGACACAGACCCTGTTGATGTCTCTCCGTATCGTGACTTCTTCCGCCTGCATTCCAACATCGATGTAGACCGGATCACAGCCTGTTCCACCATGGAAGAACTGATCTCCTGCCTCAAAGGAAACGAGTTTTATATCCCGCTTTCGAAGATTCAGGAACACGAAACGGCGCTTCTTTTTGACTACGGTATGGCACTGGATCTGTACTATTTTACACAGATCTGGAACGTACGCAAGAAGCTGTTTAAAGGCAAGGATCTGGAAGAAATCACCCGTACCTACGGCGAGAAATTCGATATGCTGAACCTGCAGTTTATCCAGCGTTCCAAACGATATTTCAACATGGATCCGGCAAGTATTTATGCGCTTCTGATCCCTATGAATTATAAATTAAAGAAAGAAGAGCTCACCGCTCTGGTAGAAGCTCCGACACCGGAAGATGCCAGAAGGATTTTCCAGAAAACATGGTACGGCACCAGATATGGGCAGCTTACTGTTGCCAATCTAGAGGAATTTTACAACTATATCCTCCGCAGTATCCTGGAAAAAGAAGCGCACAGGAATCCCTATTCTGTGGCAGTGATCTATTCCTACCTATATCATAAGGAACATGAAGTAAACCGCCTGACGATTGCTATTGAATGCGTCCGTTATGGCGTACAGCATGATGAAGCCATGCGTTATATATGTAATAACTGACATAACTCATGAGCTGATATCCACAAGCTTTATAATCTGCACATAATATTTTTTTGCAGACTATAAAAACTATAGAATAATACAGCAGATTTCATACAAGTTATATATTCATATTATGTAAACTGTATTAAATACAACTAACCAGGAGGTGAATTTATGATTGAGAAAATGAAGTTTCTGAGCATTACCGGTCCGAAAACCGATATTGACAGAGTGGTAAACACCTACCTATGCAAGTACGAAATCCATCTGGAAAATGCCCTTTCCGAGCTGACTGCAGTGGAGAGTCTTTCTCCCTTTATGGAGATTAATCCATATAAAGAAGCACTCACTACTGCTAACAGCTTTTATGAGGAGCTGACGGATACAAAGCAGATTTCCGCCCGATCAATGAATACGGAAGAGGCATTAAATACCATCCGCCGGCTTCAGTCCGATTATCAGGAACTGAGCAATACCCGCGCGGATCTGGAGAGTCAGCTTGCAGCACTTGATGAATCTTTGCGAGTGATCAGACCATTCAGAAACATCAATTACAACCTCTCCTCAATCCTGAAATTCCAATTCATCCACTTCCGTTTCGGAAGAATTGAGAAGGAATATTATCAGAAATTTGAGAAGTATATTTATGAGAATCTGGACACAATCTTTATCAAATGTGACGAAGATGACCAGTATATCTGGGGTGTATATTTCGTGCCGGAACATGAAGCACAGAAGGTCAAAGCTGTCTATTCTTCCATGCATTTCGAGCGGATTTATATGCCGGATACTTATGAAGGGACTGCCAAATCAGCATTCGAAGAACTCACCAAAAAACGCAGTGATGTAGCTGCCAGACTGGAGTCTGCGAACCAGAAAAAAGCTGATTTTCTCCAGCAGAATAAAGAAGATATCGCAGCATCCCGCAACGCGATCGCACAGCTTTCCGGCAACTTTGATGTGCGTAGACTTGCAGCATGTACATGGGGATAAGGATGTCTTCTATATTCTATGTGGATGGATGACTGAGAAAGATGCACATTCTTTTCAGACAGATATCAAGGATGACAGCCGTATCTTCTGCATTATTGATGGTGAAGAAGACGAGCATCTGAAACCTGGCGTGCACCAGCAGCCGCCGACCAAATTAAAGAATCCGAAGCTGTTCAAACCTTTTGAAATGTATATCAAAATGTATGGCCTTCCAGCCTACAATGAGATGGATCCGACATGGTTTGTGGCACTGACCTATTCCTTTATCTTCGGTGCAATGTTCGGTGATGTCGGACAGGGATTGTTGCTCTTTATCGGCGGTTTCCTGCTTTATAAATTTAAACATATCACACTAGCAGGTATCATCAGCTGCGCAGGTGTATTCTCCACATTCTTTGGATTTATGTTCGGAAGTATCTTCGGATTTGAAGATGTGATACCTGCCTTGTGGCTGCGTCCGATGAACAATATGATGTCTGTTCCGTTTATCGGAAAACTGAATACTGTATTTATCATTGCCATTGGTTTTGGTATGGGAATCATCCTTTTATGTATGGTATTTAACATCTTAAACGCATGGAAAGCCGGAGATATCGAGCATATCTGGTTCGATACAAACTCCGTAGCAGGTCTGGTATTCTACGGATCCGCAGTTGTTTCCATCGCACTGATCCTGACCGGTCATACACTTCCGGGAGGAATCGTACTGTTTATCATGTTTGGTGTACCGCTGATCCTGATTTTCCTGAAAGAGCCTCTCACAGCCCTTATCGAGAAGAAATCAGAAGTTATGCCGAAGGAAAAAGGAATGTTCATTGTACAGGGACTTTTTGAAATGTTTGAAGTCCTGTTAAGCTACTTCTCCAATACCCTTTCCTTTGTCCGTATCGGAGCTTTCGCAGTCAGCCATGCAGCTATGATGGAAGTTGTCCTCATGCTCGCAGGCGCGGAAAGCGGAAATCTTAACTGGGTAGTGGTAGTCCTTGGAAACCTTTTTGTATGCGGTATGGAAGGTCTGATCGTAGGTATCCAGGTACTCCGTCTGGAATATTACGAAATGTTCAGCCGTTTCTACAAAGGTACGGGACGTAAATTTGAGCCATTCCGCTCCGTAAAATAAACAAAGAAAAGATATCAAAACGTATAATACTTTTCAGTCAAGCGGATATTCGCAATCCGCTTCGCTACTTGCTCATAACCGAATAACTGCTTCGCAGTTTATTCGGTTAAAATAAAACCAAGAGGAGATTTAATTATGACAACAATAGCACAGATTATTTTAGCAATCGCATTGGTACTCAGCATCATCCTTCCATTTGGATACTATCTCATTGGCGAGAAAAACCGCGGTCGTTACAAAACAGCCATCGGCGTAAACGCATTCTTCTTCTTTGGCACAATGCTCATCGCCATCGCCGTAATGTTCACAGGTGCTTCTTCTGTACAGGCTGCTGCCGGTTCTGAGGCAGGTCTTGCAACAGGTATGGGCTACATCGCAGCAGCCCTTGTAACCGGTCTTTCCTGTATCGGTGGTGGTATTGCCGTTGCCAGTGCGGCAAGCGCAGCTTTAGGCGCTATCAGCGAGGATCAGAGTATCCTTGGTAAATCCCTTATCTTCGTAGGTCTTGCAGAAGGTGTTGCCCTTTACGGACTGATCATCTCCTTCATGATCCTGGGACAGTTATAAGTATGCAGATGTTTTTTGATCAGCGACAATATCGATACCTACACAGGGATGAGACTGGCAGGTGTAGAGGGTGTAGTTGTTCACACACATGATGAATTAAAAGATGCTTTGCAGAAAGCCATCTCCAATAAAGAAATCGGAATCATACTCCTGACCGAGAAATTCGGCCGGGAGTTTCCTGAAATTATTGATGATGTAAAGCTTCATCACAAGACCCCTCTGATCATCGAAATCCCCGACAGGCACGGTACTGGACGCAAACCGGATTTTATTACCTCATATGTAAATGAGGCGATTGGACTAAAACTATAGGCAGGTGTTAACATGACAATTGATGAAAAACTCAGCCATTTTTATGATATCACTGTTGAAGATGCCCGCGCAAAAGCTGCCGCCATTCTTGAAGAGCACAGACAGACTCTGGAAAAAATGACAGAAGAGCGCAAGGCCCTCAGTGAGGAAAATGCCCAGGCACAGATCAAAGCAGAAACCGCTAATGCAAGACGTGAAGTAAACAAGGCGCTTTCCGCAGAACAGCTCACGATCAAACGCGACTGGACCAAGAAACAGAATGATTTAAAAGAGAAAATCTTCTCTGAGGTAAAAGAACTTCTCAAATCCTTCACCAAAACTTCGGAATATGAAGATTATCTCAGTGAAAAGATCAAAGAGGCTCTGGACTTCGCCGAAAACGATGAAATCTCCATCTATCTTTCCCCGGAAGACAGCGCACTTTCAGAGAAGCTTCAACAGCGCACAGGCGCATCCATCCAGCTCGCCAAAGACTCTTTCCTTGGCGGTATCCGCGCCACGATTCCTCACAAGAACATCCTGATCGATCACTCTTTTGCAGGAAATTTCGAGGCAGCATACAAAGAATTCAAGTTTGACGGAGGACCAGAACATGAGTAATACAGGTATTATCTACGGTGTCAATGGCCCCGTCATTTATCTGAAGGGCGACAATGGATTTAAAATCTCCGAGATGGTTTATGTAGGTCCGGAACATCTGGTAGGTGAGATCATTGGCTGAAAAAAGGCATGACCACCGTACAGGTTTTTGAGGAAACTACAGGACTCAAACCAGGAGATACAGTTACAGGTACAGGAGATGCAATCTCCGTACTTCTCGGACCTGGAATCATTCACAACATCTTTGACGGTATCCAGCGTCCCCTGGAAGAAATTGCCAAAGCTTCAGGCAAATATATTTCCCGAGGTGTCAGCGTAGACTCTCTTGACACAGAAAAAAAATGGAAAACACACATCACAGTAAAAGAAGGAGATGTCGTAGGACCTGGTTCTATCATCGCAGAAACCCAGGAAACCGATTCTATCCTTCATAAATCCATGGTGCCTCCGAATCTCACAGAAGCCACAGTTATCCATGCGGTTCCTGACGGAGAATACACCATTCTGGAACCAATCGTAACCATTCAGTTCGCAGACGGCACTACCAGAGATCTGGCACTTGCGCAGAAATGGCCGATCCGTATCCCAAGACCGACACACAAACGTTTCCCTGCAAGCGTTCCGCTTGTCACAGGCCAGCGTATCCTGGATACCCTTTCCCGATTGCAAAAGGCGGTACAGCCGCTGTTCCAGGAGGTTTCGGTACCGGTAAAACAATGACACAGCATCAGATTGCCAAGTGGTCTGACGCAGATATCATCATCTACATTGGCTGCGGAGAGCGTGGTAATGAGATGACTCAGGTTCTGGAAGATTTCAGCAAACTGATCGACGAAATCCGGGAACCTGATGATGGACAGAACCACACTGATTGCCAATACTTCAAACATGCCGGTTGCGGCACGTGAAGCTTCTATTTATACAGGTGTTACCCTCGCGGAATATTACCGCGACATGGGCTACGACGTAGCATCATGGCAGACTCCACTTCCCGTTGCTGAGGCACTTCGAGAGCTGTCAGGACGTCTGGAGGAAATGCCTGCCGAGGAAGGTTTCCCTGCATATCTGGCATCCAAGCTGTCCGCATTCTATGAGCGTGCGGGAATGATGCAGAACTTAAATGGAACGGAAGGCTCTGTCTCCATTATCGGAGCTGTTTCCCCTCAGGGTGGTGACTTCTCAGAGCCTGTCACACAGAACACCAAGCGTTTCGTCCGCTGCTTCTGGGGACTGGACAAATCTCTTGCCTATGCCCGTCACTTCCCTGCGATCCACTGGCTGACCAGCTACAGTGAATATCTGGAAGACCTGACACCATGGTACAGAGAACATGTTTCCCCGAAATTTGTGGCAGACAGAAACCAGCTGATGGCGATTCTGAATCAGGAAAGTTCCCTGATGGAGATCGTTAAACTGATAGGTAGTGACGTTCTTCCTGATGACCAGAAACTGACACTGGAAATCGCCAGAGTCATCCGTCTGGGATTCCTCCAGCAGAACGCTTTCCACGCAGAAGACACCTGCGTACCTATGGAAAAACAATTTAAGATGATGGAAACGATTCTCTATCTTTATGAAAAATGCCGCGCGCTGATCAACCGCGGAATGCCTGTTTCCATACTCAAAGAAGGCAACAATATTTTTGAAAAATCATTTCCATTAAATATGATGTAGCAAATAATCAGCTTGAGAAATTTGACCAGTATAAACAGGATATCGACACTTTCTACGACGACATTATGAAGAGAAACGGCTGATGCCGGGAGAGGAGAAGTTTATGGCAATTGAATATTTAGGCTTAAGCGAAATAAACGGACCTCTGGTGGTCCTGGAAGGCGTCAAAAATGCCTCCTATGAGGAAATCGTAGAATTTCACATGGATGACGGGACTCGCAAGATCGGCCGTATTATTGAGATTTACGAGGACAAAGCTGTAATCCAGGTTTTCGAGGGAACAGACAGCATGTCCTTAAGCAATACCCACACAAGACTGACCGGACACCCAATGGAGATCGGACTTTCCCCGGAGATCCTGGGACGAACCTTCAATGGTATCGGCCAGCCAATCGACGGACTGGGCGACATCACCCCGGAAGTCAAATTAAACATCAACGGACTTCCACTGAACCCGGTAGCCCGCGAATACCCACGAAACTATATCAACACCGGTATCTCCGCGATTGACGGACTGACCACGCTGATCCGTGGTCAGAAGCTTCCGATTTTTTCCGGAAATGGTCTTCCACACGATAAGCTGGCTGCACAGATCGTACAGCAGGCATCCCTGGGAGAAGGCTCTGATGAAAAATTTGCCATTGTTTTCGCAGCAATGGGTGTCAAATATGATGTCGCAGAATTTTTCCGCCGTACCTTCGAGGAAAGCGGAGCTGCAGACCACGTAGTCATGTTCCTGAACCTGGCAAACGATCCGGTTGTTGAGCGTCTTCTTACACCGAAGATTGCCCTCACCGCCGCAGAGTATCTTGCTTTTGAAAAAGGCATGCACATCCTGGTTATCCTCACAGATATCACTTCTTTCTGCGAGGCCATGCGAGAAGTTTCCTCCTCCAAAGGTGAGATTCCTTCCCGAAAAGGTTATCCCGGATATCTGTACAGTGAGCTTGCTACTCTTTATGAGCGTGCAGGAATTGTCCGCGGCGGCACAGGCTCTGTAACCCAGATCCCGATCCTGACCATGCCTAATGACGATATCACGCATCCGATTCCTGACCTTACAGGATACATCACAGAGGGGCAGATCGTACTGGACCGCCAGCTTCACGGCCAGGCTATTTATCCGCCGATCAATGTTCTGCCGTCCCTCTCCCGTCTGATGAAGGATGGTATCGGTGAAGGCTTCACACGTGCTGATCATCA
>ENA-OQLB01000803-OQLB01000803.1-human-gut-metagenome-genome-assembly--contig:-NODE-803-length-15921-cov-7.119729_pt1 | contig 15921 bp, 20 predicted proteins | sample MGYA00242656_ERZ504813 | MGnify/ENA primary metagenome ERZ504813 (study PRJEB26092, sample SAMD00036388) | human gut metagenome | host: Homo sapiens | study: EMG produced TPA metagenomics assembly of... | reverse complement strand
CGAATCATCGGCTCTTTTTGTTTCGTATTTGAAAGAACAAACTCACCAAATAAAAAAAACGATATTCGGGTGGGTTATTTTGTTATACCCTAAATTACCCTCTGAATTTGTTTTTAAATTTGGAGGGATTTTTTTATGTTCTTTTTTCGGGCGGTTATTCATCTGCTCATACGAAGTAAAATTTATCAATACATAGCATATCAGAGAATGGCAGGAAACCAGTTAAAAAAATTTCTGCCAGTGCAGCGGTACTTCTCACCTTGAAAGTGGAAGTACAATCTCCATACAACAGAATTTGTATTTCCCATAACCGTGAAGGTCACAGAGCCTTTGCGGTTTTTCTTTTGTCGTTTTTTGTTGGAAAGTGCCGCAGGGCTGTTTGCCCTTGCAAGGAGGGCGGGTGACAGCGGTGACGGCGGTGACAGCGATATTGGGATACCCCCTGTTACTGTCATTGACGCTTAAAGCCATGTAAGTTGGCGGCTCTGCCCTGCGGGTGACAGCGGTGACGGCAGTGACAGTGATTTTAGGATACCCTGCCGCTGTCATCCTACGGGAGAACACCCCGCAAACGCAAAATGCAGGCGTGGGATTCACCCGCCCTTTTCGGGCGTGTAAAATCACCCCTGCGGTCAGAAAAATCTCTCCGATTTTTCCGACTGCGTTTACAGGGTGTAACACACTACACTTTGCCCTGCAAAGAGCCGTGTGCAGACGTTCCCTCTGGACTCCCTTATGGCAGGTCTTACGCCCTGCTATCTACGCCTTGCGGCTTCGGATAAAAGAACGGCGGCATGACGGTTACAGCTCTTGCGAGGGAGTATCCCAAAAACACCGTCACCATCGTCATGACCGTCATGCAGGGGATAAGGGTGACAGTTACGGCAATCGGCAGGGGGCATCCCAAAACTGCCGTCACCACCGTCACCGCTGTCACCCAAAGGGCAGTTACCCGCCGAAGAAAGGAAGATGATGGATTATGCCCTATGCAATCCTGCGTTTCCAGAAACGCAAAGCGGGCGGCGTTGCGGCTTGCGAACGCCACAACGAGCGGAAGAAAGAAGCCTACAAAAGCAACCCAGATATCGACATGGAACGCTCTAAAAATAACTATCATCTTGTCGCACCGCCAAAGTACACCTATAAGAAAGAGATTAACCGAAAGGTAGCCGAAGCAGGGTGCAGGACAAGGAAAGACAGCGTGATGATGGTGGAAACGCTCATCACGGCTTCACCAGAATTTATGAACCAGTTACCGCCCGAAGAACAGAAAGCGTATTTTACGATGGCTCTGGATTTCATTTCGGAGCGTGTCGGGGAGCAGAATATCCTCTCCGCAGTCGTCCACATGGACGAGAGAACGCCCCATATGCACCTCTGCTTTGTGCCGATTACACCAGACAATAAGCTGTCCGCCAAAACAATTTTAGGCAATCAAAAGAGCCTGTCGGAGTGGCAGACCGCCTACCATGAGCGGATGTCCTCACGTTGGAATCAGCTTGAGAGAGGTCAATCTTCGATGGAAACCAAGCGGAAACACGTCCCCACATGGCTCTATAAGTTGGGCGGCAGGCTTGATAAGCAGTATGGGGAAATCGTGTCTGCCCTGTCCGACATCAACGCCTTTAACGCAGGGAAAAAGCGTGACAAGGCTCTGGAACTGGTTGCCGCATGGCTGCCCGAAGTGGAGAAATTCTCTAAGGAAATCGGCAGACAGCAGGCGTATATCGACAGCTTAAAGGAGCAAATCGGGCAGGAAGCCGACTATGCAGGGCGTATGCGTGATGAAAAGTACGAGCAGGAATTAAAGGTGCAGAAAGCCAACCAGAGGATATTTGAATTGCAGAGAACCAACGAGCAGATGGGGCGGCTGCTCTCAAAGATACCGCCAGAAGTGTTGGAAGAATTACAGAGAACAGGCAGAAACAAATCAAGAGAAAGGTAAAAAGTGAATGAAGAAACAGGATTTTAAGGTGTTAAAGACCAAAGATTTATACCCGTTTCCCGACAATCCGTTTCATGTTGTGGAGGATGAAACGCTGTCAGAGTTAGCGGAAAGCATCAAGGAATTTGGCATTGTCACGCCGATAATCACACGCCCGAAAGAGGACGGGAACGGTTATGAAGTGATTGCGGGGCAGCGGCGTGTCCGTGCGTCCGAACTTGCAGGTATAAATACCGTGCCTGCATTTGTCCTGCCCTTAGACCGTGACCGAGCCATCATCACCCTTGTAGACAGTAATTTACAGCGTGAAAATATCCTGCCATCGGAGCGGGCGTTTGCCTACAGGATGAAATCCGAAGCCATGAAGCGGCAGGGTTTCCGCACAGACTTAACCTCGTCACAAGTTGTGACGAAGTTGCGGACGGACGACAAAGTGGCACAGGCTTCGGCGTGGGCAGGATGACCGTCCAGCGTTTTATCCGCCTGACGGAACTGATACCGCCGATTTTGCAGATGGTGGACGAGGGGAAAATCGCCCTCACACCTGCGGTGGAACTGTCCTTTTTGAAGAAAGACGAGCAGGAAAATCTCTTTGCCACGATGGAGAGCGAAGAAGCAACGCCCTCACTCTCACAGGCACAGCGGATGAAAAGCATGAGCCAGAGCGGGCAGCTTGACATGGATATGATATTTTCCATTATGACGGAGGAAAAGGGAAACCAGAAAGAAACCTTGAAAATCAACACAAGCAAACTGAAAAAATACTTTCCGAAGGACACAACGCCGAAGCAGATGGAGGAAACCATCATCCGACTTCTGGAACGTGAGTTGCAGAGAAAACGGAGCAGGGACAGCCGCTAACCTTCTTTTTTCGGGAAGTAAATGCAGGAATTTGGAACAGAAGAAAGACAGAATTTTAAGGAGAATGAGGTAAGGAATGAAAGAAATCCAGTATGAGATTGTAAAGGAAATCGCCGTATTGTCTGCGAGTGACAGCGGCTACACAAAGGAAATCAATCTTATTTCATGGAACGGGAGAGAGCCGAAATATGACATCCGCAGCTTTTCCCCGAACCGTGAGAAGTGCGGAAAGGGTATCACGTTGAACGCTGATGAAGCAGCGGCACTCCTTGAAGCATTACAGAAAGAAGTAAACAGCGGGGATTGATGGTATCTGATTGACAGGGCGGGGCGTTTCCAGACGTTCTCCTGCCCTGTCTGGAAAGGAAGATTTAAGTATGGGCGAGGATAGGAAAACAACTGGAAGAAGAAAGCGTATTGTGCCAAAAGGGCAAGTACAAATGATTATCAGTCGAGAATATATCGGCACACAGACCGTTGCAGAAGCGTTTGTCCCGATTATCTCCGAGGATATTCGGAAGAAGATTGCCGAGGGCGACACCTTCGACAATGAGGGGCTGTCCGCTTAGAATGTACGCAATGGAACATGAAAACGTTAGGACAGATATGGAGGTTTTACAGTATGGCAGGAATAAGAACGGAGAACAAGATTTATGAAGTCGGCATTTACTGCCGCTTATCAAAGGACGATGGCACGGATAACGAGAGTGCGAGCATTGCGACACAAAAATCCATCCTCACGGATTATGTGAAAAGGCAGGGATGGCATTTAGCAAAAACGTATGTTGACGATGGCTACTCTGGAACAAATTTCCAAAGACCAAGTTTCCAGAATATGATTAAGGACATTGAAAACGGGCTGATAAACTGCGTGATTACAAAAGATTTATCCGTCTGGGGAGGAACTATCTTGATTGTGGGTTATATCTGGAAGTCTTTTTCCCAGAGCATAACGTGAGGTATATAGCGGTCAATGACGGCGTGGACACCTTAAACAAATCCGCTATGGACATCACGCCTTTCCGCAACATCCTAAACGAAATGTATTCTGCCGATGTGTCAGTCAAGATAAAATCGGCGTACCGTGCGAGGTTTCAGCAGGGGAAATTCATGGGAACAACAGCCCCTTATGCTATGTCAAAGACCCTGCCGACCACAACCATCTGCTGATAGATGACAAAGTTGCCCATGTGGTAAGGGAGATATTCGACCTTGCGTTAGCGGGCAACGGCATCGCCAAAATCCGCAAGCACATCAACAAACAGCATATCCTACGCCCTGCCGCTTATGCGGTGGAGCAAGGGGCAACAGGCTATGAGCGGTACTTTGAGGATAACGAGGAAAACCGTTATATTTGGAGCGAGAACAGCGTGAGGGGCATTTTAAGAAGCCCGATATATGCGGGCAACCTTGCAGGCTACAAGCGGATTGCAGCCAACATGAAAAGCAAGAAACGCCCCTCTAAGCTGCCCGAAGAATGGGAAGTGATACCAGACACCCATGAGGGGATAGTCACGCAGGAGGAATTTGACACCGTACAGCAGCTTATGACGAGCCGCAGGCGGGAGCAGAACGCAGGGGGATTTGAGAATATCTTTTCGGGCGTTATCAAGTGTGCGGACTGCGGCTATGCGATGCGGGCGGCGAGTGCCAACAGGAGGAAACGCCCCGACATCATCGACTGCGTACAATACACCTGCAATAATTATGGCAGATATGGCAATGTTATGTGTACCGCACACAGCATTGAAGCGAGGGACTTATTCAATGCCGTCCTTGCCGACATCAACGCTTTGCGGATATGGCGGTCAATGATGAAAAGGCGGTCAGAGCCATAGAAAGGCGGCTCACGGAAACAGACCAGAGCAGGGCGAAATCATTAGAGAAAGAAAAGAAGAAGCTGAACAAACGCCTTGCGGAGCTTGACAGGCTGTTTTCCTCTCTCTATGAGGACAAGGTAATGGAGCGTATCACGGAGCGGAATTTTGAGATGATGTCGGGGAAATACCAGAAAGAGCAGCTTGAAATTGAAGCACGGCTGAAAGAGGTAACGGAAACGCTCAATGACAGCTATGAGAAATCGCAGGGCGTGAGGGACTTTCTATCCCTAATCCGCAACTATCAGGGGCTGAAAGAGTTGGACGCAACCATCATAAACGCACTCATAGACAAGATACTTGTTTCGGAACGTGAGAAACTTGCGGACGGGACAGTAAGGCAGGAAATCAAGATTTACTATAAATTCATCGGCTTTGTCGGTGAATTACATATCACACCCACAAAGCGGTGGACGGCGTTAAAGCCTAAAAATTGTACGGTGTGCGGTGTTGAATACGTCCCCAGCTCTGGAATATCAAAGTATTGTCCCGCTTGTGCTAAGAGGATACAGAGGGAGAAATCAAACGAGAGCAAACGCAGGAGTAGGGAGAGGAACCGAAGGGCATGTATTGAACTGTCCGCAAAAAATGACCGACTGAGCATGATCACACAGCTGGATTCCAGGGTGAGCCGGAAGATTTTTTTCACACGCTTCATCTCGCGGGCACCGAAGTTATAACCGATCAGCGGGCGCATTCCCTGGATGATTCCGTTGGCCGGGAGATACAGGAAGGTCTGCAGTTTGTAATAAATGCCAAGGATCACCACATAGCTGTCCGAGTAAGCGGCCAGCACGGAGTTCAGAAAAGAGATCAGAAACGATGGCAGTGCCAGGTTCAGGATCGCGGGAACACCGATGGCATACAGGCTCAGATCCGTTTCTTTGCTTGTTTTCAGGGCTTTGGGCGTTACACGTACAGGAATAGGCTTCAGGATATAAAAGACCATATAGACCGCAATGGTGAGCACCTGGCCGATGCCAGTAGCCAGAGCTGCGCCCCGGATACCCAGCTTCGGGAAAAAGCCGATTCCCCAGATCAGGAACGGGTCCAGGATGATGTTGCTGATACATCCCACAAGCAGGGCGAGCATGGATACTTTCATCCGTCCTACAGCCTGGAAAAGTTTTTCGAAGAAAAGGCTGATGGCAATTACTGTGGAAAACAGGAAAACGATGGTAGAATACTCCAGCCCCATCCGGATCACGGTTTCATCCTGGGTGTACATCTGAAGGAATACGGGCATAACAGCGATGCTGATCACGGTCATCAGGATCCCGTGGATCACAGACAGAAAAAATCCGTGGGTTGCGGCAGTGTCTGCCATTTTTTTGTCGCCTGCGCCAAGGTGATAGGAAACTCTGGCGTTGATTCCGATTCCGAAGCCAATGGCAACGGCGTTGATCATGTTCTGGACCGGATAGACAAGGGACAGGGCGGTCATGGCCTGCTCGCTGATCTGTGCCACGAAGAAGCTGTCCACAATGTTGTATAGTGAGTTTACAAGCATGGAAAAGACCATAGGCAGCGCCATGGATGCCAGCAGCGGGCCGACAGGCTTTTCCTTCATAAATGTGCTGTTCATGAAAATCCCCCTTTATATCAGAATCGTAAGAATATCAGGTGCGGAAAACAGAGCGTGTTTTTTGTGCATAATAAAAGCCACACAATCTGTCTTCTCGAATCGGACAGATTGTGTGGCGAAAAAAGTTCAAAACTGAAAAATCCACACGTTGTTTTAGTGTTTTCACATTAACAAAAAACAGTGCTGATGTCAAGACCGCACGCAGGAGAAACACCATAAAAAGCTGCAAAAAGAAAGGCTTGATATAAAATCGGAGAGGATTGGCAACATTAGACAGGTGCGTGCGGATACGGGCAATATCAGCCCTGAAAAGGTCGTTCTGGCAATATGCACAAAACTTGTCGAACCATGGTGGATAAGTGAAAAACTTTCCAAAAAGTTTTCCACATGACAAAAATCCGCAAATCCGCCAATAATCAAGTTATGCACAAATTTATCCACATTATCCACAAGGATAACCATGTGGATGACCTGATTTACATAAATAAATTTAAACATATGTTTTGTGTAAAATGATAAAATTGTAAAAAATGGGAAAAAAGTTTTTAAAACTATTGACATTTTTAAATTCTAAATATCATAAAATTTATTGCAAAAAAGACATAATATAAAAGAATAAAAACAAATAATCAGATAATAGTAAATGAATTCTTGAAAAACCAATCTATTTAAAAAGGGGACTATCGGATGTATGGAAATGAGGATAAAAAAGAACAGTGCCCAGTTAAAACGATCACTGCAAGGTGTTGAAAAGTCATTTTCAGGTGTGGATAAATGTGGATAACCAAAAATCCTCCGCAGAACCGGAAAGATCTGCGGAGGATTTTTTTAACTATTTTGTTTCATACGTTTGATCACCTTCAGACGTGTAAACTCTTCACGCTCTTTTTCTTCCAGAGCATTGGTGATATCTCGGGTGAGAATTTCGTATCTGGGGATGGTGATGTTTTTCAGCGCATTGGCACGCTTCTGGGTTTTTTTGATGTTGGTGGCAAGACGGATGGCGGCGTTTTCGATCATGGAGAGTTGGATGGACAGCTCCTTTACACGCTCGAAGGCTGCCTTGGCCTCGTCCAGGGACAGCTTGGTGCTGTAGTAGCGTAGGTCGCGTGTTGCCTGCTTTTTTGTCATATTCCACAAGAGGGATCTCGGTTCCCATGACACTCCTGGTTTTGATCCGGATGGAATCTTCCACAGGAACGGTATGAGAGATCTGGTCTACGAAAGCGATTCCAATTTCCATATTTGCCTTCTGAAGAGCCGCATAAGCGGTACGGAAGGTCTCATCGATCTGTGACTGGATATCCTTTGCCTGATCGATCAGCTCCATCATTTCACGGATCAGGATATTACGCTTTTTGTCCATAAGCTCATAGCCCTGTTTGGAAAGAGCCAGAGAGTTTTTTGCAAGTATGAGATTTCCCTTGGTGGGAAAGGTATTCGGATCCATAAAATCACCTCACTAACGGACGGTTTCTCTGTAATACTGATCCAGAACTTTGGTATCGATACGGTCGAGCTCTTCTCTTGGAAGAAGGCCAAGAAGCTCCCAGCCCTTATCCAGAGTTTCGATGATGCTTCGATTCTCTGTTTCTGACTGTCCTACAAACTCTGCCTCGAAGGCTTTTCCGAATACAAGGTACTGCTTATCCAGCGGAGAAAGCTCATCCTCACCGATAACGGATGCCAGAGCTCTTGCATCGCCTACCTTTGCGTAGCAGGAGAAGAGCTGGTTGGCAACATCCTGATGATCAGCACGTGTGAAGCCTTCACCGATACCGTCCTTCATCAGACGGGACAGGGATGGCAGAACATTGATCGGCGGATAGATCGCTTGACCGTGAAGCTGGCGGTCCAGTACGATCTGGCCTTCTGTGATATATCCGGTAAGGTCGGGGATCGGGTGTGTGATGTCGTCGTTTGGCATGGTCAGGATCGGAATCTGGGTTACAGAACCGGTGCCGCCACGGACGATTCCCGCACGTTCGTAAAGGGTTGCAAGCTCACTGTACAGATATCCGGGATAACCTTTTCGGGAAGGGATCTCACCCTTGGAGGAGGAAACCTCTCGCATGGCCTCACAGAAGGAGGTGATATCAGTCAGGATTACCAGGATATGCATGCCTTTTTCAAAAGCAAGATACTCAGCGGCAGTGAGGGCGATCTTCGGTGTCAGAAGACGCTCTACAACCGGATCGTTTGCAAGGTTCAAAAACATCACAACGTGGTCGGACGCACCGCTTTCTTCGAAGGTCCTGCGGAAGAATTCCGCTACGTCGTATTTCACACCCATTGCCGCAAAAACAATGGCGAATTTTTCATCGGAGTCTGCTCCCAGGGAAGCCTGCTGAACGATCTGTGCAGCCAGCTTATCATGTGGAAGACCGTTACCGGAAAAGATCGGCAGCTTCTGGCCGCGGATCAGTGTGGTCAGTCCGTCAATAGCGGAGATACCGGTGTTGATATAGTTTCGTGGATATTCACGGGTTACCGGATTCAGCGGAAGCCCGTTAATGTTCAGGCTGACCTCCGGTGTGATCTCGCCAAGCCCGTCAATGGGCTGGCCGATACCGTTAAAGGTACGTCCCAGGATCTCAGGAGAAAGCCCGATCTCCATAGGATGTCCGGTAAGACGTGTGTGTGTATTGCCGAGGGACATATTGTCAGTTCCCTCAAAAACCTGGATAACGGCCTTGTCCTCATAGATTTCCACGATACGGCCGATCTTTTGAGTGCCGTCCTCCATGTGGAATTCCACGATCTCCTCGTAAGATGCGTTTTTTACACCCTCAAGGACAACAAGAGGGCCGTTTATTTCACTCAGGCCAAGATATTCGATTGCCATAAACTGATCCCTCCTTTAACCGTTTCTTTCCAGTACATTGTCGTAGAAGCGGTCGATATCTTTATGATATTCATCAAAACGCTCCAGCTCTTTGTTTGGAACTTCGTATTTGATGGCGATGATACGTTCAAAGATCTTATCCTCTTTCAGTACGGAAACCGGCATGCCACGGTTTACAAGAGCACGGCATTTCTCGTAGAGATAGAGGATGGTTTCCATCATCAGGAACTGTTTTTCCATAGGAACACTGGTGTCTTCCTGGTGGAAAGCGTTCTGCTGCAGGAAACCCAGACGGATGACTCTGGCGATCTCCAGCGTCAGTTTCTGGTCATCCGGAAGAACGTCGCTTCCGATCAGTTTGACGATTTCCATAAGAGAACTTTCCTGATTGAGGATTGCCATGATCTGGTTTCTGTCGTAGACGAATTTCGGGGAAACATGCTCTCTGTACCAGGGAGTCAGGTCCTCCAGATATTCGCTGTAACTGGTCAGCCACTGGATAGCAGGGAAATGGCGGGCATAAGCAAGGGCCTTGTCCAGTCCCCAGAAGCAGCGGACAAAACGTTTGGTATTCTGTGTGACCGGCTCGGAGAAATCACCACCCTGAGGGGAAACTGCACCGATAATGGATACGGAACCCTCTGTTCCGTTCAGGTTCTGCATCATTCCCGCGCGCTCATAGAAGGCGGAAAGTTTGCTTGCCAGATATGCAGGGAAACCTTCCTCTGCTGGCATCTCCTCCAGACGTCCGGAAAGCTCACGGAGAGCCTCGGCCCATCGGGATGTGGAGTCTGCCATGATCGCTACATCATAACCCATATCACGGTAATATTCCGCAAGTGTAACACCTGTGTAGATGGAAGCCTCACGGGCTGCAACCGGCATGTTGGAGGTGTTGGCGATCAGTGTGGTACGGTCCATCATCAGGTTTCCGGATTTCGGGTCGATCAGCTTGCTGAAGTCCTCAAGAACCTGTGTCATCTCGTTTCCACGCTCGCCACAGCCGATGTAGATGATGATATCTGCGTCAGACCACTTGGCGATCTGGTGCTGTGTCATGGTTTTTCCTGTTCCGAATCCGCCGGGAACTGCGGCAGTGCCTCCCTTGGCAATAGGGAAAAGGGTATCCAGGATTCGCTGGCCGGTAAGGAGCGGAACGCTGGCCGGGAAACGCTTGTAGGTCGGTCGTGGAACACGGATCGGCCATTTCTGGGCAAGTGCCAGTTCTTTTTCAGTTCCGTCATCAAGGCGGATGGTAACAATGGGCTCCAGAACGGTATAGGCACCGTCAGGAACTGCATGGATAACGGTTCCGTGTGTGATCGTGGGCGGAACCATGGATTTGTGAAGGATGGAGGCGGTTTCCTGTGTCTCGGCAATAACCGTGCCTGCACCGATGACGTCACCTTCCTTTACGGTAATGTGGGTTTCCCATTTTTTTTCTGTGTCAAGAGAGTCAACGCTGACACCACGGGAAATATATTTTCCAGAGGCCTGGGCAATCTCTGCCAGAGGTCTCTGGATACCATCAAAAATATTGTGGATGATTCCCGGACCAAGGAGAACGGAAATAGCGTCTCCTGTTCCGATAACAGTTTCTCCGGGTTTCAGCCCTGTAGTTTCCTCAAAAACCTGTATGGTCGTCATATGTTTCTTAAGACCGATGACTTCTCCAACCAGTTTTTCGGGGCCTACATAGACCATCTCGGAGATCTTGAAGCCGGTGTCGCCCTTGAGGTAGATAACAGGACCGTTAACACCGTAGATAATACCTGTTTTACTCATGTGCTGGACCTCCGTCAAATTTGAATTCTCTGTAAGCTGCTTGATAGCCTTCCTCAAAGGAATTGTCGATGAGGATATTTTTTTCAGGGATTATCGCCTTGATCCCGCCGATAAAGGATTCATCGGAAACCTTCAGCGGGAAACCGGTCTTTACAGTGAGAGATTTCAGACGGGGTTCATCTTCTTTTGAAAGATAGATCTGGATCTCATCGTGTTCCGCGAAGCAGACAGCTTCCTCGATCTTTGTACAAAGATATTCTTCATAGCGGGGAGATTCCATGAATTTCAGGATCTGTACCCGGACATCTGCAAAAAGTTTTTCTTTTAAGCGGCTCTGTCTGGCAGTCCAGTTTCGCCGGATGTGAAGCTGCTCTGCGGAAAGTGCCTTGTTGATCTCACGCTTTGCGTTTGCGATCTCGGCTTTGCGGGAACTGGCAGCATTTCCCAGAGACATTTTTTTATGTTCCTCCAGTGCGGCATCCAGGGCTTCCTTGTGTTCCCGGACATCTTTTTCCGCCTGATGGCGTGCTTCGTCCACGGAGGTGTCATAGAAGTGTTTAAGCTTCTCTTCAATTGTCATAATATCACCTGCCTATAATTTTAATCCGATGGCCTCATTTACATAAGATGTAATGAAATCAGTCTGCGGCCGGTACCATGTCTGTCAGGAATTTCAATGATGAGAGGTGTTTTGTGATGAAGCTTGACATCATCAATGATCTCAGGAAACTCCCGACCGAATTTTTCGGTCAGGAGTATGATTCCGATCTCTTTGTCTGCGATGGTGCGCTCCAGAGCTTCCTTCAGCTCGTCGTGCTCATGAACGATCACACCCTCTACACCGGCCAGTCTCATTCCTGTCAGAGTATCAATATTGTCACTGATCAGATACATTTTCATATCAAAGTTTACCCAGGATCATGAAGGAGATGATCAGTCCATAAAGAGCAACACCTTCGGCAAGACCTACGAAGATAAGAGATTTACCAAGGATGTTCTGATCCTCACTGATTGCTCCAAGTGCTGCGCTTGCCGCACTGGCAACGGCAATACCACCACCGATACAGGAAAGTCCGGTAACAAGTGCTGCTGCGATGTAACCCATACCTGTTGCAAGGCCTGCGTCAGCGCCTGTAGCAGCCTGTACGGAAGCTCCGCCTGCAAATGTTACTGCAATGGCAACAAGCATGATCCCGAAGAAGAAAAAGGCGTTGACACCAAGAGCTGTTTTGTAGCGGCCGCGGCTTTTTCGCCGAGAAGATAATAACCAAATGGAAGAATGATGCTGAATACAAGTGCAACTGCGATTGTGATCTGTGTAATGACTGTCATGATGATGACCTCCTTAATATTCGTTTAATTGAATGCCCGGATCAGAATGCGTTCCGACTCTGGCATTTTATTTGTTTTTTGAGCAGAACGGCTCGAATTTCCGTCCGCTGCCCTTGTAAAAACGGCTGAACATTTCGTAATATTCCAGACGGAGTACCTGGATACCTACGATCAGGCCCTCCATAGCGCATACGAATAGGTTTCCGAGAATGATGACGATCCAGTTCGGACTGCCGTTCTCCGCGCCTGCAAGCATAAGTACAACCTCCATCATAGCTGCGTGGCTGACTGCAAAAGCACCGATACGCACGAAGGAGAGTGTATTGGAAAAGTAGCTCAGGATAACCTCGAACAGTTCAAAGATACCCTGTACGATAAACATGCCTTTTTCTTTTGGCATAACCTCGGCCTTTTTTTCTACCAGGTTTGTAAGAGGCTCCTTGAAGAAAATAAGAAGCAGCGGTAAACCAAACATAATGGCAAGGACTGCACCACCCGGAACTGCATGCCCGGATACAAAGAGTCCGATGCAGAGAACTGCGGAGCCATAAAATACAAGTCCTGCCACAGCGTTGGTGTCAAACCAGGTTTTTCAACATCATGCGTCTTAAAGGAATTGATGATGTTGAAAACCATACACAGGAGGATGATTCCCATGCCGAAGCCGATGGCAACGATAAATACGGTATTCAGTTTTCCGATAAAAGGTATGGTCGTCATACTGTCTACAGGCCGTAGCCACAGAGCAGGTATGACATCCTCAAATCCAAAGATACTTCCGAACATCAGACCGAAAAATGTGGAAAAGACTCCGGCGCAGCTGATGATTCCGGCAAGATCGATATGCTTCAGCTTGTACAGGAGCAATCCTCCGATAAAGAGCAGGAGTCCCTGTCCTGCATCACCGAACATGGCTCCGAAAATAAAGGAGTAGGTGATGGCAACAAACCAGGTAGGGTCCATCTCGCCATAGGCGGGAAGTCCGTACATTTTTACATACATTTCAAAGGGCTTGAAAAGCTTCGGGTTTTTCAGCTTGGTCGGTGGCTGATGGTTCTGGTCGTGCTCCGGCGTATTGGTATCTTCTCCGTCTACCAGGCAGAAGATTTTTTCGTCGGATGAGATTTCGGCTTGAAAAGCTCTGGTGTCGGCTTCTGTCATCCAGCCGCAGAGAATATAGAAATTCTCATGCTTTCCGGTGCAGGCAGCCGCTTTCCGGACATCGAAATTTCTGGAAAACTGAAGAAGTGTGTTTCTGGCGGTAACGATGGTTTCTGCCTGATCCGCAAGAAATCTCTGGTATTTCTGCTTCTGTGTTTCAAGATGTTTCATGGCATCCTCGTATTGTTTGCTTACGCTTGAAAATGCCTGCTGGGCAGTTCCGGTATAATTATCCGGCACAAAGATCTTCTCAAAGTGCATAGAAGAGTAGGCGGCATCAATTTTGTGTGCTTCGTGCTTCGGTACGAAGTAAACGCCCCAGACGTATTGGTCATCTTCATCGCATTTAAGGAAGATCGTGTTCAGATTGTCGTAAATATATTTCTTGAATTTCTCATAATACTGTTTCTCGATACGTCCGAAATGAAAATGGATATACTTCAGATGAAGTATGGATGAAATATCATAATCAATATTTCGGAAGGGACGTATGATTCGCAGTGATTCTTCCAGAGAGGAACATTTTTCTTCCAGATCGGACTGTTCCTTCTGGATCTGATCCGCCTGGGAGCGGATCTCCTTTACTGTGGAAAGTGCTGTTTCAATACCCGGGCTTCTGTTGGAAGTGGCCGGAGGAGTTTTTAGCTCCTCATAAATGGTATTGATGGAATTTAAGGCATCTCTGTAGGGGTTGACCTCCAGGAAAGGCGTCAGACTTTCTACTGTGGTCAGCTCTGAGAGAGCGTTTTCCAGATGGATCTCGTACTTGCACAGGTAGGTGTTTACAACCCGGTCGATATCTGCCTTGGGACCGGTGATGCTCAGAAAATTCATTTTTTCAATCACGTTGCTACCTCCTGGTTATTAACCGTTGCGTATATAACGCAGGGATTGTTCTGGGTCCACGCCATAGCGCACGCATTCAAGGGCAATGGTCAGACGGTTGACTTCATGTTCTTTGTGATATAAATAGGAATAGATGACTGCTACGGAATAGGGATCCTTGCGTGCTTCCTGTTCCAGTATGCTGCGAAGAATATAGTTATAAAATTCTTCCAGACTGGCGACGGTCAGCTGTTCGTATTTCTTACCATAATAAGTTCCATTGAAGATACGACGGAACTCTTCTGGTGTAGGGGCCTCCACAAGGGTGGTGATCTCCTCTTTGCGGAGCTTGTAGTTCATGGGGACCAGCAATGCGTAAATAGCAGCCGATTCCATCTGAAAGCAGCGTTTGGAGCGCTGGATGAACTGCAGGTTCAGCATATCGAATTTTTCACCGTAAGCCTTGGTGATCTGTTTCAGATCGTTACCTTTGAAAAGCTTCTTCCGCACATTCCAGATCTGTGAAAAATACGAAAGGTCAAGTGCCATGCCGAAGTCAAAAAGCGTGGCATTTCCACGTTCGTTGACCTGAGACAGCGGAATAAAAAAATCATTTCCCTTCAGTGCCGCAATGAATTCATCCATATTGGTGCAGGCGGTAAGCCTGTCAATGTCCAGCTTGGAATGATGTCTGAAAAAATCGCGGTAGGGAGAAATATCTACGGGATCGGTGTCCCGGTGGTCAAAGAGATTCGTCATGATTTCTTTCAGGACGCGGATCTCATAACGCTTCGAGTAAAGCGACAGGAACGTTCGCTGTTCCTGATTTGCAAAGTGGTAAAGCCTTGAAAAATTCAGGAAGATGGATTTCTTCAGGAGTTTTTCTATCTGTCCGCGGTGAAGATCATTTTCATCGAGACCGGACCAGATATTCTGATATTCGGGAGTCCGTTTCAGGTAGGCTGTTACCTGGGGGACATTGGGAAGCTGAACGATTTCTTCCAGCTGCTCATCTGTCACAAGCCTGCTCTGCATGGCGCGGATCTTGGTGGAGAGTCCGCTGTATGAGAGGACAGAGCCATTGAATCACTTCCTTTCCCTTCAGGTTTCGGTGATGCCTGTTATTTTCTGAAACAGCTCACTGCAAAGACTTTCGTGATGGGCTTCGTAATAGGCATCCAACCTGGATAGCTGGTCTTCGGTTTCTGCACGAAGCTCATTGATCCGGCGTCTTTCTCGCGGGCCAGATCTTCACGGATTTTCCGGATCTCGTCGCTGGTTTCTTTTTCAAGTGAAGCGTCGAATTCCTTCGTCTGTTTTTCTGCTTCTTCCGAGAGAGCCTGTTTCTGTCGCGCAGCGTCCTGCATGATGGCATTGGCTGTAGCTTCGATTTCCGAAAGCTTATTTAGGATTTGTTCCATAGCGCCCTCCTTGTTTGTTTATTGTTTATAATTGATTTTTATATGATACACCTTTTTTTTAATGGTAAAAAACAACTAAAAAATTGTTTAAAATTTTTTTTGACGATGTACAGCTACGTACGTCTGAGCATCGATCGATGTACAGCTACGTACGTCTGAGCATCGATCGATGTACAGCTCGTACGTCTGAGCATCGATCGATGTACAGCTACGTACGTCTGAGCATCGATCGATGTACAGCTACGTACGTCTGAGCATCATCGATGTCACTACGTCGTCTAGTC
>ENA-OQLB01000802-OQLB01000802.1-human-gut-metagenome-genome-assembly--contig:-NODE-802-length-15926-cov-1.814609_pt1 | contig 15926 bp, 23 predicted proteins | sample MGYA00242656_ERZ504813 | MGnify/ENA primary metagenome ERZ504813 (study PRJEB26092, sample SAMD00036388) | human gut metagenome | host: Homo sapiens | study: EMG produced TPA metagenomics assembly of... | reverse complement strand
CGATTCATGTACGTATTTCTGGCTTCTGGTTCATGCGTCCGCGGCTCGAATTACGAGTCGAGGACTCCCCGCCCTCCGGCAGCGTCCATCAACCGCAGCTGGATCTGGCCAATATCAATGATCACACCAATATCTTCACTCGGTATTGGCGTTGGCTGACCGGTGTCGTCACCAGATGGGACTGGGGACTGTCCCTGATCTGGGGTCGGTCAACGGTGCGCTTGCGCCGCGTATCGTTGCCTCCACCGAGCTGGTGACGATCGCCACAGTCCTTTCCATCGTGCTTGGCGTGGCGCTCGGCATCTACACCGCGCAGCGCCAGTACAAGTGGCAGGACCGCCTGTTCGGCACCACTGCCACGTTCTTCCTGGTCATCCCGACCGCCGTGTTCGCCCTGCTTGTCGTGATGCTCGCCATCTTCATCAACGGCGCCAGCGGCTTCCGCCTGTTCTATGTGACGGGTCTGTCCAGTTATACAGGAAATAACTGGTTCCTGAGATTGGCTGATTTCGGGCAGCACATCATCCTGCCGACCATCGTGCTGACGATTCTGGCATGGTCTCCTACCATCTGACGCAGCGCACCTACCTGCTTGACGAGATGCACGCCGATTACGTGCGCACCGCCCGTGCGAAGGGTCTGACCCGCCGCCAGGCCATCCGTCGCCACGCGTTGCGCGCATCCCTGATTCCGACCGCCGTCAACGTCGCATTCTCCATCGCCTCGGTGTTCACTGGCGCGGTCATCACCGAATCTATCTTCGCCATCAACGGCTTGGCCGGTACTTCATCCAGGCCATTCTCGACAACGACATCAATGCCTCGGTCGCCATCGCGGCGTTCGGCGGCGTGTGCACCCTCGCCGGTGCGCTGCTGGCCGACATCGTGTCCGCATGGTTGATCCGCGCATCAAGATGAGCTGAGTGCAGGGGATGTGAGAAACAATGACTGATACAACCGTCAAAAACAACGAAACGACACAGAAAGAGTCCGACGAGAGCACGTCGAAGGGCGATATCAAGCACATCGGTTACGCCGGCCTGATCGCGCGTCGTTTCTTCCGTCAGCGCTCCGCCGTGGTCGGACTGATCATCCTTCTGGTGCTTGTGTTCTTCGCGCTGTTCGGCGGCCAACATCGGCAAGTGGGCGTATGACGACCCTGACTTCCTCGCCCTGTCGGCAGTCCGAGCGCCAGCCACTGGCTGGGAACCGACTCCGGCGGCTCCGACCTGTACGCCATGGTGGTGCGTGGTCTCGGCAAGTCGCTGATGATCGGCATCATCACTTCGGTGGCGACGATGGCGATCGCCTCGCTGCTGGGAACGGCCATCTCCTTCTTCGGCGGCTGGGTCGAGCGCGTCGGCATGTGGCTGCTCGATATGCTGCTCGTCGTGCCGTCGTTCCTGCTGATCGCAATGATCGTGCGCACCGCGAACGCACCACCGGATGGATCTGGCTGATCATCGGCCTGACCGCGTTCGGCTGGGTCGGCTATGCGCGAATCATACGAAGCTGACGTTGTCGCTGCGCGAGCGCGACTACGTCAAGGCGGCCCCGGTTCATGGGCGTCGGATCGTTCAAGATCATCGTGCGTCACCTCATGCCGAACCTCGCCTCGATGATCATCATCAACACGGTGCTGGGCGTCGTGGGCGCTGTCAACTCCGAGACCGCACTGTCGTACCTTGGTCTGGGCGTCAAGGCGCCCGACGTGTCGCTGGGTTCCGTCCTGCAGTCCGGTGCCGTGTCCATGCAGACCGCTCCCTGGCTGCTGGTCTTCCCCTCCATCGCCCTGGTCCTGTTGACGTTCAGCATGCAGCTGATCGGTGACGGTCTGCGCGATGCGCTTGATCCCAATTCACGTGCGAGCGGAACGGTGGGTGCCTGATGTTCAGAAAGACAATGATGAAAAACAACAAGTCAAAGGGCAGCGTCTCAAGCGAGCACAAGGAGATCGTGCGCGACGACATCCTCCAGTACGAGCTTCTTGAAGGCAACGGCCCCAAGGGCGCGCCGAAGGGCGATCCGATCATGCAGGTGCGCGACCTGCACGTGTCCTTCGCCACAGAGGCCGGCGTGTGCCGTGCGGTGCGAGGCGTCAACTTCGACCTGTGGCGCGGGCGTACGCTCGGCATCGTGGGCGAGTCCGGCTCCGGCAAGTCCGTGACCGCGTTGAGCCTGATCGGCCTGCTCGACGACAACGCCAAGGTCACCGGCTCCATCATCATGAACGGCGAGGAGCTCATCGGCAAGACCGACGAGGAGATGAGCGAGATCCGCGGCGAGCGTATCGCCATGGTGTTCCAGGATCGCTGTCCGCCCTGACCCCGATGTTCACCATCGGCGACCAGATCGCCGAAGGCCTCATCACCCATCATCACATGTCCAAGCAGCAGATTCACGACCGTTGCGTCGAGCTGCTCGATCTGGTCGGCATCCCGCAGCCCGAGGAGCGTCTCAGCAGCTTCCCGCACCAGTTCTCCGGTGGTATGCGTCAGCGCGTGATGATCGCCATCGCCATCGCGAACAACCCCGACGTCATCATCGCCGACGAGCCGACCACGGCCCTCGACGTGACGATTCAGGCGCAGATCCTCGACGTGCTCGCCAAGCGCAGAAGGAGACCGGCGCCGCGTCGTGCTCATCACCCACGATCTGGGCGTGGTGGCCGGCGCGGCCGATGACATCCTCGTCATGTATGCCGGTCGTCCCGTCGAGCGCGCCAGCATCGACGACATCTTCCAGCACCCCTCCATGCCGTACACGATGGGTCTGCTCGGCGCCGTGCCGAAGCCGCACATCGCCGCCTCCCAGCGTCTCGTGCCGATTCAGGCAACCGCCGTCACTGGTCGACATCCCGAAGGGATGCCCGTTCTCGCCACGATGCCCGCTCGCCACCCGGAGTGCTCGCTGTCTGAGCCGAACCTGGAAGTCGTGGACGCGAACTCCGGTCATCTCGCCTCCTGCCGTCGACTGCAGGAGATCATCGACAAGAACATGAAGTACACGGACGTGTTCCCCGTGCCCGACCTGCTTCCCGCCGACTGGGCCGACGTCCCGCGCGACCACGCCCGGTGACGCTGGAGGTCGACCACCTGGTCAAGCACTTCCCGCTGACCGGTGGTGGCATGTTCCGCCGTACCATCGGCCAGGTCGCGGCCGTCGACGACGTGACGTTCAAGATTCGTCAGGGGGAGACCCTGGCGCTGGTCGGCGAGTCCGGCTCCGGCAAGTCCACCACGCTGATGGAGATCATGAACCTCATGAAGCCCGAGGACGGACGCATCGTCGTACTCGGCCATGACCTCGCCGAACTCAAGAAGAAGGCGGAGCGCAAGGCGCTGCGCAAGGACCTGCAGATCATCTTCCAGGATCCGATGAGCTCGCTCGACCCGCGCATGCCCATCTACGACGTGCTCGCGGAGCCGCTCAAGGTGCACAAGTGGAGCAAGGAGAAGATCAACCGCCGCATCGGCGAGCTGATGGAGCTGGTCGGCCTGAACCCCGACTACGTGGATCGCTTCCCGGCGCAGTTCTCCGGTGGGCAGCGTCAGCGCATCTCCATCGCCCGCGCCCTCGCCACCGATCCGAAGGTGCTGCTGCTCGACGAGCCGATCGCGTCCCTCGACGTGTCGATTCAGGCGGGCATCATCAACCTGCTTGAGGACCTGCAGGCCAAGCTGAAATCTCATACCTGTTCGTTGCGCACGATCTGGCGGTCATCCGCCACATCTCCGACCGCGTGGCCGTCATGTACCTCGGCCAGGTGGTCGAGCTCGGCGAGACCGAGGACGTGTTCACCCATCCGCGTCACCCGTACACGCAGGCGCTGCTGTCGGCCATCCCCGTGCCCGACCCCGTGGTCGAGCGCACCCGCCAGCGCATCATCCTCAAGGGAGACCTGCCGTCTCCGTCCGAGAAGCACCCGGGATGCCGTTTTGCGTCCCGCTGCCCCGTCAAGCTGCGGCTCACTCCCGAGCAGCAGAAGATGTGCGAGACGAAACGCCCGGTTTTGACGTCGGATGACCAGATAGCGACCGAATTCGCCTGTCACTTCCCGCTGGACGTGAACGACGAATCCGCGCCGTTCTAAAGTCTTTCGGGCGTCATATGACCGGCCCGATTGCATTGGTTTCGCCGAAAAGTGAAAAGTGACGCCAATGTTAACAAGACGTGGTGTATCATCACGGTTTTAGTTGCGAGATATTTTGAAGGAGAGAACGGCACGCGCAACTCGTGCTGTTCAGGAGAGGAATGCAAAGTATGAGTTTTGCATCTACCGCGCGTAAGGTCACCGCCTTCGCCGCCGCTGCAGCCACGCTCCTGGCGCTTGGTGCTTGCGGCAACAGCAACAACGGCAGCGCCGGCAACAACGGCGCCAAGTCCACTTCCGAACCGCAGGAAGGTGTTCCCACCAACTACACCGGTTCGTTCCCGATGCCGGATCCGGGCAAGGCCTACAACAACCCGAAGGATCGCGGCGAGCTGAAGCAGGGTGGCACCCTCACCCTGCCGATCACCGAGATCGGCCCGAACTGGAACGCCATTGACGTCAACGGCAACACCGTGTACATGGATGGCCTGTGGCACTTCTACATGCCGCGCATCTGGGAGTACCCGGCGGATGGTTCCATGGAGAACATCAAGCCGAACGCCAACTACGTGACCAAGGTCGAGCAGACCTCCGACAGCCTGAGACCGTTGTCTTCACCATCAACGACAAGCTCCTGGAACGACGGCACCCCGATCACCTGGAAGGACTTCGAGTCCACCTGGAAGGTCCAGAGCGGCAAGAGCGACAAGTTCACCCCGGCCCTCACCACTGGTTACGACCAGATCAAGAGCGTCACCAAGGGCGACACCGACAAGCAGGCCGTCGTGACGTTCGAGAAGGACTTCTACCCCTACCAGTCCCTGTTCAACCTGCTGTACCCGTCTGAAGCCCTCACCGGAGACGACACCAAGGACGGCGACACCTTCTCCAAGGGTTGGTCGAACGACTCCCACTCCGACAAGTGGGGCGCCGGCCCGTTCGTCTCTCCAAGAGCTCCGACTCCGAAGTGACCTTCACCCGAACCGAAGTGGTGGGGCGACAAGCCGCTGCTGGACAAGGTCGTGCTCAAGCAGATGGAGCCGTCCGCTGCCATGAACGCCTTCAAGAACGGTGAGATTGACGCCGTCGGCGCTTCCGACGCCGAGTCCATGACGAGCGCGAAGACCGTGAAGGACGCTTACCTGCGTCGTTCCTACGACTCCGGTGTGTACACGCTGACCATCAACACCAAGAACATCCCGCTGGAGGTCCGCAAGGCCTTCGTCCAGGGCGTCGATCGCAGCCAGCTGCAGAAGATCTCCTTCCAGGGCATCGAGTGGACCGAGAAGACCCCGGGCTCCCTGATTCTGCCTCAGTTCCAGAACGGCTACGAGGACAACATGCCCGCTGAGTCGAAGTACTCCACCGCCAACGCCACCAAGACCCTTGAGGACGCCGGCTACAAGAAGAACAGCGACGGCTACTACGAGAAGGGCGGCAAGGTCGCGGCCATTACGTACACGACGTTCTCCGACGCCGCCGCCACCAAGGCCCAGGCAACCGCCATCCAGAAGATGGCCAAGACCGTCGGCATCAAGGTGAGCATCGACATCAAGGCGTCGAACACCTTCTCCGACACCGTCGGCTCTGGTAACTGGGACATGATCGGCCTCGGCTGGTCCGCTAGCGACCCGTTCGGCTACGCGTCCTCCGCTTACCAGCTCTACGGCTCCAAGTCCGGGTCCAACTTCTCCTTCACCGGCTCCGACGAGATCGACAAGGAGCTCGAGTCCATCCCGGGCATCAAGGACAGCACCAAGGCCATTGCTCAGTTCAACAAGGCTGAGAAGGAAGCCCAGAAGCTGTACGCTCAGATCCCGTACGAGAACGGCCAGATCACTGTCGCCGTCAAGAAGGGTCTTGCGAACTACGGTCCTGCAGGCTACTCCTCCGGTGCGCGTGTCATGGTGACCGCTCACCCCGAGAACCTCGGCTGGGAGAAGTGAGTCGTCTGACTCATCGATCTCATTGAGATAGCGATATAGAAATCCCCCGTGGCTGCAAAGTCACGGGGGATTTCTTGTATGTGTGGACGATGTTGGACCACCCCCAGCCGGCCATGCCGGCAGCCTCCGATAGCGGGGGCTGCCAGCCGAAGGCTGACTGGGGTGGTCACGCTGGCAGAGCGGGTATGCCCCGCTCAGCGGCAGACCTTGGAGATCGGCTGCCAGGGCTGCAGGGTCACCGGTTCGGAATCCACCGCGGCGAGCGTGCGCTCGTCCAGGTATTCCTTGCGGATGATGAGCTCCTGAACATAGCGGTCGAACCACGCGCCGGAGGCGACATAGTAGCCGTCCTTGCCGTTGTCCTTGCCCCAGCTGTTCTCCACCTTCCAACGGTCCGGCTCACCGGCCTTGTCGAGGTTGACGCCGGTGAGCGTCATGGCGTGGTTGCTGCGCGAATCGTTGTATTCCAGACCGTGCGCCTTGTCCGATGCGAACTCGGTGCCGAACAGCTCATCCACGCGCACGCTGCCACGATCGAAGATGCCGGCCTTGCGCAGTGAGAACTGCGCGCAGTCGCAGGCGAACCAGATGGGTGGCCTGCGGTCAGCTGGTCGACGGCGGCCTTGCGGAACACATCGAGCGGCACGTTGATGAAGTCCATCGGAGCGGCCTCCGCCACGTTGCCCACGAACGCCAGCTGATAGCGGCGGTAATACGGGGTAGAGGCGAGCGGGGAGTTCGTCAGGCTCACGAAATCATCCAAATCCTCGCCCACGTACTTCGCGTAGAACTCCTGCGGCGTGATGCCGTGTTCGACGATCTGCCTGCGCGAGTCGATGCCGGACTTCGTGCCGGACTCGGATGCCTTGGCGTCATCCTTGGCGTCGTCCTTGCCTCGTCCTTGACGCGCAGCAGCAGATCGAAGCTCGCCGGTGGCTCACCCATTGCGATAGCGCAGATACGGTACACGACCGACATCTGCCCGGTCTTGAGCGAGCGCAGCTCCTCAACCGACTTGCCGGCCTGATGGGCGTCGCGCAATTCGGCGGCGAACTCGCGCAGCTTCGTGTTCAGGTACTGCTCGAACGCCGAGGAATCGCGGGAGTTCGACGACTCCGGGTAGGCCTCCTTCGGCACCAGACCGTACTTCTTGACCAGCGCGACGAACATCTGCCACCAGCCGCCATCGTCGGCCGGGCCTTCGTTGACCGCCTCGAAGATGCGGCTGTCCGTGGTCTTGTCGAGCGTCTTGAGCACGTTCTCAAGGTAGAAGTTCGACTTCTCCAGCTTGTCGTAGAAGAACAGATAGCTTTCGGAGAACTCGAAATCGTCGAGGTTCCACTTGTGCATCAGCTCGTAGCGCAGCGTGTTCAGCGATGCGAACATCCAGCAGCGGCCGGAATGCTCCTGCGAGGTGATCGAACCCTGCTTGAGCTCGACCGAGAACGTGCGGGGAAGCTCGCGCACGCCACGATACGAGGTCGCGGCCTGGAGAATGCCGTTCGATACCGCCGCGTTCGCCGCCACGAGGTTCGCGCGGTCCGCGTTGAACGCCGCGGAGTATTCCCTGAGCTGTTCCGCAGTCAGTGCCAGGTTGTCGGCTGGTTGGAAGCCATGTCCATGATCCTTTCCTATTGTCGGAATGAAAAACTGCCACGAAGCAGTCTACTCCGCCTACGTAGGCCGTGTGTGAGCGGGGAGCGGAAGATCCTCCGGTCGAAGCTGCGGCTCGCACTGTCAACGGGACGGATATAGGATGGCCCCATGATCACCATCACCACATCCAACGTGAACGGCATCCGCGCCGCCAAGCGCAAGGGCATCGAGACGTGGGCGGGCGAGCACGCCCCGGACATCTGGTGCATGCAGGAGGTCCGCGCCCCGCAGGACGAGCTCGATCCGATATTCGGCGAGTTCGGGTTCGAATACGCCACCGCCGGCAAGATCGCCGACCAGAGCGAGCTGACGGCGATGAACGAGGTCTGCCGCGTCAAGGGACGCGCCGGCGTCGGGCTGCTGACTGACCTGCCCGTGACAGCCCGGCGATACGGTTTGCCCGGGCTGGACGAGGATGTGGATTCCGGCCGATGGATCGAGGCCGACGTGACGACGCCACAGGGCTATGGAATCACCGTCGCATGCGTGTACGTGCACGCGGGCAACAGCGACGATCCGGTGAAAATGGCGCAGAAATACCGCTTCCTTGACACCATGCTCACGCGCATGGGTGAGCTGCGGGACGAGGCCTCGCGCGGCGGCCGGCAGGCCGTGCTGTGCGGCGACTTCAACATCGCGCACACGCCGCTCGACATCAAGAACGCCAAGGCCAACATCAAGCATGCCGGGTTCCTGCCCGCCGAACGCGCCTACGTCGACCGCTGGCTGGGGGAGTACGAGTTCGTGGACGTCATACGCTCGCTCGCCGGCGACATCCAGGGGCCGTACACGTGGTGGAGCCAGCGCGGCAGGGCGTTCGACAGCAACGTCGGCTGGCGCATCGACTATCAGTCGCCACTCCGGAACTCGCCGAGACGGCACGAGGCTTCGTCATCGACAAGCGCCCAGCTATGACGCCCGCTGGTCCGACCATGCGCCGCTGACCGTCACGTATGACGTGTGATCGTGCAATCCATGACGCGCTCTGGGCCATGCGGCGGCCGTTCGGACCGGCGACAATCCGGCGGCGTCTTCCAAGCCAATCACAAGCCCTAGTGCTACGCTAGTCACGGTTGCAACCTGTACAACGAAATGAGGAACCCATGGGACTGTTTGGATTCGGCAAGAAGAAGCGTGAACGCGAGGAAGCCGAAGCGAAGGCCGAGAATCGCGAGGACGAGGCCGCCGTCGACACTGAGGAGACCGCCGCCCCGACCGACGTGGCGGACACGTACGAAGCCGCGGCGAATCCTACGGACCGTGGGACGTCGATGACGAGAACGTGCCGGATTACGACGAGTACCTCGACATGGGCTCCTACTACCTGCCGTATCTCGCGGGCCTGCAGCTGCGCATCAAAGGCGAACCGCAGCACCCAGGAGATCCTCGGCGCGACCATCAGCTACGGCGCGTCCAGCCTGGAGATCGAGGCGTTCGCGGCGCCCAAGACCATGGGTCTGTGGGACGACGTGCGCGCCGATTTGCTTGAGGCCAACGAGAAGGCATCCGAACACGCGGGCGTGTTCGGCACCGAACTCCACCTGCCGGTCACCGTCAAGGGCGGCAAGACTGTGAACACGCGCATCGTCGGCGTGGATGGCCCGCGTTGGATGCTGCGCGGCATCTTCTCCGGCAAGGCCGCGAACGATGACGGCAACTCCGACACCGAAGCGCTCAACAAGTACTTCGCCGACATCGTCGTGGAGCGCGGCGACGAGCCGCTCGCCCCGCGTGATCTCATCCCGATGCACCCGCCGGTGACCCCCGCCCAGCGTCAGGCGGCGGCCAAGACCAATGACCAGGCTGACGACAAGGAGCACCTCGACGACATCCCGGACAAGCCCGAAGGGCCGTTCGACTCCGATCAGCAGACCGAGGTCAAGACCACGCTGTCGCGTGGACCGATGTTCTCCGAAGTCCGCTGACGAATCCCGGCGCTCGACGCCGGGAGCCAAGGAACGAGCATGACCGATCAGAACCAGAAGAAACGTACGGGTATGGCGTCCCTCGCCGCCGCGGGCGAGGGGGAGGGCTTCTCCGTCATCGACGCATCGGCGGGCCGCGCGGCGTCATCGAATCGATGCTGCCGGGCGTGTTGTTCGTCGTGTTGTTCGTCGTCACCAGCAACCTCAATCTCACGATCGGTGTCTCCGCGGCGCTGGCGGTGCTGCAGGTCGTCATCAGGCTCGTGCAACGTCAGTCGGTCATGGGCGCTCTCAGCGGCCTGATCGCCCGTCGGCATCTGCCTGATATGGGCGTGGCAGAGTCATGAAGCGCGCAACTATTACATGTTCGGCTTCCTCACCAACGCCGTGTACATCGTGCTGCTGTCCTTCACCCTGCTCATCCGCGTGCCCGGTCTGGGCTCATGGTCGAGTTCATCCGTACCATCCCCACCGAGCATTTCCGCGCGTGGCTGCACGGCTGGCTGGACGACAAGCCGCTCAGGCGCGCCTACACGATCGTCACCGTGCTGTGGATCGGCGTGTTCGCGCTGCGTCTCATCGTGCAGGTGCCGCTGTACCTCGCCGATTCCGTGGCGCTGCTGGGCACGGCGCGCCTGCTGATGGGCATACCGTTCTGGGCGCTGGCGATATGGGTGTCGTATCTGATCATCGCCACCCCGCTGCACCGGCACATCGCCGCGGCCAAAGCGGCGGCCGGCGGCGGCAAAGACGATGACAGTGACGGCCGCAACAGCGGTGATGAAGGTGACAACGCAGCCGGACAGGCCTGATCCGGTCAAATCGCGAAAGGAAACAATGAACGCGCAAGTGCGTATCGAACGTTATGCCGACCAGGGACGATGCGTCGGGCATATCGATGGCCGTGTGGTATTCGTGAGGTTCGCCCTGCCGGGCGAGCTGGTGCAGGTCGCATTGGATGAACCGCACGACCGCGACGACCGCTACTGGACCGGCGAGGTCGTCGAGGTCATCGAACCGAGCCCCGATCGTGTGGATCCCGCATGGCCGCTGGCCGGGCCGCTTGCCATGGGTGGTGGCGTCGGCGGCGCCGATCTGGTGCACGTGAGCCTGGAAGGGCAGCTTCGCTGGAAGCCGTCACCATCGGCGATCAGATGAGCCGTCTCGGGCACGTGGACGTCACCGTGCCGGTGGAACGGGCCGAAGGCGACACTGAGAACGGCGGCCTGCACTGGCGCACCCGCATCGAGATGATCGCCGATGACGACGGCATGCCGTCGATGCGTCGGCGCGGCTCGCACAAGCGCGTGCCGCTGGACACGATGCCGCTCGCGACAGACAACCTGCTTGCCGTCGCCGATCGCGAACACGTGTGGGATGGCGGTTCGAACCCGGATCCCAAATTCGCCTGTCTGTGCCCGAACCGAGGAAGCAGCCCATCGAGGGCAATTACGCCGTGCTCGTGGACGGCGAACTTCGCGCCGGAAACCGGCATCTGATGGAGACCGTCACCGTGAACGGACGTGACTTCCAATACATGGTCGACGCGAACGGCTTCTGGCAGGTGCACCGTCAGGCACCGGTCATGCTCGCCGGCCATGTGATCGACCTAGCGAACAAGGCGCTTGACGGCATGACCTCCGCCTGCATCTGGGACTTGTATTCCGGTGCCGGACTGTTCACGCTGCCGCTGGCCACGATGACCGCCGAACGCACGCGCATGCTCAGCGTGGAGGGCGGCAAGACCGCGGTGAAGAACGCGCAACGCAACCTCCGCGCGTTGAACCTGCCTGATGTGGACGCCCGTTGCGGCGATGTGTCCGCCACGCTCGCGCACGTGCCGGCCCATCTGTCACGACCCGATCTGGTCGTGCTCGATCCTCCCCGCGCCGCGCGCACGCCAAGGTGTGCCGTCAGATCGCGCAGGCAGGCGCGAAGGACGTCATCTATGTCGCCTGTGACCCGACCAGCCTCGCCCGCGACACGGCGACGCTGATCTCGCTCGGGTACCGCCTGTCGGACATCCGGGCGTACGACATCTACCCGATGACCCACCACGTGGAGACGGTGGCCTGGTTCACACGCATCGGACGGTGAGGCGATGGGTCGGGTACGCGGCGATCATGATTGCGGGTTCCTGCGGCGCATGTGGCGCCGTGGGATTGGCATCGCGTGCGCCGCGGCCGCGGTGATGTCGCTCACCTCCTGCGTGCCGCAGGGCAAGGCGGTCGGCGATACGCAGGAGAGCGAACCGGAGATCGCCCCATGAGGCGTCCAACGGCAGGATATCGTCGTCGGCGTCATCGGCTCCGTGGACACCGGCCTGGACTCTGATGTGCTGAACGCTTCAACAAGGCCGGGTTGAAGGCGCCCTACGTATCCACCAGCATGGTCGACGATCCGGATGCCGCCGCGCAGCGCGGAGTGCGGTCCATGGTCACGCGCAAGGCCACCGTCATCATGATCGACGGCATTGCCGTCAACGAGAAGAACGCCGAAGACTGGGATGCCGCGTTGCAGTCCGCGCGCAAGGCGGGCGTTCCCGTCATCCTCCTGGATCCGGTCGCCCCGCCCGACGACGATACGTTGTTCGCCGTCACGTTCACGCTTACCGGCAAGGGAGACGGCGTGACCGCCTCGACGACGCCGTCGTCACCATCGTCGACGACAAACCCCATCCCCGCACGATGAACGTCACCGACAACCTGTCCTGACCTTCCGATATCCGGAGCTCTTCCGCGGGAGCGGTAGTCCATATTTTCGCCCCGCTGGCGGGGCTGTCGCGGAGCGACTGGGGGCGGCTTGGCGTTTCATCGCCTGCCGGCTATTCCGTCTGACCGCCCTCCGGCGCTGCGCGCCACCTCCCGCCGGCGGGAGGTGTGGAGGCGTAGGTGCTGCGGTGATCAGCCGAGAGTCACGCCTCATCCTGCTGCGCTCGATGGGGACGTGTGTGAAAATACTGCCTGGGAATGATGCCCCCGTTATGCTGCCACGGGTAGCTAGTACGTATGAATGCAACCCTGAACCTGCCTGAAGTCGAGGAAAACGGCCTGACCGCCTCGCAAGTGCGCGCCTGCGAGGAGAGCGGTCAGACGAACGCGGTGAAGAGCACCACGTCGCGTTCGGTACTCGACATCGTGCGGGCCAACGTCTTCACGCTGTTCAACGGCATCATCTTCGCCGCGATGGTGCTGGTGCTGATCACCGGGTCATGGAAGGACGCGGTGTTCGGCTTCGTCATCCTCATCAACACCGGTATCGGCATCGTCACCGAGCTCAAGGCCAAGCGTACGTTGGATCGGCTGTCGATTCTCGTCACATCGGATTATGCGGTGCGCCGAGACGGCGAGAACACGGAGGTTCCTTCGCGCGACATCGTACTCGGCGACCTGCTGTGGATACGTTCCGGGGAGCAGGTGCCGGCTGACGCGCAGGTCCTGTCATCATACGGGCTCGAACTCGACGAATCGATGCTGACCGGCGAATCGCGCACCGTGCGCAAGGAGGACGGCGACCAGGTGTACTCCGGGTCGACGGCGGTGTCCGGCGTGGCGCTCGCGCGGGTGAACGCGGTGGGCGAGCACAGTTACGCGGCGACGTTGACCGCACAGGCCAAGGTATACAAGAAGACGGTGTCCGACCTGAACAAGGGCATCAACACGATCCTGAAGTTCATGACGTTTCTGGTGGTGCCGCTGTGCGTGCTGCTGGTCTGGTCGCAGATGAGGACCGTGGGCGGGTGGAACGCCGCGATAGCTTCGGGGGAGTGGCGGCAGGCCATCGTGTCAGCTGTAGCGGGCGTTGTCGGCATGATTCCCGAAGGCCTGGTATTGCTCACCTCGCTCAACTTCGCGGTCGCGGCGATGCGGCTCGCCCGCAAGAACACGCTCGTGCAGGAACTCGAATCGGTGGAGACGCTGGCTCGCGTGGACTGCCTCAATCTCGACAAGACCGGCACGATCACCGATGGCGGCATCATGTTCGACCTCTGGTCATGCTGGAACGCATGGACGGCGACGATCGCGTGGAGAGCGCGGCGACCCAGGCGCTGTATGACCTGTCGAACGAGGAGCAGCCGAACGGCACGGGTCAGGCCGTGCTCGACGGGCTGGGGGAACGCGGTTACCATGCCGGCCCGGTGCGAGCGCGCGTGCCGTTCTCGTCGGCCCGCAAATGGAGCGCCATCGTCACCCCGGCCGCAGCCCGGCGAACGGAATCGGCCGACCGACCGCGAGCCGCCGACCGTCTGGTATATGGGCGCGCCGGAAGTGATGCTCTCCGCGCTTTCCGGAGAGCACGGCGATGTGCTCGAAGCGGTCAATGATTACGCGAATTCCGGCAACCGCGTGCTGCTCATCGCGCGGGCGACGCTCATACGGAAGAGCGACGGCGATGCCGCAACTGGCGATGCCGCAACAGATTCGTCATGGTTCACGCAGTCGCCCGAACTGCTGCCGGACGCCGAGCCGGTCGCGCTCGTATTGTGTTCGGAGCGCGTGCGCGACGATGCGCAGCCCACACTGGCATGGTTCCGCGATCAGGGCGTGCGCTGCCGCATCATCTCCGGCGACAACCCGGTCACCGTCGGCGCGATCGCGGCCAAAGTGCGACTTACAGGAGACCGCGAGCCGCATGCCATCGACGCGCGCACGCTGCCGCAGGACATCAACGAGCTCGCCCGCGTGCTGGAGAACGTCGATGTGATCGGCCGCGTGCTGCCCGACCAGAAGAAGGCGATCGTCCAGGCGCTGCACACCAGTGATCACGTGGTCGCCATGACCGGAGACGGCGTCAACGATTCGCTCGCCATCAAGGAGGCCGATCTCGGCATCGCGATGGGCAACGCCGCGCCCGCCACCAAAGCCGTGGCACAGGTCGTGCTCGTCGATTCGAAGTTCTCGCACCTGCCCGACGTTGTGGCCCGTGGCCGTCAGGTCATGGCGAACATGGAGCGCGTCGCCAGCCTGTTCCTCGTCAAGACCGTCTACTCGGCGCTGATTTCGCTGGGTGTGGTACTCACCGCGATCCCGTTCCCGTACCTGCCCCGGCATATCACGTACGTCGGCGCGCTGACCATCGGCATGCCGGCGTTCATCCTCGCGCTCGCGCCGAACACGCGGCGTTATATCCCCGGCTTCCTGCGGCGTGTCGTGCATTTCGCGCTGCCGGGAGGCGTCGCGATCGCATTGTCCGTGCTGCTGTCGTCGTGGCTGTTGCCCGAGTGATGGGCTGGGATGTGAACGACGCCGCCGATTTGTCCGCGTTGCGCACCACCTGCGCGATCATCGTGTTCGTGCTGGGCGTGTTCATGCTCGCCCGCGTGGCGCAGCCGCTCAATTCGTGGCGCGGCGTGCTGGTTGCCGTATTCGCCGCGGCCGGCGTCATCGGCATGTTCATTCCGTTCGTGGCGAGGTTCTTCGACCTGCATCTGCCGACCGGGCGGGTATTGATCGCCACGGTGGCGGCGCTGCTGATTTCCACTGTCCTGTTCGCGGTCTGTCACGTCATCCTCGCCTCGGTGACGCGAATTTCCCACATATCAAGCCGACACGCCAGAGCTGAAGTAACGTATCGGTATCGTTGGTAGCGGATAATCTCTTGTGGAATAGCATTTCATTTGATCTCGGAGGAAGCATGTCTGTGCGAGACGACCAGTTGGCGACACTGAACGTGGCCGGCAAGGACTATGACTACTACCGCATCGCCGACCTGCCCGGCGTCGACCATCTGCCGTACTCGCTCAAGGTCCTCGGTCGAGAATCTGGTACGCAACATCGACGCGCGAACATCACGGACGAACACGTCAAGACGCTGCTGAACTGGGCCCCGCAGGCCCAGCCCAGCCATGAAATCCAGTTCACGCCCTCGCGTGTGATCATGCAGGACTTCACCGGCGTGCCCTGCATCGTGGACCTCGCCACCATGCGCGACGCGGTCAAGGATCTCGGCGGCGACCCTGAGGTCATCAACCCGCAAGTCCAGTCCGACATGGTCATCGACCATTCCGTGCAGATCGACAAGTACGGCGTGGCTGACGCGGTCCAGCAGAACATGGACATCGAATACCAGCGCAACGGCGAACGCTACCAGTTCCTGCGCTGGGGCCAGCAGGCGTTCCGCAACTTCCGCGTGGTACCGCCGGGAACCGGCATCATTCACCAGGTCAACATCGAATACCTGGCGAAGGTCGTCATGACGAAGACCTCCGGCTTGGATGATGGCCGCGAGCTCGCCTACCTCGACTCCTGCGTCGGCACCGACTCGCACACCACCACCGAGAACGGCCTGGCCGCTGCTCGGACTGGGG
>ENA-OQLB01000801-OQLB01000801.1-human-gut-metagenome-genome-assembly--contig:-NODE-801-length-15934-cov-6.143987_pt1 | contig 15934 bp, 21 predicted proteins | sample MGYA00242656_ERZ504813 | MGnify/ENA primary metagenome ERZ504813 (study PRJEB26092, sample SAMD00036388) | human gut metagenome | host: Homo sapiens | study: EMG produced TPA metagenomics assembly of... | reverse complement strand
AAAGAAAGAAATAAAAAGAAAACCGCAGAAAAACAAATAGAAAACGAGCGATTTCTGACAGAAAATTCACAAAGAATAAATAAAAACTATCGATAATATAAAATCCATAGATGGATCTTACGATATAAAACTTAAAATTCTGTATACAATATTCAAACATTAGTAAAACTGCACAAAAAACAGACACTTTCTTTGGAAACAAAGCTCAAAATCTGTGAAATAGAACTAAAATGTTTGAAATCAACAAAAAATGATTGACTAAAACATAACAGTGTATTAAAATAAAGACATCAAATAAAGAAAGCGCTTTTTGATAGGGTAATTAAAAGATAAAAGGTTATTTAAGGAATTATGTAATCAACATTTTGGAGGTAAAAATATGAAGGCGATTGTAAGATATGGACAGGCATTTGGTGGTTATACAATGAGAGACGTTCCAGAACCAACATGTGGACCAGAAGACATCATCTTAGAGATCAAAGCAGCAGCAATTTGTGGAGCAGACATGAAACACTGGAGAGTTGATAACGGATCTGACGAATTCAACTCAATCCGTGGACATGAGTTTGCAGGAGAGATCGTTCAGGTTGGAGAAAAAGTAACAGACTGGAAAGTTGGACAGAGAGTAGTTTCTGACAACAGTGCTCATGTATGTGGTGTTTGCCCAGCTTGTGAAATGGGTGACTTCCTTTGCTGTGAAGAAAAAGTTAACCTTGGATTAGATAACAATACATGGGGTGGAGGATTCTCTAAATACTGCAAGATTCCTGGAGAAATTTTAAGAATCCACAAACATGCGATCTGGGAGATTCCAGAAGGTGTTAAATATGAAGAAGCAGCAGTACTTGATCCAATCTGTAACGCTTACAAAGCAGTAGCTCAGCAGTCTCACTTAATCCCAGGACAGGACGTTGTAGTATTCGGTACTGGACCACTTGGATTATTCTCAGTACAGATCGCAAGATTAATGGGAGCTGTAAACATCGTTATGGTAGGTCTTGATGAAGACGTTGATACTCGTTTCCCAGTTGCTTTAGAAGTTGGAGCTACACACGTAGTTAACGGATCTAAAGAAGATGTTGTTAAACGTTGTACAGAAATCTGCGGAAGAGATAATTTAGGATTAGTTATTGAATGTTCTGGAGCTAACATCGCATTAAAACAGGCAATCGAAATGACAAGACCAAACGCTGAGATCGTTCGTGTAGGTATGGGATTCAAACCATTAGAATTCTCTATCAACGATATCACATCTTGGAATAAGAGCCTGATCGGTCATATGGCTTATGATTCTACATCTTGGAGAAATGCGATCAGATTACTTGAATCCGGACAGATCAAAGTTCAGCCACTGATCACACATAGATTAGGATTATCTGAATATGAAAAAGGATTCGATGCAATGGCATCTAAAGAAGCTATCAAAGTAATCTTCCACTATGATTTTGAAGACTAATAATTATTAGATTTAAAGACAAAAGCAGTCTTACTAAGGAGCAGAGTATGGAACGAAAATTAATGATTGCACCATCTATGGGTTGCTGTGATCTCTTTGATATGGAACGTCAGGTTCGTATCATCGATGAAAATCAGACTTCTTACATATGGATATCAAAGATGGTGTAATATGTACCAAGCTTTGGAATCGGACCAGAATTTCTAGCAGCATTAAAGGACAAAGTTAGTACACCAATGGATGCACATTTAATGATCAAGCATCCACAACAGTACCTTGAAACGTTTGCAAAGGCAGGGGCGGCCTATATTACGCCCCACACAGACTGCATCGAGGGAGATGCTTTCGTAACGATCAACAAGATCAAAGAACTTGGATGTAAAGCAGGAATCGCATTAAATCCATCCGTACCTTTAGAGACAATTGAGTATTATTTACCATTACTTGACAAGGTAACGATCATGATCGTAGACGCAGGTATTTCTGGACAGAAGGTCATTGAACAAACATATGACAAGATACGTAAACTGGTTAAGATACGTGAAGAAAAAGGACTTGATTTCTTAATTGAAGCCGATGGATCCATGAACAGAGATGTCTATCGTCCATTATACGAAGCAGGAGCAGATATGGTAGTCTTAGGACCTCCAGCACTGTGGAATAAGGCTGATGACTTCGAAGAAGCATGGGCTATCATGGAAAATGAGCTTGAAAGCGAGCTTAATTAAACAAAGAGAGGAAAAAACAAATGTCAAACAAAAACGCAAATATCGGAGCAAGACTCGACCGTCTGCCAAACTCTGGTTGGCATATTAAAATGTGGTTAGTATCCGCATTCGCATTATTAGTATGCTGGTCAAATGGTATCGGTGGAGCAGTACAGAACGTACTTTTAAATGAGTTACACTGGTTAGAGCCAGGATCAACATTACTGGCTATGTGGGGAACAACTTACACAGCAGGTCAGTTATTCGGAGCATTAGTTGGTGGTCCGATCGGTGATAAGATCGGTCGTAAAAAATCTATCTTATTATATGAAGTGATCCACATCATCGCTATGATCGGTGGAGCAGCAGCACCTAACGTAACAGTATTATATGTATTCCGTTTGATCCAGGGATTTGGATTAGGAGCATTATTAGTCGTATTATTCGCAGCATTTACTGAGTATGTACCAGGTAAGAACCGTGGTGTATGGTCTTCCAGAAACTCATTCATCGGTAACTTTGCTCATCCAATCTGTAATGGTATCGCATTAGTGATCGTTTCTACAGGAGTCAGCATGAACATGAACTGGAGAATCCAGTACATCATCCCTTCTGTATTATCTATCATTGCAAGTATCATTATTTATAACAAATACCCAGAATCTCCACGTTGGTTAGAATCTCAGTAGAGTTGAAGAAGCAGATGCTATCATGACATCAATCGAAAAAGAAATTGAAGCATCTACAGGTAAACCATTACCACCAGTTGAAGCAGTTGAAGCAAAAGCAGTTAAAAACTTACCATACTCTGCATTATTTAAAGGTAAATTATTAAAGAGAACAATTTGTGGTTCTTTAGTACTGATCGGTATGAACACAATTCAGTACACACTGATGAACTGGATGCCTTCATTATTAAGTTCATTAGGATATGATACATCACAGTCTCAGTTCATGACAATGTTCGGTCTGTTCGGTGCACCATTTGGAATCTTCCTTGCATCTTTATACATGGATAAAGTACCAAGAAAAGCAACAGGTGTTATCTTACTGATCGCCATGGCTGTTATGGGTGTCATTACATCTAAACAGACAACAATGACAGCGCTGATCGCTTCAACATTCGTATTAAATACATTTATCTATATGTATGTATGTTACGCATCAGCAGTATATGTACCAGAAATGTGGCCAACATCTGCAAAATTATCAGGATCTGGATTCTGTAATGCAATGGGGCGTGTAAGTAATATCTTCTTCCCATTCTTAGTTACATCTGTAGCAGCAGGATTTATGGGATCTAACGGTGTATTCGTACTGATCTCTGCAGTAGCAGTGATCATCGCTGTATCAATCATCGTATTCGGTGTTGAGACAAGAGGTGAATCTGTCGAAGATATCGGTAACATTGAGTAATCAAATTAGGAAATCCTAAAAATAACTTAACATAAAATATAACAATCAGTAATTGGTGCCCGTCCTTTGTTGGCCGGGCACCGAAACAAAAAAGGAGCATTTGCTATGAAAAATTCAGAAGCAATCTTAGTAACACCAAAACAATTTGAGATTCAGGAATGTGCAGTTCCAGAACCAAAAGATCATGAAATCTTAATGAAAGTTGAATATGTTGGAATGTGTGGATCTGATATTCACGGATTCGAGTTTGGACCATTCATCCCACCTAAAGATCCTAACCAGAAAATCGGTCTTGGACATGAAGTAGCTGGTGAAGTTGTAAAAGTTGGAGCAAAAGTAACAAAATTCAAACCAGGAGATAAAGTACTGATCGAACCTGGTGTACCAGATGATTCTTGTGAATATTGCCGTACAGGACGTTACAACATTTGTCCAGACGTAGATTTCATGGCAACACAGCCTAACTACAAAGGTGCTCTTTGTGAGTACATGACACATCCAGAAGAATGGACATACCATGTACCAGAAGGAATGACAACAATGGAAGCAGCATTAGTAGAGCCAGCAGCAGTTGGTATGCATGCAGCAATCCTTGGAGAAGCAAGATTAGGAAAAAGCATTGTAATCCTTGGAGCAGGAACGATCGGACTTATGGTACTTCAGGCTTGTAAGAGTCTTGGAGCAACAGACATCACAGTTGTAGATGTTATGGACAAACGACTTGACCTTGCAAAAGAACTTGGAGCATCCAGAACGATCAATGGTGCAAAAGAAGACACAGTTGCTCTTCTTCGTTCAGAAGAATTATTCGGAGATCATGGTGTGGAACTTGTATTTGAATGTGCAGGATCTACATTTACAGCAAATCAGGCAGTACAGATCGTAGCTCGTGGTGGAAAGATCATGATGGTAGGAACACAGTCTAAACCAGTTCCAATCGACTTCTTAAAGATCAACCGTGAAGTAACGATCCAGACATCATTCCGTTACTGCAACAATTATCCTCAGACAATTGAAGCAATCAGAAGCGGTAAGTTTAATGTAAAAGATATGGTAACACATGTATATGATTACAAAGATGTACAGCAGGCATTCATGGATGCAATCGATCCAGAAAAGAAAACTGATATGGTAAAAGGTGTTATCAAAGTCGCTGAATAAACAACAACATTTAGAACAAGAAAAGGAGAAATTAAAATGATCGCAGATATCAGATTTTGGGAACAGAAAGCTAGTGAAGGACATTATGCAATCCCTCACTTTAACGTATGGAACGCAGAAATGTTAATGGGAGTTATTGATGCAGCAGAAGAACTTCGTGCACCAATCATCATCTCTTTCGGAACAGGATTTACAGGAAATACTTCTTTTGAAGATTTCTGTTATATGATGGAATCCATGGCTAAAAAAGCTACAGTACCAGTGATCTTACATTGGGATCATGGTCGCAACTGGACAATCTTAAAGAACGCAGTAGATCACTGCATGAACTCTGTAATGCGTGATGCATCTGCATTACCATATGAAGAAAACGTTGCAGAGATCAAGAGATGTGTAGATTACTTCCATGCATACAACATTCCAGTAGAAGCTGAATTAGGACATGTAGGAAATGAAACAGTATATGAAGAAGCATTAGCTGAATATGCATACACAGATCCTTCTCAGGCAAAAGATTTCGTAGAAAGAACAGGATGTGATTCTTTAGCAGTAGCAGTAGGAAACGTACATGGTGTTTACTCTGCTGAACCAAAGATCAGATTTGATATTATCGAAGCAGTTAACAAAGAAGTTAGTGTACCACTTGTACTTCATGGAGCTTCTGGTATCGGTGATGAAGATATCAAAAAAGCAATCCAGTGTGGAATCGCTAAGATCAACATTCATACAGAACTTTGCCAGGCTGCTATGGAAGCTATCAACGAACATAAAGACGAACCTTTCTTAGCTGTAGAACGTGCAGTTCGCCAGGCAGTAAAAGAACGTGCTATGTACAAGATCAAATTATTTGGTGATGACGGAAGGGCTGATGAATAAAGTGGAGAAAAAGTTAGACGTATTGTGTCTGGGAGCAGCGGTAGTAGATATCCCGCTGCGCCCAGTATCAAGAGAAGTTTTTGATATAGAATCATATCCGGTTGATAACATCGCGATGCTGTCGGTGGAGACGCTATGAATGAGTCAACGATCATCAGCGTCTTGGATTCAAGACAGGGTTGATGGCAGCGATCGGTGATGATGCAGCAGGAGCATTCATTTTACGTTCTTGCGATGAAGACAATATCGATACAGAAGGTGTGACAATTGATCCAAACTTAAATACATCCATTAATATCGGACTTGTAACAGAGGATGGAGAAAGAACATTTATCACAAACCGTAACGGAAGTCTTTGGAAAGAGAATATCGAGCATGTAAACTTCGACAAGATCAAAGAAGCAAAAATCTTATCTTTAGCAAGTATTTTTAACTGTCCTTTACTGGATGGAAAAACATTGGAAAAGATCTTCTCATTCGCAAAAGAACAAGGAATGACAATTACAGCTGATATGATTATGCCTCGATTAGGAGAGACATTAGATGATATCGCTGGTGCATTACAGTATGTAGATTACTTCTTCCCTAACTACGATGAAGCTTGTCTGATGACAGGTGAAAAAGATGAAGCAAAGGTGGCAGATAAACTGTTCTCTTACGGAATCAAAAACGTAGTTATGAAGATCGGTACTCGTGGATGCTACATTCGCAACAAAGATGGTGTTATGATCGTGCCAGCATGTAAAGGAATTACAGCAGTTGATACGATCGGTGCAGGAGATAACTTCGCATCTGGATTCATCGCAGCCCTGCTTCAGGGAAAAGATATCAAAGAATGTGGTGAATATGCAAACTGTACAGCGGCGATCGCAGTACAGCATCCAGGAGCAACATCAGGAGTACAGAATCGTCAGATGGTAGAAGATATGCTCAAGAAGTATAAAGAAGACTACAAATAGAATTTGGTTAATTGGTTGTTAGATCTGAAAGGAAAATTTAAAATGAAAACAATGAAATTAGGAAAAACAGGAATGGACGTTTCAAGAATCGGTCTTGGAACATGGTCAATCGGTGGTGGATCTGCCTGGGGTGGAGACCACGATCTTCAGACAGTGGTAGATACGATCAGAGAAGCTCCAAAAGCTGGTGTTAACTTAATCGATACAGCTCCAGGATACAACTTTGGTAACAGTGAAAAGATTCTTGGTAAAGCCTTAGAAGGAATGAACCGTGAAGATGTTAAGATCATCACAAAATGTGGTGTAACATGGGATCAGGAAATGAAAGGTGACCTGTTCAACAAAGTTAACGGAATTCAGTTATACAAGAACTTAAACAGTGAATCTGTGAAAAAAGAGATCGAAGCTTCCTTAGAACGTCTTGGAACAGACTATGTTGATGTATATATGACACATTGGCAAGCTACACCAGGAACAGAATATTTCGTTCCTATCCAGAAAACAATGGACGTTTTAAATGACTTAAAAGCACAGGGAAAAATCAAAGCAATCGGTGCTGCTAACGTAGACATCAACCATATCCAGGAATACATCAAATATGGTGATCTTGATATCATCCAGTGCAAATATTCTATCTTAGATCGTGGAATCGAAGATGAAATTATTCCATGTGCTCGTGAAAATGGCATCACAATTCAGTGCTATTCTCCACTTGAAATGGGATTATTATCTGGAACATTCCCAAGAGACTACAAACCAGTAGGAGCTCAGATTCCTAAGAAATGGTTCCAGCCAGAAAACATGCAGAATGCAATGGATATGATGGAATCTTGGAAACCATTATGTGAAAAATATGACTGCACAATTGCTAACTTAGCACTTGGATGGATTCTTGCACAGGGTGATTTCTTAAACTTATTAAGTGGATCTACAACAGTAGACGAAATCAGAGAAAATGTAAAATCTGCAGAATTAGAATTAGATCCTGAAGATGTAGCATTCATGAGAGAATCAGCAGAAGCAATCGATAAATAAAAATCAGAAAGAGATCCCTTGTGAGAGAAAAATTGAAAATGTTGGAAAACATGGAAAAAAGTCTTTGAATTCCACAAAATCAATGATAGAATAAAGGAAAGTCACAGAACATTTAAGAAGTATGTGACAAATAAGAATATATACTATATTAAAAAATTTACAAGGGGGGGTGTCCCGTGAAGAACCGTTTAGAACATATAAGAGAACAAGTTAAGAATGAAAAGAAAGTCACAGTATCCGAACTAAGTAAGATCTACAAGGTAACGGAAGAGACGATCCGAAGAGATCTTGAAAAGCTGGAAAAGGAAGGTTTTTTGACGAGAACATTTGGTGGTGCTGTATTGAACAGTGCAAGTCAGAAGGAACATATCCATTTTTATAAGCGAACATCGATCAATCAAAAGGAAAAAGCTAAGATCGCGCAACTCTTTAAGGAAGTATTAGATCAGAAGAGAACGATAGCAGCAGATGCCAGTACGACTGTCATGGAAGCCATTCGTTTACTGAAGGCAAACCGTAATATTACCGTACTGAGTTCATCAACAGAGATTTTCCGTGAGATGACAGGATCAGAGATTCATATTCTTTCAACAGGTGGCGTGTTCAATGAGGACTCCCTCTCTCTGCAAGGGAACTTAGCAAAAGAAAATATTAGAAGGTATCATGTGGATCTTGCACTGCTCAGCTGTAAAGGACTTGATATGGACAAAGGTATCATGGACTCCAGCGAACGAGAAGCAGATGTCAAGACAGAGATGGTAAAACAGGCACTAGAAGTAGCTCTTCTTGCAGATCATACAAAATTTGAGAGAACGGCATTTGTACAATTTTTAGACTGGGATAAGGTAACCTATCTGGTAACCGATGAAAGACCGTCAGATCAATGGGTTGAATTTTGTAAAGAAAAAGGAATCACGTTGATTTATTAAGAAGATATGATAGTCTGTGATGCTACCGTTTCAATCGCACCACATGGTAAAACGGAGGTGCACAATGGACGCAAAACGGAAAGAAAGCATGTCTATCATGAAGAAGATCATGATCGCGATGGCAACAGGAATTCTATTAGGAGTTGTTTGCTTGTGGCTGCGTGAATCACTAACAGCAGGCGGTAATGAAGGTACGTGGAAACTGATCAATCGGATCTTCTTTCAGGACATCACACAGGAAAAGGGATTTTATTCTCTTGGCTTATTCTATATCATACAGCAGTTATTTATGAGAGGTCTGCAGCTGGCAATCGTACCACTTGTTTTATCATCATTAAGCCTTGCATTATGCAGCATGGCAGATCCAAAGAGACTTGGAAAGATCGCAGGAAAGACAATTGGAACATTCGTAGGATTTTATGTATGCGGTGCAACATTAGCTGGATTGTTTGCATACTTTATCAAATCCATGGGATGGTTCTCTGTGAATCTTCCAGAAACAACGACTTCTAATGTAGCAACACTAGAGGCATATAATCCATTGACAACAGTGATCAATGCGGTGCCATCGAATGTTGTGGAAGTACTTGGTTCAAACAACAGCATTCTGGCAGTTGTTGTAGTAGCTGTGATCTTAGGGCTTTCAATGAATGCTCTGGGAGACAAAGCAGCAACCATTAAGAGCTTATTACAGAATCTCAATGATATCGTACAGGTATATATGGACTTTTTGATCAACAAGGTCAGTCCGATTGCGATCTTCTGTATGTTAGCCAGAACATTTGCAACTTATGGAACAGAATATATCAGACCAACGTTAACATTTATGATCGCAACGATCTTTATCAGTTTAGCATTGGTTGTAACGATTTATCCAATCGGTATCTTCCTCTTAACTGGCTTAAATCCATTCAAGTTTGCAAAGAAGATTTTTAAAGTTGGAATGTTCGCAGCAGCGACTCAGTCATCTGCAGCAACACTTCCTTTAAACAGAAAAACATGCATGGAAGAACTTGGATGCAGCAAGGAGATTAGTAGTTTCGTACTTCCAATGGGAATGACCATTAATATGAACGGAACAACTGCCATGCATATGGTTGCGATCACATTTATCGCAACAGCAGCTGGGATCAATATCACACCAACTCAGCTGATCACAGCAGCATTCCTGTCTATTTGTGTAGCGATGGGAACACCTGCGATCCCGGTAGCTGGAACAACATTGATCTTTGTTATCATGTCAGGATTAGGATTAAGTTCTGATCTCTGTATGGTAGCATATGCATTAGTACTTGCGATCAGTTATCTGCCGGGTATGGCTGTAATTACATTGAACGTTGTTGGTGATGCGGCAACGACTGTGATTGTCAGCTATAAAGAAAATGAATTAGACAAAGATGTCTATAATAGTTAAAACACTCCATATAAAAATAAAATCCATATAATTTACAAAACTCCATATAATATGTCAAGAAAACTGTACACCGATGAGGCGTACAGTTTTCTTGTTTGGTAATAATAGTGATAAAACTGGATATTGTATGCATGAATTTGACAAAAACTGGGCAAAATGTTATAATATTAAAATCATTATATAGAATTTCCAGAATATTCTGTATATGGAAGAGGTGAATTTATGACACAATTAGATCTTAACAGAGTACGCCAGTCCATCAAGAATCAGATTGGCAGCAAAATCAAGATTAGTGCAAACAGAGGGCGACATAAATTTGTGACAGCTAAGGGAGTCATCACACAGACATACCCTAATATCTTTTTGGTAGAGTTAGAGAATACAGATGGTAATGACCAGAATAAAACTGTAAGTTTCAGCTACCAGGACGTGATCACACGAGATGTCCGTATGATGCTATTAGAAAACTAACGGGTGATGCATAGAATCCTTCTTGTCTGAATATATTTGTATATACAGACAGGGAGGAATTTTTTTTATGGATTTTGATAAGAAAGAATTTTATGGGATCGTGGCGAAAGCGAAGAAACAGATGCAGATCACGATCGATCAGGACTGCAATGTTGCAGATACAAAACCAGATGTAGAAAAGATGATCCAGACCAGAGGGATCGTAAAGATACAGGAAACGGAAATGATGGTTGATCGGGTAAGGATCAAGGGGGAATTTGTATTTCAGGGGCTATATGGTACAAATGATACGTCAGCATACCTTGAATCGCTGGAATATTCACTTCCGTTTGAGGAATATGTACATATAGAAGGAGTGCTCCCATCGGATTATGTAAAAGTAAAATATACGATCGATGACATCAATACGATTTTGATCAATTCAAGGAAAATAAGCATTCGTGTATTATTGACGTTTCCTTTCAGATCACGGAAGAAATGAAAGAAAAAGGGATCATTGAAATTCATGAAGAAAATGTATCCGTGTTAAAGAAAGATGTACAGATCACAGATCTGATCGTAAATAAAAAGGATATCGCGAGATTAAAAGAAGAATTGGTACTTCCTGCAAATAAGGCGAACATTTATCAGATTTTATGGACACAGGTAGATATGGAAAATCTGCAGGCAAAAATTGGAGAGCACATGATCGAGATTCAGGGTGCAATGCATATATTTGTATTATATCTTGGAGAAGATGCCCAGATGCCGGTACAGTATGCGAGATGGGAGATTCCGGTAGATACGCAGTTGGAATGTTATGAATGTATGCCAGGAATGATCGGACGGATCGGGATGACACTCGGAGGACAGCAGTTAGAGATAAGACTGATGAGGATGGAGAAGAAAGAATTATTTCTTTGGATGTTACGATCGACTGTGATATTAAAATCTATGAAGATCATAAGATTTCGTATATTGATGACGGGTATAGTATGGAAGAAACGCTAATTCCAGAATATCATATGTTCGATTTTGAGACACTGGTAGGAAAGAACCAAGCGGTGATGAAAGCAGACAAACGCTTTCGGCTGGAACAAGAGTCAGGAAAGCTGTTGCAAGTGTTATCCGTTAAAGGAAGTGCAACCGTAGACGATGTGGAAATGACAGCACAAGGATTATCTGTAGAAGGTGTGTGGATGGCAGATGTCTTGTATCTGTCCACAGAAGATATGACACCAGTGATGAGCAGTTCTTATATGGAGCCGTTTACATTTTTTGTTGAGACGAAGAATCTGACTGGAAATGAGGACTATCAGCTGGATGTGCGGGTAGATCAGATGACAGCGATTCCAACAGAAGGAGAAGAGATAGAGATCAGAGCTTCTGTTTTATTTGATTTTATCGCTTTTCACAGAGTCAGACAGCGGATTATGACGGATATGAAGCAAGGACCGATAGACTATGACAAAATACGTGAGATCCCAGGGATCGTTGGTATATCGTCAAAGAAGGAGACACTCTATGGTCTATTGCCAAGGCGTATTTTACAACGGTTGAGAGCATTCGGGAACAAAATGAGGATATTTCCGATATCAAACCAGGAGATAAGCTTTTGATCGTAAAAGAAATGAAAATATTTTAGCAAATAAGGATTGCATTTTTTTCAGAACAATACTATAATATTCTGTATACAAGGTGTGAGATAGAAATTATTTCACATAAGATAAAGGAGTGCATATGGATCATAGTATTGTTCTAAAATCATATGGAAAAATCAACCTTGGTCTGGATGTTTTAAGAAGACGCGAAGATGGATACCATGAAGTGCGTATGATCATGCAGACGGTTGGACTTTATGATGTGCTTACAATGAAGAAAAGGAAAGATGACAAGATTGAGATGACCTGTAATCTTTCGTTTCTGCCAACCGATGAACGTAATCTCGTTTATAAGGCTGTAAAACTCATAAAGGATAAGTATCATATTAAAGATGGAGTTGAGATCAATCTCAGCAAACGGATTCCGGTAGCAGCAGGTATGGCTGGCGGAAGTTCTAATTGCGCAGCAGCATTAAAAGGAATGAATCAGCTGTTTGATCTAGGATTATCGATCGATGAATTATGTGAGATAGGAGTAACGCTTGGAGCAGATGTTCCATACTGTATCTGGGGTGGTACAGCACTATCAGAAGGAATCGGAGAGAAACTTTCAAGGGTTGATGCGATGCCAGATTGCTATATTCTGATCGCAAAACCAGGGATCAGTGTATCAACAGCATTTGTATATAAGAACCTTGATCTTCCAGCACTTTCGAAGCATCCAGATATCGATGGAATGCTGGAGTGCTTGAAAGAGAAAGATCTTACAGGAATCTGTGATCGTCTGGAGAATGTACTGGAGACAGTCACGATCAAGGAATATCCGATCATTGAGAAAGTTAAGAAACATCTGATGGATCAAGGAGCAAAGGGAGCTTTAATGAGTGGAAGCGGACCAACGATCTTCGCGGTCTTTGAGGATAAGAAAACAGCAGACAATGCAATGGAATCATTACGAAGTATTGAGGACATCAAACAGGCATACGTAGTAAGACCGATACAATAATGTATTTTCACAAATAAGAAAGCAGTATGGAAGATACATTGGAGAAAGCAGGAGGAGAAGAAACTATGAGCGATAAATTAAAGGTGAACATGAATGAATATCTGCCACTGAGAGATGTGGTATTTAATACATTAAGACAGGCGATCATCACAGGAGAATTTGCACCAGGAGAACGTCTGATGGAGATCGCACTTGCGAATCGATTAGGAGTCAGCAGAACACCTGTCCGTGAGGCAATCCGTAAACTGGAACTGGAAGGACTTGTAGTTATGATCAAGAAAGGGAGCAGAAGTTGCAAGGATCACAGAAAAAGATTTAAGAGATGTCTTAGAAGTACGTTGTTCATTAGAAGAATTAGCAGCAGAACTTGCAGCGGAACGTATGGATGAAGAAGGACAGGAGAAGTTAGATCAGGCATTAGTAGAATTCGAATCAGCAATCGAATCTGGAGACAATGCAGCTATCGCAGACAGCGATATGGAATTTCATGACATCATCTTCGATGCAACAGGGAATCCACGGCTGATTCAGATCATTGGAAACTTAAGAGAACAGTTTTACCGTTATCGTCTGGAATATGTAAAAGATACAGATTACCATATTGTATTGTTGAATGAGCATAAAGAGCTTGTGAATGCGATCAGAGCAGGTAAGAAAGAAGAAGCACGCAAGATCATGAAGAAACATATTACAAATCAGGAAATGACAGTGATCCGTAATATTAAGGAAGAATATTAAATTTTAATTTTGTAGTTGGCCAACTGTAGATTTTGAGTATATGATAAAAATAAATAAACGATCGGAAGAGCAGCTAGAGAATTTGCTCTTCCGATCGTTTATTTATTTTTATGTAGTGGTAGATAGATTTTTATACTTTTGACACTTACATCATATAATAAACTACAAGGAACAAAAAAGGGGAAAATATGAATATAAGAACCGCAACAATCAAAGATCTAGAAGCAGTAACATCTGTAGAGGCAGAATGCTTTCCACCAGCAGAAGCAGCAACAAGAGAAGAATTAGCAGAACGATTAAAATACTATGCTGATCATTTCTGGCTGATGTTTGATGGAGATAAATTAATTGCGTTTGTAGATGGATTTGTAACGGATGAAGAAGATCTGACAGATGAGATGTATGCAAAAGCTCAGTTGCACAATGAAAGTGGAGCGTGGCAGATGATCTTTGGGGTGAATACGATACCTTCCTACAGAAAACATGGGTATGCCGGAGAGTTGATCAAATGTGCGATCGAAGATGCAAGAAAGCAGGAAAGAAAAGGATTAGTGCTTACTTGTAAGGATCATTTGGTGCATTATTATGCGAAATTTGGATTTGAGAATGAGGGAGTATCTGAGTCTGAGCATGGAGGAGTGAAGTGGAATCAGATGAGGCTTAAATTTTGATCATAATGCTGCAAGAGTTGGGATGTTGACACAAACAGTAAAGAACAGTAAAATAGTATAAAAACAGTAAAGAACAGTAAAAGAGATAAGAGGTGATAAGAAATGCAAAATCCTTTTACACTTACATTTGGAAAAAGTCCGTTAGAACCAGTGGAACGTCCAGTACAGACGAAAGAGATCATTGATACATTTACAGCAGAACAGATTAATCAGCAGATGTTTATTATTACAGGAGTGCGTGGGTCAGGAAAGACTGTAATGATGACTGAGATTTCACAGAAATTGAGAGAAAATGATCAATGGATCGTAATAGAATTGAATCCAGCAACAGATTTATTGAAAGGACTTTTATCAAAGTTAAATAGCAACAAGGTATGTGCTGGAATCATTAAATCTTCCAAAATTGATCTGTCATTTTTCGGTTTTGGAGTAGCAATTGAAGGAATGTCACCAATTACAGATGAAGAGACAGCGATCATAGTAATTCTGGAAAAGATGAAAAAGAATGGGAAGAGGCTCTTGATCACAATTGATGAAGTTACGAATAATGAATTTATGCAGGTTTTTGCTGGATTCTTTTCAGATTTTTGTAAGGCAGGATCTACCAGTATTTTTATTAGCAACGGGTTTATATGAGAACATCGATGAGTTACAGAATGAAAAGAATCTTACATTCTTATATAGAGCACCAAAGATACAATTAAAACCGTTAAATAATCGGGCAATCATGAATAAATATAAAACAATTTTTAAAATTGAATCAGAACATGCTGCGAAGATGGCAGAACTTACAAAAGGTTATCCATTTGCATTTCAGGTTCTTGGATATTTAACATGGAATCATGAGGGTGATTACGAAGCAGTCATTGATGAATATGAACAGTATTTGAGTGAATTTGTTTATGATAAGATCTGGTCAGAATTATCACAGAAAGATAGGATAGTAGCAAGAGGAATTGCAGAGGTTGATGGTGGGAAGATCAAAGATATCCGGGAACGTTTAGGAATGGAGACGAATGAATTTAATCCATATCGAAAACGTTTGATAAAAAAGGGAATCTTGTCAGGTGAAATGAGAGGATATGTATACTTTACATTACCATTATTTGATGAGTATGTGATTGATAATTCATAGAAATTAATTCAAGGTCAGATCTACGAAGTAGTTGATAAATACAAAAATTATTAACCAATATCATATAACATACACACTGTGTAGTGATTTGAATAGTGTTTTGTTGTATGAGTCAGAAAGAAGATAAGAAGAACTATTTCTAAGAAAAAAGGATGACAACATGAGCACTTTTTGAATGCGTTTTTTACAAATTCGCAGCGCCCTGTGGTTGAATGTCTGACCGTAGCTGCGGACATTTTGGTTCGCAGCGAGGGAGACAATATGTAATGACCCCCAAGTTTGTAGGATCGTGGATTTACCTGTATACTATGAATTGGAAACTAACAATGGTAACAGGGATTACCGCATACAAATTGGAGGTCATTATATGAATTATAACA
>ENA-OQLB01000799-OQLB01000799.1-human-gut-metagenome-genome-assembly--contig:-NODE-799-length-15959-cov-2.017180_pt1 | contig 15959 bp, 24 predicted proteins | sample MGYA00242656_ERZ504813 | MGnify/ENA primary metagenome ERZ504813 (study PRJEB26092, sample SAMD00036388) | human gut metagenome | host: Homo sapiens | study: EMG produced TPA metagenomics assembly of... | reverse complement strand
ATTTAATTTATAACTTAATTTAAAGGAGTTGTGTTCAACATGGAAAAGAAAGTTATTCGCGTAGGATCTGTAGGCGTAGGAGCCATCTGGGCGGCGTGCACGAGCCCGGTATTGCCAAGAGTCCCGATTTGACCTTGGTGGCCATCTGCGACATTGATGAGAAAAAGCTCGAAGCCGTTGGCGAGAAGTATGGGATTCCTCCGCAGTACCGTTTTACGGATTATCGAGATTTGATTAACTGTGACATTGTAGATGCAGTGGATATCTGCACTTCTAATGACGCCCACTTCAAGGTGGCAATGGCTGCCGTGGAAGCCGGCAAGCCGTTTAACCTGGAAAAGCCCATCACCCTGACCGCGGAGGAAGCAGACATACTGGCCAAGGCGGCTCAGGAGAAGAATGTCAAGAATATGGTGTGCTTCTCCTACCGATTCAAGGCTGCTGCCCGCTATGCCAAGGATCTGATTGCGCAGGCAAGATCGGGCGTGTCTATCACGTGAATATGCAGTATTTTCAGGCGTGGGGATTGCCCCGTGCCAACTGCCCCTTAGTATGGCGCTATGTCAAGAGCAGAACGGGTACAGGTGCTCTGGGAGATTTGGGAAGCCATGCCTTGGATTTGGTACGATTTGTGACGAACAAAGAATATACACGTGTTGTGGGACATACCGGTACTTACGTACACGAGCGTCCGTTGCTGGACGGCAAAGGTGTCGGAAAAGTAGATGTGGACGATTTCAGCAACTACATGGCGGATATGGAAGATGAGATTTCTGTCAGCTTCCAGATTACCCGATTTGCTTATGGCCGCGGTAACTATCAGCGTATGGAGATTTACGGCAGTGAGGGTGCCATTGTCTACAGCTTGGATGCCACACCTGCCGGAATTGACGAAATTGAAGTCTGCTCCGGAGACATCAATGCCGATGCCCATGTTTTCAACCATCTGCCCATTCCGCAGCAGTATTTCTGCGATCAGATGCAGTCCTTTGCAGACATTGTGAATGGCACCGGTGATGGTCTTGCTGCCAATATTCAGGATGGACAGGCAAACCAGCACCTGCTGGATGCTATTGTAGAGTCCGCAGAGAAAGGCACATGGTTATCACTCTAAGCAAAATTCCAAAGGCGAAGAGTGACGGTGACTGAAAAGAGATGCAGGCACCTTTGAAAATCAGTGTAGAGTAAGCAACCGCGTTCCGCTTTAACTTTAAGGCGGAACGCGGTTAACTCTATGCAAAGAAGCATTTGAACGATACAGTTGAGAAAAAGGCACAACTTACGGAGGAAAATCCGTAGGTTGTGCCTTAGCTTTATTCGTGAAGTTAGAATGGATTACGTACACGTATGCTATTGCTGCATTTAAAGAGAATTACATCAAGATTGATAGTATCTTTTGTCTCTTTTTTGTCATGGCTTTATTCAGTTCAATCTCGCCGTTGGCTTTCGCGGCCTCAATAACCTTCTGCGCAACATTCTGCGGGGCTTCTTCGTAGCGCACGAAATCAAACGTGAAGCTGCCTCTGCCCTGCGTGACCTGGCGCACATAGGTGCTGAAATCGTACATTTCGGCCATCGGCACTTCGGCGTCTACGGTCTGATAGCCGACGGTTTCTGCCGGGGACATGCCCAGCACGCGGCCGCGGCGCTTGTTGACTTCGCCCATGATATCGCCCATGTTAGCGTCCGGCACGGTAGCCTTCAATTCGCCGATGGGCTCAAGCAGAACGGGGTTCGCCTGCGGCATGCCGTTTTTATAGGCAATGGAAGCAGCGGTCTTAAACGCCATTTCGCTGGAGTCTACGGGGTGATAGGAGCCGTCATACAGCGTCGCCTTGAGACCGACGACCGGATAACCGGCGAGAGGACCTCTTGCGATGCACTCGCGCAGACCCTTTTCAACGGCGGGGAAGAAGCCCTTCGGCACTGCGCCGCCGACAACGCGCTCTGCAAACTCCAAGCCGTCTGCATCGCAGGGGGAGAATTCGATCCACACATCACCGAACTGGCCGTGGCCGCCGGTCTGCTTCTTATGTCTGCCTTGTACGGAAACGGTCTTGCGGATCGTCTCGCGGTACGGAACGCGCGGGCTGCGCAGCGTGACATCTACGCCGAACTTCGTCTTCAGCTTGGAGACGATGACATCGAGGTGCTGTTCGCCCATGCCGCTGATGACCATTTCTTTGGTTTCTGCGTTATTTTCAAAACGAATCGTCGGGTCTTCTTCCGCAAGACGCATGATGCCCTGCGCGATCTTATCTTCGTCGCCCTTGTTCTTCGGGACGATGGCCATGCGCATCTCCGGGGTGGGGTATGCGATGCCGTCCAGTGTGACCTTGCGTGCGGGTGCACAGAGCGTATCGCCCGTGTTGACGCCGGCAAGCTTCGGGATGGCGCCGATATCGCCCGCAGTGATAGCTTTTACATCTTCCTGCTTTTTGCCGCACATCATGACGGTTTTGCCGACGCGCTCCGTGTTTCCGGTGCGCATGTTGATGAGCGGGGTCTCTGTGGAGATTTTGCCGGAGAGCACCTTTACGTAGGAGAGTTTGCCGATGAACGGGTCTGCAACGGTCTTGAAGACGATGGCAGCCGTGGCGGCATCTTCCTTAACGGCAATCTCAACGGGGTTGCCGTCTACGTCTACGCCGATTTCCGCGCCCTTATCCGCCGCGCTCGGGGCGAGCCAGCAAAGGCCGTCCATAAACTGCTCCATGCCGCGCATAAGCATAGCGTCGCCGCAGAATACGGGCGAGATGGTGCCGCTTTTAACACCCTGGGAAACACCGACGATAACCTCTTCCGGCGTGAATTCTTCGCCGGAGAAATATTTCTCGAACAGCTCGTCACTCGTTTCGGCGACGGCCTCGTAAATGGCGGTACGCAGACCCTCGAGGCGGGCGCCCATGTTCGGCATATCTACCTGTACAGGCTTGCCGCCGGAGTAATCGTACGCCTTATATTCCAGCATATTGATATATTTATCTGCCTTGCCGTCCTCAAAATACGGCACAACAATCGGGCAGACGGACGGGCCGAAGCTCGCCTTTAAATCTTCGAACACTTTATAGAAGTCGGAACCTTCATCGCACAGGCCGTTTACGAAGAAAATCTTAGACAGGCCGCGCTTTTCCGCTGCCGCAAAAGCCTTTTCCGTACCGACGGAAACGCCGCTCTTGCCTGCAAGCACGATGACAACGGATTCTGCCGCGCGTGCGGCTTCATACAGACCGCCCTGGAAGTCGAAAAGACCCGGGGTGTCCAGCAGGTTGATCTTTTTATTTTTCCATTCAAACGGTGCCACGGCCGTGGAGACAGACGTCTTGCGGCGGATCTCCTCCGGGTCGGAATCACAGACCGTGTTGCCCTCGCCTACTTACCGCGACGATCGGATGCGCCTGCAAGATAAAGCATAGCTTCCGCGAGGGAGGTCTTGCCGGCGCCGGAATGGCCTGCCATAGCAACGTTGATGATGTTCTTAGCCGGATATGTGTTCATGGAAAAACACCCCTTATATGTATAATTTACAATTTCAATTTGAGATTGCTCTTTAATTATATATCATATTGCCAGATATTGCAATGATGAATTGCAATTTATACAGATATTCTATTTTGTGTATTTGAAGTTTATGCATGTTGTATATTCCGAAAATGTTTTTTTGCAATAAACTTTTAAATTCCTTTTGAAAAGGATAGAATTCGGCAGGATTTGAGAAATATATAGCAGACTTCTCCTGATGAGGGAGCTGTCAGCGAAGCTGACTGAGGGAGAAATACAGCGAGCTAACGAACCTCACAGCACCTTTTTCATATTATAAAGAAATCCTCTCCCGGCTACGCGGAGAGGATAAATTATATCAGTCGGCAAAAAGATTTCGCTTTCTGCGGAGCTCGACCAAAGGCGCTGCCTTTGGAAACTACAACCGAACGAGAAGTTCGGTTTCAACTTCTTTGAAAAAAGTTGGATCAAAAGCTTTCAGCGACTCTTTCCATGTTACTCGACTATTTCGCGGCTTAAAAAATCGGACGCGAGCTTGCCGAGCCGCAAATGCTCCTGCGTTTCGCCGGGCTTTGCGTCTTCGTCTTTAATGAGCAGGAACATGCCGCACAAATCGCCCGCACAGGAGATGGGGAACGCTGCGTTTGCGGTGCGCAGCCCGCCCTCCGCCGCCAAAACGGTGTCCTCGCCGGAGGAGACGAATGCCTTTTTGCGGCGCATCAGCTCATCCAATTGCTTGGAGACGGGCTTATCCAGCAAATCCTTTTTCGGGATACCTGCCGTTGCGATGATGCGGTCGCGGTCGCACACGGCGGTGCCGATGCCGCTTGCCGCCGAGATGCATTCCGCCATGTTTTTGGCGCTTTCGTTCAGTTCTCCCACGGGCGAGTATTTGCGGAAGATGATGCTGCCGTCTTTGTCGATGAAAATTTCAAGCGGCGTGCCCTCGCTGATCTTCATGGTGCGGCGCAGCTCTTTCGGCACCACCACTCGCCCGAGATCATCCATACGTCTGACGATACCGGTTGCCTTCATATCTCAAATCTCCCTTGTTTTCAAAGTTTCGGTATGGGTAGTATTTGAGAAATGCGGGGGATTATACACGTTACAATGTTTTACGGAAATACACAGTGACGCATCCGATACCTGCTTTGACGTGAAAAGCGGCATGGTTGAAAAGAATTGTTTTCTGTGTTGATATATAAAATCAAGCGTCATGCTTGAATGAAAGCACGGCGCTTGACTTATTAAAAATAAATTTTAATCTTCCACAGGCGTTTCCAAATTGTTCATTACAAGCCTGTAATAAGCTTCGGGTAAAAATACGTGGACTTCTGCGGCATCTTTTCGCCCGCAGCCGCTACCGCGCCGATCTCCTCCACGCGCGTGGGGTTCAAAATAAATGCACACTGCATCTCGTCGCTTTCAACCGTGGAAAGCGCTTCGTTCAAATCGCGCGTATACGTCAAGTTTTTCTGACTCGCCATATTTTCGCGATCAATCCCGAGGCGCGCTCCAAAATGAGCGTGTGCAAAACGCTGACGTCCAACCCGCGCGAGGCCTCGCTCTTTTCGGGCATAAATTCTTCCATAACCGCCGCGTCTTTCAAAATCAGCAGCGCGTAGTTCATTCTGTTCCTGTTTTTATACACGAATACGAACGCCTTTTGCCCGGCATCATACGCATTTTTCATGCGCGGCTCAATCTCGCTTTTGTCCGCAAGCGTCTCGATTTGAAAGTATTCCCCGCAGCTTTCAAGTACCTTTTCGGCGGAAAAGCCTCAATGCTGCGCACAAGGCGGTGCGTCGGGAACACCACAAGCCCCGGATGTGCCATATCGACGAGCGTCATCATGACGAATTCGCTGCCCGGCGCCCAAACGGCGTTTTCGCGGCAGTAATCGCGGTAATGAATTGCGGTTCATAGCGTGATGCCCGTCCGCAATGTACAATTTGCGCGGCGCAAAATCGGCGCGGAACGCTTCAAGCGCCTGCTTGTCATTCACAATCCACAGGCGGTGTGTGACAAGTCCGTCTGAAAATTCGCAGTACGGCGTGCCGGCGGAAAGGCGGTCGATGCGCTTTTGCGTCTCGCCCTTTTCGTCTTGATACAAAGAGTAAATCGAGCTGAAGTTGCAGTTCGTCGCCTTCATCAGCTCAAAACGGTCCTTTTTCGCCTTAGAGAGCGTCTCCTCGTGCGGCAGCACAACGCCCGCGGAAAAATCCTCCACGCGCACAAGGCACACGATGCCCTTTAGGCTGCGCACCTCGCCATGGTCTACGTCGGTTTTGAATTCTTCCTCGTAGATATAAAGACCTGCGTCCTTGTCACAGCGCAAAGTGCCGTCGGAAAGCCACGTGTGCAACGTCTTGCCGGCGGTCTTATACGGTTCTTCGCCGCGCGGCAGCTCCAGGCGTATGACGTTGTGCGGGTTTCTTTCCAAAAACGCCGCGCGCTCCGCTTCACTGATGATGTCATACGGCGGACAGGTCAGTTCTTTCGCTTCTCCCGCCGATTTTGTGTACCGCATGGCATGGAATGCCCGAATGTCTGCCATCGTGGTGCCCTCCTTTAAATTTCACTTTTTCTCATTATAACGGCAAAGCACCCTTGCGTCAAGAAAAAAGCGATACAACATGAAACATCCTCGCCGCAGTTCAAGTCCGAAAACACTTCACAGCCCGACCGTTCGAATAAAAACCTGCTTCTTAAAAGCGCAAGAACAAAACGCTATGCGGCGGCATTTGCAAGGTTCCACCCGCAGCTTGGTCCAGAACGTTTGACTGGGTAAATGAGGAGGGAGGCAACACGGTGTCACTGGAGAAGAGCATCGCCTCTCTGCAAGGTCCAAAGGAAGAGAAGTCCACCGGCTTTTTGCGGTGAAATGCGGCGTTCACCACCGTGGCGGACACCCGACCCTCTCGATCCACGGTAATAACGGCTTCTTGAGACGCGGAGCACAGACGATTACCCATGTGCCAGCGATTCATCCAGGAGAACACTTGTCCTTGCGCTGTCAAGCTCACGTGATCCGGTTTCACACACAGCATTCCCTCGTTGATTGCCTGAAAGTGACACGCAAGGGCTATCCCGCTTTTTTCCGCCTCTTCCATCAACATGTGCAGAACCAGCGCCGCATAAATACCGTCGGTAACACTGGAAGGACGGTACCAGGCATACCACACATTCCACTCGTCCATGGAAATGCGTATAGAAGGCTCCAGCCACTGCCGGGACTGGTGAATCAGCTCCCGCATCCGGGAGACAGAAGCCATGCACCGGTTATATTCCTCCTCTACGGTGGAAAGGTCGGTGTAATGGGGGTCGTAGCCATAATAGTGCTGGGAAATCATCTGAGAAATTCCGGCAAGCGGCTTGGCTGAAAATTCTGCCATTCCTTGTTAGGATAGGGTCCCGAGGAGCACAGGCTGAGACCGGGTGAGGCCTCCAGCATTTTTTTGCCATTCTCCAGTGCGATCTGACAGTACCCGGCAGGAGTGTTGTCGCCCTCCATGTGACCATAGCCGAATTCGTTACCCAATGACCAAAACTGCACATTGTAAGGCTCTTGGTGACCCCGATTGGCTCGGAGTTTTCCGTAGGGAGTTGAAACATCGCCGTTGCAGTATTCCACCCAAGCGGCGTTCTCATCGGGGGTGTTCCAACAGGGTTGATGGTGATAAACGGCTCGGCACCGATTTCTCGACACAGGGCGATAAAGTCATCGGTATTCATCTCGCTGAAATCGTAGCCCATGGTGTGAGGTTGAGTCTCCAGGCCCAAATAAGACTGGAACGGCGCACGCATATCCGCCGGCAAAAGGCCGTCCATCCAGTTGAATTCCCCGGCAAAATTGCCGCCCGGCCAGCGCAGCACCTTGATGCCCAAATCCTTCATGGCTTCCACCACATCGCGGCGCATTCCGTGGAAGTGATCCTTGGGCAGCAAAGAAACGGCTCCTACACAGACATAACCCGCATTCTCCCAGCAGATTCGCAGGTCGGCATCAGGGTCAGCGGCCTGCGGGGTGAGCTCTACCTCTAAACGTCCAATCGTCGCCGCCACCTACAGAAGTGGCACGGCAGTAGACGTTCTTTCCGGTTCGATCTGTCAATGAAACCGTAAACTTCACCGATTCTTGAGTTTTAACCACCATTCCGAACAGATACGGTTGTCCTTGGAATATTGTGATGCCATGCTGACCCATGCCGACAGCTTCCCCGCAGTAGGGGGTGAAGATACCGACGGAATTACATTCGAGGGTCCGTTTCATGTGGTAGCCTTCTCCGTGGCGGGTGTAGGGTTCATCCAAGCAAACACGCCGCGTTCCCCCAAGGGGAACCATTCTATGGCGCAGCCCTCGCAAGCCGTGGGCTTCCCGGCGAACTTTCGATTGCGAACCATCTGCGGAGTAGCCGGTATAGATACAGGAGCGAGTGTGCTCCAGGTTGCAGCCGAACAAGTAGGGCGAAACCAGTAAATCCGCAGGATCGTCCCGGTGTAAGGTGAGAGGTGTGGCCTGAGCTGCTTTTCCATCCCAATCGACGGCCTCGTCCAGATTGCTGCTGCGAACCACGTTCATGAGTTCGCCGCTGAGAAGCTCCACAACGCTGACGCGCAGCTCCGCAGCCACACGGCTGAAAAGCGTCACGTCGGGCAGGCTTTTGCCACGTTCCCACTTAGAGACCGCTTTATCGGTTACATTCAGTCGTTCGGCCAGTTGAGCCTGGGTAAGACCCATGGCCATCCTGCGCCGGCTGATAAACTGTCCTATTTTTGATAAATTCATAAATTTTCCTCCCCTTAGGACTTTTCTTCAGCATACCATAGTCCACCCGCACAAGCAACCGACCGACAGTTGAGTAACATGGGGCGAAAAAGATTTCTCTGACACTTTTATAAAACGCTTCTTCTGTCACGTCGGAAAAGAAAAAACGGGAGTGCTCCCGAACATCGCCTCGCAGTTAAGGCAGAACGCGGTTGCTTATTTTGCACTTGTTTTCAAAGGGCTGCACCGTATCCTGCTTCGCTATTCGCCCGGTGTGCTTCTTTACCGCTTTGCAAAAATAAAAGCTTTTCCGTGCGCAAAAAGCTTGAAACGCAACGGGGGATTTGGTATGATGGACGTAAATAAGCCTTGAGGGGAAGGGCTGCACATTGTGTGCGGCGTGCGCCCTAAATTTTGGGAAGGCGGTTGGATTGAGATGGAAAAAAGCAAGCGAACGTTTCGTGGCAGTTACCCGGCGTATGCCCTGACCTATTTCTTCTTTTACTGGAGCTTGGGCGTGTTTACCTCGGTGCTGTCTATGTATCTGACGGGCATCGGCAAATCGAAAGCGGAGATGTCCTTCATTATGTCGGCTTCGAGCTTGTTCGGCGTGGTGCTGATCCCGATCGTGGGGTATATCAATGATAAGCTGCGAAAGCCGCGGCTTATCTGTACGGTGATGATGGCGTGCGTGGCGGTGTTCGGCATTCTGTTTGCGCTGGTGCGCGAAACGATGCTGCTGTTCCTTTTAAACGGCTGCATCATGGGGTTTATCTCATCGCTTTCGCCGGTGAGCGAGCGCATGGCAACCTCGACGAAGTACCGTTACGGCACCATTCGTATTTGGGCACGTTCGGTTATGCGGCGGCCGTACAGGTGGCCTGCGCCATGATGGAATTTTACGAGCCCGCAGCTTGATTTTTGTTTCGGTCTCCGTTTCGGCGGTGCTGGCCATTGTGGGTTTCCTCGGTACGGACGACATTTCGTTTACGGATACGGAAGCGGCAAAGGCTGCGGCGGGCAAGCAGTTTTCATTTCTCTGTGCGCCGATGTACATTTGTTCGTCATCATCGGGTTTGTTTTTTCGGGCTGCTCAATCTCAACATGACATACAGCCCCATTTTATTGCAGGAGCTCGGCATGCCGACGGGTGCGGTGGGCACAGTGCTGTTTTTCAGTACGATTGTTGAGCTGCCTGTCATTTTGTTTTCGTACAAATTTATGGATCGCTTTTCAGGGCGCACGCTGATGCTTTTGGCGTTTGCTATTATGGTGGCGCAGTTTTTGCTGTACGCCACGGCGCCGAACGCGTTTGTTGCGGTTGTGACCATGCTGGTTTTGCGTGCTATCGGTTCTACGCTGTTCGGGATGATCTTATTGAAGATCGTGCGCGGCGTTGTGCAGGTGCGTTCCGTTTCCACGGCGCTGGGCGTTATCAGCGCTACGGACGCGATGAGTGCCATTTTAATGCAGAACCTCGGCGGCATTCTGGTGGAAAACACGAGTATCCGCATCTTGTATTTTGCCATGGCGGGCCTGATGATGCTCGGCATGATCCTAACGCTGTTCCTGCGCGTGCAGAACACGGAAAAGGTGTTTTCGTAAAAATTTCCCCGCAATTTCACTAAATTTCTGACAGTGAATTTTACGGGGGTAATTTTCTTTTTACTGGAAACGGGCGGGCGGCTGTGCTATGATTAAAGTATCAAACGGAAGGTGGTTATATTTATGATATTGGAAAGAGTCACGCCGGAAAGCGTGGGTATTCATTCCGAAGGCATATTGAAATTTATCGATCTTGCAGAAAGCAGAGGGCTTGAGCTGCACAGCATGATGCTGCTGCGCCACGGCAAGGTGTGCGCAGAGGCTGGTGGAAGCCGTATAACCCGGCGTCGCCGCACATGATGTTCTCCTTTACAAAGGCGCTGACCTCCACGGCCATCGGCTTTGCGTGCCAGGAGGGAGCGCTGTCTCTTGACGATCGCTTGAGCGAGCTGTTCCCGGACAAGATGCCGGAAAATCCGAGCGAAAATCTGCTTGCCTGCACGGTGCGCGATCTGCTCACGATGTCCTGCGGCCACGAGACGGAGATCAATACGTTCGACGTGAACGAGCCGGATTGGATTAAGAATTTCCTTTCGCACGAATTTAAATATAAGCCCGGCACGTGCTTTATGTACAACACCGCCGGCACGAACATGCTGTGCGCCGCGCTGAAGCGCCGCACGGGTGAGAATCTGTTCGAGTACCTTACGCCGCGTCTCTTTGAGCCGCTCGGATGGAGAATATTGAGTGCTTCCGCCTGCCGGACGGCATTGAAATGGGCGGCGCGGGCAGCCGCCTGAAGACCGAAGACATGGCGCGCTTTATTTTGTTTGTTCCCGGCACGGCAAGTGGAGGCAAGCAGCTTTTAAACGCCGAATGGTTCGACATGGCGAGCGCAAATCAGGTCTCGACGATCAGTCCGGCGAATAATGCGGATAACCCCGACTGGCGCTGTGGCTACGGCTTCCAGTTCTGGCGCTGCGTGCCGGAGCATGTGTTCCGCGCGGACGGCGCGTTCGGCCAGTACGGCGTGGTGTTTGAGGACAAAGACACCGTGCTCATTTTGCAGAGTTCTTCCTCCAATCAGCAGGAGCAGTTGACCTGCGCGTGGGAAGCGTTGCTGCCGGCCATCACGAATGAGGAGACGCTGCCGGAAAGCCCCATAGGCGCACGTTTTGAAGAAGCGTTTGGAAAGAGCGGAGATCACGCCGATGCTGTCTTCCCGCAACCCGTGGTCCGAAAAAGAGATTGAGGGTAAGAAATTCGCGTTTACGGAGGAAGTTCCGGGGCTTGTCGATTTCATCGGCGGTGTGTGGATTGTGGCCCCGCAGGGCGGTGTGACAAAGACGCTGCGCTTTGAATTTGCGCCCGAAAAGCAAATCTCGTTTCGAGCAGGATAACGGCGAATTTACGGCGGAGATCGGCCTTCAGAGCCACTTCACGAGATTTACGCTCGGCGGCCGTACCTACGGCGCTGTGGGTCGCTGGCGCAGCGACAAGCGCTTTGAGCTCGAAGTTCGCTGTGCGGAATCCGCAGGCGGCAGACGAATGATCTTCACATTTGAGGGTGACGCGCTCACGCTGGAGACGGAATCTACGATGGCAATCTCCGGCGGCATTGCAGACCGCCCGTACAAGCGCTACACGTTGAAAGCGGAATAACTTCAAAGAAGGATATGGAGCGTGCGCAGAAGGAAAACCTGTTTGCGCACGGCTTTTCTTTGCTTAAAACGTTTGACTAACGGCCTGAAATATGCTATACTCTTGGGGTGTTGAATATTGGCTGTCGCCAAGCGGTAAGGCAACGGACTTTGACTCCGTCACCTCGTGGGTTCGAATCCCGCCAGCCCAGCCAGAAAAAGGACTTTGCGTTTTGCAAAGTCCTTTTTTCAACAAGATAAATCCCCTGGGAATTTGTGAAACTGCCCTTTGGGCGGTGAGGGGTCTTAGGACGTTTATAAAAAGGAAAACCGCCGACCTTCGCAATCATCTCGCGCAGCAGATCCGGGTTTTCCGGCATGGGGCACGGGCGCAGGTGGTTCTCGTTGAACGGCTGGCCGTCGTGGTACGCCATGAAGAGCGGCGACTGCAGGATTTCGAGCAGTGTTTTTTCGCGGATGTTGGAATCGGAATAGTGGATGAACACGCACGGGTCGGCGTCGCCGCCGGTGTAGATATACAGGTATACGCCGAGCTCTTTGCCCTGCGTGATGGCAGAAATTATAGAGAAAACAAAAGCGCCGGGCTTCCATGAAAGCTCGGCGCTTGATTTATGGATGAAAATTATACGAACTGGGACGGGTCTACACGGGTGCCGTTTGGTAGACCTCAAAGTGGCAGTGGTCACCGAAGGAATAGCCGGTATCGCCAACATAGCCGATGACATCGCCCTTGTTGACCCACTGGCCCTCGCTGACGGCGACGGCGCTCATGTGTGCGTACAGGGTGGAATAGGTGCTGTCGTGGTAAATGGAGACGTAGTAGCCCCAGGAATAGCCCCAATCATCGGAGCCGTTTGCGTCATGACCGTACCGGAGCGGGATGCCACGATCGGCGTGCCGCGGCTTGCGGGGATATCCATGCCGTAGTGGCCGTTGCCGAATGCACAGCTGACGCCGGTCCAGCCCGGAACAGGCCATGCAAAGCTTTCACCGGAATAGTCATCGTCATAAGACGGCTGCGGCACCGGGGTCGGGGGTGGGGTCTGCGTTACGGTCGGCACGGGGTCGGTGTCGGGGTAGGCATAACGTTGCCGTTATCGTCCACTTCTTCTTCAGGCACCGGGGTCGGCGTAGGTGTGGGCTCTACGGTCGGTACCGGGGTCGGGGTGGGCGTGGCTTTTGCCTGTGCCATCTGCTGCTGCATTTCGGCGATCTTTGCCGCCATCATGTTTGCGAGCACGTATTCTTCTTCCTCAGTACGGGAAAGCTCGGTCTCGGCACTGCTCTTATCGGAGCGGATCTGCTCGAGCAGGGCGGTGTTGTCGCTTTCGAGCTGCTTTAATTCTTCTTCGCTTGATTCATACAGCTTTTTGGCATCGGCGAGCGCGGTCTTTTCCTTTTCAAGCTCTTCGCGCTGTGCCTTCGTCTCGTTCATGTACGCTGCAACCGTATCGATGAGCTGCTTATCGTGGCGGGTGATGGTGGAGACGGCCTCTGCACGCATGGAGAAATCATGCAGGCTTTCGGAATTGAAGAGGATCTCCAGTGTGCCGACGGTGCAGCCGGCGGAGTACAGCACGGCGAGACGCTTTTTCAGAAGCGTCATGGTGTCGGAGACTGATCTGCGGAATCGCTGAGCTCTTTTTCGAGCTTTTTAATGCTGGTGTTCAGCACGGTGATGTCGCTGTTTGCGGTATCGATCTGCTCCTTGATGGTATCAATCTTTTCGGAGAGCAGGGTAAGGTATTCGGTCTTATCGGCCTCCTGAGACTCCAGAGAGGAGATTTTGTTTCGAGGTCGGCCTTTTTGTTGGCGAGCTCGGTCTGCTTGGCTTCCATATCGGCTACGGTATCGTCGGCGTAGCTGAGCGGTGCGGCACAGAGCAGCAGGGCGGAAAGCACGGCTGCAGTGATGCGCTTCATGTTTTTAGAAAACAGCTTCAACGGAAAAACTTCCTTTCAGCAATAAATTTCGATTTCATAAAAGGGTATACGAACCCCTTTTTATATACGGGACTATTCTACATGATAACTTCCGATTTTTAATTCCATAAAAGAATTAAGATGTAAATTACTACGGAAAAAGAACAGATTTATTTCAGAATTCTTACAAGAGAGCCCAAGTTGGTATCAGCTTCGAGATAACTTTACGGGGAAAAGGAGGGCACTTCAAAGGAAAAAGAGGATGCGCGAAAGCGTTTTACTTGACATTTTGCCGCGAAACGAGTACAATATCAGCGGTTGTTCGTTAGTTTGTTTAACTAAATTTATCGAAAAACGGCACAAATGGGCGAAAGGAGTGTGCAGCATGTCCGGCTTTTCTGCGAAAGCAAACGAGCTTCTGGTGGAGATCTATCGCAATGTGCAGATCTTGGAGCAGAACGAACTGAAAAAACAACGGCTGAACATCTCCATCAACGAGATGCACATGATTGAGCTCATTGCCAAAGGCAAAACCGGCATGACGGTCAGCGAGATCGCCCAGCAGCTCAAGGTGACAAAGCCCTCCGTTACGGTGGCGGTGAACAAGCTGGTGCAGAAGGGCTACTGCGAAAAGCAGCGCCTGCCCGGCGACGGCCGCGCGGTGCAGGTAATGCTAACGCCCGAGGGCAAAAAAGTGGAGGCGTTCCACCGCCGCTGCCACCGGCGCATCATTGCGGAGATCTGCGAGGATCTTTCGGAAGAGGAGCGCGAGGAGCTTCTGCGCACCATGACGCGCATCAATTCTTATTTTCAGACGAAATTGTGATTTCTTTAAGTTTCTTTCAATGATTTGCGCGGTAAATCATTGGAGACCCCTTGATAGGGTTCCCCGGAGTTCATCGTCCACCGGACGATAAACTCTCCTCTCCTGACTTTCTCGAAGAAAGTTTAATCAAAGACTTTTAACAAATATTCACTTTAACAAGGTTATTATATTGCCTTTACGGCGCTGCCGAAATTTTTTCGGCCGGAAAGGAAAGAAAACTATGAGCTTTAAAATTTTAGGTACAGGCAGCTACGCGCCGGAGCATGTTGTGACGAACGACGACCTCTCTGCGCTTGTAGACACCAACGATGAATGGATCACACAACGCATCGGCGTGCGCTCCCGCCACATCAGCGAGACGGAAACGAATGTGGACATGGCGGTGAAAGCGGCCGAGCGCGCGCTGGAAAATGCGGGAATCTCTGCCGATGAGCTCGACCTCATCATTGCGACGACCATCACGGGCGACACGCTTTCTCCGGGCACGGGCTGCATGGTGCAGAACCGTATCGGCGCGCACTGCCCGGCGTTTGACCTTGCGGCGGCCTGCAGCGGCTTCCTCTTTGCGTTGGAAACGGCGGCGGGCTTCCTTTCCCGCGGCGCGTATAACCGCGTGCTTGTCGTCAGCGCAGAGCGCATGAGCGGTATCATCGACTGGACAGACCGCGGCACGTGCTGTATCTTCGGCGACGGTGCGGGCGCGGCGGTGCTCGGCAAGGGCGACGGCCTTGTGGCCTCTCACCTGATGACAAAGGGCGGCGACGACGTAATCACAATTCCGACGCGCTATGACCGTTCCCCGTGGTACAAAAATGAGATCAGCGAGATTACGTCCGTACACATGAACGGCCGCGAGACGTACAAATTCGCCGTTATGGCGATGTCCGACAACATCAAGGATCTGATGGCTTCGGCGGGCGTTGCGGGAGAAGACGTGGCGCTTGTCATTCCGCATCAGGCAAATTACCGCATTATCAACGAAGCGCGACGCAGAATCCCCGACATTGCGCCGGAGAAGTTCTGCATCAACATCGACCGCTACGGCAACACGTCTTCCGCGAGTGTGCCGATCCTCTTAGATGAGATGAACCGCGCGGGCAAGATTCACGAGGGCGACCTCATCATTCTGGCGGCATTCGGCGGCGGTCTTTCTGCAGGCGCATGATCATCCGCTGGTAAAAACACGACATACAGTCAAAAATAAAGAAAAACCGAAACGTTTTCAACAGGCAAAAGCCGGAAAGGGAAAAACATTATGATCTCAACACCGATTTGTGATATGCTTGGCATTCGCTACCCGATCTTTCAGGGCGGCATGGCTTGGATCTCGGACGGCAAATTAGCAGGCGCCGTTTCCGAAGCGGGCGCTTGGCATTATTTCCGCTATGAACGCAAACGCAGAGTACCTGCGCGAGCAGATTAAAATTGCAAGAGAACTGACCGATAAGCCTTTGGTGTGAACATCATGCTGATGAGCCCGTTCGCGGACGAGGTGGCAAAGGTGGTTGCGGAGGAAAAAGTGGCGGTCGTAACGACCGGCGCGGGTAACCCCTCCAAATATATGAAAGACTGGCTTGCGGCCGGCATTAAGGTTATCCCGGTCGTGGCATCCGTCAGCATGGCACGCCTGATGCAGCGCGTGGGCGCCTGTGCGGTCATTGCGGAGGGCGGCGAAAGCGGCGGCCATATCGGCGAAAACGACCACCATGGCGCTTGTACCGCAGGTGACGAGCGCA
>ENA-OQLB01000798-OQLB01000798.1-human-gut-metagenome-genome-assembly--contig:-NODE-798-length-15974-cov-1.872405_pt1 | contig 15974 bp, 20 predicted proteins | sample MGYA00242656_ERZ504813 | MGnify/ENA primary metagenome ERZ504813 (study PRJEB26092, sample SAMD00036388) | human gut metagenome | host: Homo sapiens | study: EMG produced TPA metagenomics assembly of... | reverse complement strand
AAATATTTTTTATTATCCAATATTTTTTTGTTTATAATTTTTTATCACGTACTGATATATTATATACAATTCCAATATTACCGCCATATCTCATAATTATTTGCTTCAAAGCCATTCTCTTTATGCTTTTTGATATTGCGGATATATTACGACAGAGATTTCGCCAGAACAATAGACAAATAAAGCCGGATATCTGATAATCAGACACAGGAGCAACGTTTGTCTACTATTTTGTATTATCTCACTCCCCCAAAACGCAATCCAGACTGAAATAAATTTTCAGGTCACAAAAAACACGAAAACAAATATCATCAGAATAATTTCTGATATCCTTTTGCTTTCGTGTTTCGTTTTTTTCTATTCTTTTTATTCTATCTCAGTGTTTTCCTGCTTCTACACTATTATTCCGTATATCTCGTCCCTATACATCATTATTCCGTATAAAGATATGCACTGCTATCCGAATCGTCCACGCTTTCACTGTCTATCCATGCCGGATTCAGAAGCAGATTCTTCTCAATCGTCACGGATTTCTTAGGCGCTGTTGTCTCTGCCGCTGTCCAGATCGTCTGATATCCCATTGCATAAGGCTGCTGGGAAACGCATCCGATTTCTTCACCATTGCGGATTGCTTCCTGCTGTTTCGTCGTAGCATCTACTCCAACTAATGCCGGAGCATCACCCGCATCACTCTTTTCCAGACCAAGGTAAAGCTCTGTAACATCTGCATTTGTACAGAATACACCATCCAATGCCGGATATTTATCAAGAACCTCTTTCATGGCAGTTTCCATATCATCTACCTGATCAGAGTAAATTACTTCTACCACTTCAATATCCCCATACTTCTGGATATTATTCATAAATCCATCCACACGGTCCTGAACACTCTTTGTCTTCTGCTGTGCGGAAAATACAGCAACCTTTCCCATCTTTCCAAGTGCGCTTCCAAGCTGATAAGCAGCCATCTTTCCCACCTGCACGTTATCGGTTCCTCTGTATGCCTTTACCAGTTTCTTCTCAGATACATTGGAGTCAAATGCAACAACCGGAATTTCATTCTCTTTCGCAGCTTCAAGCTGTGCCTGGCAGGAATCCATATCACTTGCTGAAATACAAAGAACATCCGGATTCTCCGCAATAACAGCATCTATTGTATTAATCTGGCTCTCAACATCTTCTTCATTATCCGGGCCCTCGAAAGTCATTGTGATCTGATCATCTTTCTTAAATCCATATGCATCGTTGATTGCCTTAACAGCATCTTCCATGCCCTTCTTAACCATCTTCCAGTATTCGCCCTTGACAGATTTACTCACCACCGCTATTCTGGATCCGGCTTCAATCTTTACATCAGTATCAATCTCCGGAATAAGCGGACTCTCATCCTGTTCATCCACCGCTTCTGCTTCTGAATCAGATTCCTCGATAGCGTCTGCCACTAATGGCTGAATTGTCTCCTCCACTTCTGCCTTGCTGCATCCTGTCAGCATAGTCAGCCCTGTCATCAAACTTATCGCTGCTACCACTGCTCTTTTCATTTTTGATCTCCTCTTCCTTCAATGGTAAACTAATGAAGATTGCTGAAACCGCAATGCAGCACAACAATCCATAAATATCAGGTTATTCATAAAACAACTCTGCCCCAAACTCATGGGCATATTTCTTCCTACATTATACACATTTTACAGAATTCGTCCAGAGATTTTACACATTTTTCACCTTTGTTTCACACATCATCCAGGAATCTTATTTCATTCCATCCCTCAAACGCACTTCCGGCAGGCTTTACCCAAAATTCCAACTTCTTTTTCGTAACAGGATGCTGAAATCCCAGCCTTGCAGCGCAAAGCGCCAGCGGTTCCTGACCACTCTGCCGTGGATTATACTTCTATCACCAACAAGCGGCATCCCGGCATGTGACATCTGCACACGAATCTGATGGTGTCTGCCAGTATCCAGACATATCTGTACCAGACTTCTCACTTTTCCATCCTGCTCAGTTCCCTCTTCTTCAATTCTCTTCGTCTCCAGTACTTCATAAGACAGCACTGCCTTCTTCGCCCCAACAGTCCCCGCTGCAACAACCGCCGAACTGTTGGTTCTGTTATCTTTCTTCAGCCAATCCTCCAGAATTGCCTTCTCTACCTTTATCTCACCCTCTGTCACTGCCAGATAAATCTTCTTTATCTTTCCCGACGTCATCTGCCTGTTCAACTCTGCCGCCGACTTAGCATTCAGTGCAAACACCAGAACACCCTCCACCGGCTGATCCAAACGATGAACGATTCCAAGATATGGCATCCTTCCCGGAGCTTTCTGTGCAATATAATTCTTCAGCATACTCTCCATATCCATACTTCCAACCCGTGCACTCTGAACCGCAATCCCCGCCGGCTTATGACACACCAGAATATCTCTGTCTTCATATAATATATATCTCTGATATCTTTTATCCACATAAAAAAACTCTCCTTTTCATGGAGAGTATAACTTAATTTCATAATTTACGCAATCCGCTTTCGCCACACGATTCTACGCAGAAAATTACTTGCATTTTATTTTTTACAGTTTCAAACTTCACACGTCAAAAACGGTCACCACTTTTTACTTTTCCTGATTTCAAAAATGATGACCGTTTCAATGTTCTTCGTTATTCAATTTATTTTCCTCTTAGTATTCTTTCTATAACAATATTTATTTACAGATTACTTTATGGGTTTCACTATTTAGTTTTTCTATATCTGAATTCTTATCCTCTTTCCTGCTCATAATTCATATGGCTACTTATAATCTGATTCGCCTCTGCTTTCTTCGATATCAGTTACTTCACTCATCTGAAACTACTTAGAAAGTTCTATAGATTTTAAATTATAATTTCACGTATTATAATTTACTATTTCTGAAATATCGGATACACTTTTTCATCAACGATTCGTGTTAAGCAATCATAAACTTAACTTCTTAAATTCACAACTGTTTAATTCCCTTATGTGCGTTTCATACTTTCTTTGAACATTAATGGCAGATGTTCTAAGCTTTATGTAAAATATCACTTGAAAAAGTACCTTAATATTTCTCTTCTGATATCTTTGTATACTTACTATGTATTCGATATCCTTCTGATGCAAAGCTTCAATCCATATCCCTAAACTTCTGATATGCATTTCAAAATATCGTTCTTACCTTCAATTTCTCTGTTCCCTGGAACTCCTCTTCCCGGCTAACTATTGAGATAAGGGTTATACTCTCTCGATAAACATTTCTTTACACATTTATCAAAATCCTTGTATCAGGTCTGTGACAGATATTCAATATAAGTTATCGCTTCTATAATACCCTAGATACAAACTCTTTTTCCCTTACTAAACTGTGCGTATATTTAATATAAGGAAAACACTCTCATTTACAATTCTATGTACCAGGTCTTTCTTGCAGGAAATGCGATACCCGCCACTCTTATATTGATAAGTTTATAACTTCTTTCCCAATGGAATCACCTGAACCTTTCTCTTATTTTTCATCCTTTCCATTGTAACATTTATATATACTATGAATTGAATGAATTTCTTTTAATTATTTATTCTGTTTGCTGTTCTCTTTTGATGTCATTATAATACCACCCCGGTTCCTATTTGTCAATACATTTTTATATTTAATTTCATTATTTTTGTTCTATTATTATATTATTTGTATAAATTTCATAATATTTATATTCATTATATATTTCCAGACTTTTCTTCCTACTACATTATACCATACCACTCAAACAGACATCCTCAATCAAGCAATAGGCTCACTTAATTCAGCTACATCCAAAATTATAATTTCGCATATCCCTTCCTTATAATTTCCCAAAGTCCCTCCCAAAAAACAACCTTCCAATACATTCAATATAAACCATAACTATTGGCAACGCTTACCTAACTCACCTCCAAAAAGCCGCGCAGCAGTCTTTTCATTATTACACATTGAAACCATTTTATTTTCGCGCGTCCCTCCAATACAAAAGAATGCAGCTGCCTCCCCAGGAGGCCAGCTGCATTCCCACTTTCCATTACTTTCTATTATAATTAATCAAACAACCTTTAAGAATAATCTCACGTTCATCATCCGTAAGCTCCCCAAGAGCCACCTCAAACTCCTTCAGACCATTCTCACCCACAACAAATCCTCTAATCACATCATTCTTCTCTTCCACAGCTTTACGAATCTCCGGGAAGAACAGATAATCTCCATTCGCAAATGGCAGCTCACCCTCCTTAATCAGAAATGGAAGCATACCCCAGTTGATAAGATTGGAACGATATCTCTTAGTAGCATACTCATTAGCGATATTTGCCCAGCACCAAGTACCTTCTGGCAAGAAGCTGCCTGCTCACGTGCAGAACCATCTCCCGGTTTCACTGCAAAGATCGTACTTCCAACACCAAGGTTCTCTTTACTTACATTCGGATAATCTTTCTTGATCACATCCATCACAGGTTTCATCTCCGGCAATGCCTCAACCGGACATTTACCCTCTTCGATAGCTTTCTGTGCTTTCTGCACTTCTTTAGCACGTCCCACATAAGCCGGATCTTTCTGGAAAGTGTAAACTCTGCCAGTCCAAGCGGATTGGAACGGTAAGAAGAAGTTTCACCGGACGGAATCAGCTCGTCAGTTGTAGTAACCGGATCATGAATCTCAGAAACAACTTTCACGATCAGATTCTCCGGAAGCGCTGACATCTTTGGCCAGTCCTTAATATTCGGACCAAACTGGATTTCTACACTTGGATCAGCCACGCCCTTGCTGTCGAATACACGATTCTCATAAATTGTCTTATCAAAGAAATATTTCTGACCTGTATAACCACCGGTATAATCTTCTGCAGAAGTCAAGAAACCTTTATTTGCTGCTGTTGCCGCAATAGAACGCGCATCCATAAGTGCAACAGAAGAAATCTGACCATTCTGAATCTTGGAACCTTCACGATTCGGGAAGTTTCTGGTTGTATGGCGGATACTAAATGCATTATTTGCAGGAGTATCACCGGCACCGAAACACGGACCACAGAAAGCAGTTTTTACAACAGCACCTGTTGCAAGAAGTTCAGCCAGAACGCCATTCTTAGCCAGCTCCATATAAATCGGAGTACTTGCCGGATAAACACTTAATGTAAATGCATCTGCACCAACGCTCTTGCCTTTAAGGATATCAGCTGCTGCACAGATATTCTCAAAACCGCCACCGGCACATCCGGCAATAATTCCCTGCTCTACATAAAGCTTGCCATCTACTACTTTATCTCTTAATGTATAAGGAACTTTTCCGTCCAGACTGATCTGTGCTTTCTTCTCAACATCTGCAAGAATATCCTCCAGATTTGCTTTCAGTTCATCAATTGTATAAGTATTGCTTGGATGGAACGGCATTGCGATCATTGGTTTAATCTCGCTAAGGTCGATTTCCACGCAGCCATCATAGTAAGCAGTTTCGCCTGGTTTCAGTTCTTTGTAATCTTCGCTTCTTCCATGAATCTCATAGAATTCCTGAATCTTTCTCATCTGTCTGCCAGATAGAGGAAAGACAGGTAGTCTTCTGTTGTCATTACATCCACACCGATACGGAAATCAGCACTTAAATTAGCAACACCAGGTCCGACAAATTCCATAACTTTATTCTTCACATAGCCATTCGCAAATACTTTTCCGATAATTGCAAGGGCAACGTCCTGAGGACCTACGCCCGGACGAGGAGAACCTGTAAGATAGATTGCCACTACTCCCGGCATATTGATATCATAAGTCTGGGAAAGAAGCTGCTTAACAAGCTCCGGTCCGCCTTCTCCCATTGCCATAGTTCCCAGAGCACCGTAACGGGTATGACTGTCGGAACCGAGGATCATTTTACCGCCTGCTGCAAGCATTTCTCTTGCAAACTGATGGATAACTGCCTGATGAGGCGGTACATATACGCCGCCATATTTCTTGGCACAGGTAAGTCCAAACATATGGTCATCTTCATTAATGGTTCCACCTACTGCGCAGAGAGAGTTATGACAGTTGGTCAGGACATATGGCACCGGGAACTTCTCAAGTCCTGAAGCGCGGGCTGTCTGAATAATACCAACAAAAGTGATATCATGGGAAGTCAGTTTATCGAATTTGATCTGAAGCTTCTCCATATTTCCGGAAGTATTGTGTGCTTCCAGAATTGAATAGGCAATGGTATTCTTCGCTGCATCCTCTTTGGAAACAGGAACATCTGCCTGATTCTCCGGAACAATCTTCTGACCATTCAGTAAATATACACCGGTATCGTATAATTTCATAATGTATCCTCCATTCTGTTTTTTTGTGCCATGTACACTTTGACACGCTAATTTATGGAAATTTAAAGTTAATTATAGTGTATTCCTATTGATTAATCAAGCCTGTGACGATAAGTATTTTCTTAAAAACAAACTCTGCAGGCATTTTTTAATCTGTTTCCTGACCTGTAAAATGTAAAATAATCTGAGATAAAAATATTTCAAGGCAAAGAAATCCCCCGGAAAGTAAGGAGTCACACACCTTCCAGGGGATTCTTGGCTAAATCATAAGAGGTATTGGCATTACCAACTGTACAGTGTCCAATAGTAATCAGCCTTTAACAGCTCCGGATACCATACCTTTGATAATTTCTTTACTGAATGCGAAGTAGAGAACAACAACCGGCGCCATCGTGATCAACATGGCCGCCATCTGCTTTGGATAGTCAGATGCAAACTGTCCTTTGAACTGTGTCAGTGCAAGCGGTACGGTCTGCAGACTTACGTTTTTCAGCAATACCAATGCGAAAGAGAATTCATTCCAGCAGCTGAACACCTGAATGATTGCTACTGTTGTAAGGATTGGACGGCAGATAGGAAGAATAATCGTCCATAATGTATGGGTGAAGTTACTTCCATCGATTGCCGCTGCTTCTTCCAGTGAAACCGGAATTGTTTTTACATAACCTTCTACCAGGAAGATTCCCATTGGAAGACCGAAGGAAACATATGGCAGAAGCAGTGTAAACCATCTGTTGTTGATTCCACATCTCTGGAATACAACATAAATCGGAACCAGAAGGGAATGAATCGGAATCAGCATACCCATCAGGAACATTACATATAACACACGGTTCAGTTTGAAATGAACACGTGCAAGGATATATCCAACGATAAAGCTGAACAGAATGATCAGGATAATGGAAAGTCCTGTTGTTCTGACACTGTTCATCATGGACTGTCCCAGATGATAATCCTTATTGCTGAGAATCTTTATGTAGTTGATCAATGATGGATTTTTCGGCAGGCCCATGATATCCGCATTAAATACTCGTTTCTCTTTCAGAGAAGAATATACCATCCATACGATCGGGAAAATACAGGACAGGGAGAAAATGATAAGGATCACATTCATGATCACTGCCACAATCCCGTTTCTCACTTTATGAGTTTTAGGTACGTTCTTATTCATAATCTTATGCCTCCTTTCCCCTTGTCAGATATTTGATAAGTCCCTGTGAACCTCCGATTACCACGAGAGACAATACGAAGATCGCTACAGAAATACAGCTACCATATCCCATGTTACTCTGATTAAAGGATACCTGATATCCATACATTGCCATAACCATGGATGCTGTACCAGGACCACCTTTGTCATAACATAAATGTTATCGAAAGCTTTCATATTACCGCCACGCAGAGGGTAATACATACAAGCATTGTGTTCTTGATCAATGGCAGAGTAATGTACCATGCTGTCTGGATTCCATTTGCTCCGTCAATCTGTGCACTTTCAAAAATTTCTGAGTCAATTGATGAAATAGCAGAAAGAATAATTACCATATAATATCCAATGAACTGCCAAATCAGAGGAATCGTTACACAAAGCATAACAATATCAGAATTATTCAGCCATACCTGACAGAGATCCGGTCTTCCGATTGCTCTTAAGAACCAGTTGATCAGACCATATTTATTGTGGTAGATCATGTTCCAGATCAAACCAATACATACTGCTGCGATCGTACTTGGGAAGAAACCGAATGTACGATGCATTCCTTTTAATTTAGTGGATTTGGCATTTACCATAAGAACAAGGATAAATGCGATACCAATCTGTCCGATGATACATGCAATTACCAGATAAAGGTTATGTCCAAAAGACTGCCAGAATGTAGAATCATGAACCAATTGGACGTAGTTAGCAAGTCCGTTAAATGTTTTCTGAGGGCCGCCTTTCCACTCAAAAAAGCTGTAAACCAGCGCAGTTACCAATGGAACAAATACTGTAAATACAAACATTAAAACGGGAACAAGCAAATATAAAATAAGCGTTTTCTTTTTGGGCTTAATTGTTGTCAACATATGCTGTACCTCTCTTTCCTGAAAATCCCTATATACTATTACAGAAAAGTCAGCCCATTCATATAATAGTATTCTGTCATTACCGATCACCTAATGAACAGTAATACAAAACCGTTCCGCCCACCACAGTGGCAGAACGGTTACTTTTTCATTGCATCCGCAACCGAAGCATGATTCCTCTTCGATTCGAATCAGATATTAATAGTTCTCTTCGTATGCTTTCTGAGCGTTTTCAGCTACTTCTTCAGGTGTCATTTCACCATTCATCATAGTCTGAAGGTCTGTGTTAAGAACATCCCATACTGCACTGTTGATGTAGGAGTCATAAATCTCGCATTTTGTTGTATCAACATATGAGTAGTTGTAGAAATCCTGTGTGATCTGGTCAAATTTGCCCAGGTCAACATCGTCTGTCTTTGTTAATCCGCCGAGTGCATAGTTCTCTGCTACATATGTAGAGAATGCAGGTCCTGTAACTTCCTGTGCAAGTCGATAGCTGCTGCTAATTTATCAGGATCATCTGCAACCTTAGAATTGATTGCTACAGCGTATCCAAGACCGATATTCTGGGAATCCGGATCTTCTGTTGCATCTGCAGGCTGTGGAAGAACTGCAAATCCGATGTTGTTGAATTTCTCTTCATCGCTGTCTTTCAGAGTTGCTGCAATGTAGGATTCATCCAGTTACCACCGATGAATGCTGCTGCATCACCAGAGATATAGTATTCACGTGCATCTTCGTTTGTCACTGAGTTGTAATCTTCGTTGAAGATATCTGTTTCTGTAAACAGGTGCTGTGTTTCTGCCAGAGCTTTTACAAACGCTTCATCTGTAAATGCTGCGCCGCTCTTGTCAATCAGGCTCTGGAACCAGTCTTTACCTGTGTATCTGTCACCAAGTGTAGAAAGGAAGTCACTGTTTGCCTGCCATTTTCCACCATTACCAAATGCTACAGTGTCGATTCCCTGCTCTTTGAAGTATTCGGAAGCTTTCTCAACATCTTCCATGTTGATGGGAACTGATCGTATCCAGCCTCTTTCCACATTGCTTTGTCATAGATAACTACTGTACAGGTACCGCCTGTCAGTACAGGGAAGCCGTAAATCTTGTCGCCATCTTTGAATGGTGTAAGTAATCCTGATCATACTGATCATAATATGGAGAAGCTTTAATGGTATCTGTCAAGTCCATGACCAGTCCCTGCTCAGCCCATGCCTTTGTATTCATACCCTGAAGAAGGAATACATCCGGAAGGTTGTCAGCTGCTGCAAGAGTAGCAATCTGTGTTTTGTATTCTGCGTTTGCAAGAACGTTCTCGTTTAAGTTGATGTCCGGATGAGCATCGTTCCATGCTGCTAATACTGTACGGAATCCATCGGAACCACCATTTCCTTCAGATTCTTCGGATGTGGAGTAATGCATGATTTCCAGATCTCCCTTGTAAGCAAGATCAGACTGGGCAACGTCTGTTGCTGCGCTTGCCACAGATGCTCCCATCATAGATGATACTGTTGCTGCTGCCAGTGCAATTGCCATTACTTTTTTCTTCATTGTGTGTCCTCCTTTAATAATAAATAAATGATTTCGTACCCTTTGGTGTGTGGTGTTTCTTACGCTTATACTTTCGAAACACATTTTTCGATTAAGCTTTGTTTGATTTCGCTCTACTTAATCGTTTTCTTTCCTTTATTAAACAGCATATCATCCAATTTGTCAATGGGATTTTTACTTAAATTATGCTTTTCGTATAGATTGTATTATATTTAAGCTTTTGTATTGTGTATTTTTACTCAAATCGTTTTCGTCGCACATTACCATATACCTCTATTTTTCGACATTTTCAATATTTCTGACTAATTTTTCAATTTTTAAACGTAAAGTTTTCGTTAATATTCCGACACCGGCTCCCAGATTTCTTCCATATTTTGTTTTCCTTTACTTCCGATTCTAAATCCGCTATACTAGTACAGCGAATATTAAGTAACTGCTTCGCAGTTTATCAGGAGGATATATAATGTTTCGTTTATGGGGAAAAATCTGGAAAGATAACCATTTGTTAAAAGACACTGTAATTTGTGATGATTCAGAAGATACCAGGACTCATAAGATTTTCCGGGGACTGGAAAGTATCTGCTATGAAATGGATCTGGGCAATCCGATCTGGCTGGAGTCTACCATCAAACATTTTAAGAAACATGGAAAGGCAAGATTTTTATCAGGATAATTTTATAGAACAGATTGATTTTGACTACCTGGAGATTCAGGTAATTGAAGAAGACGACGATTATTAATTTATTTTATCTGCCTGTTCTGCCATGAAATATTCATGGAATTACTATAGACATCTCATGGCAGTTCTGCAGATAAATTTTTCGTAACTGCTCAATACCTTAACAGTTTCTATATTTTTTCACATGTATTTTTCTATTCCATAAATTCTCTTATGATTTCTCTCATTATCTCTTCCTCTTCCGGCGTAAGCATCCGGCTGAAATGACTTCCGGCTGCGGCTGTCTGACGGATACTCTCCGCAATATGATCTATGATTTCTTCCTTTGCAGCTTCGTTTGGTTTCTTTTCCGCCGGAACTTCTTCAACCCAGGTTCTGACATGTTCCACATAATCAGAAAGCGTATTCATAAGAAGTTCTTCCTTGTACGTAAAATCCAGTGCCTGTCTTAGCAAAAGCAGCGATGCAGGGATGATCGCACCCACATACAGATATGCCAGCGGCATACCATCCCATTCTCCATTTCCCGAATAGAGAAAAAAAACCGCTCCCAAAAGCGCAGTACAAAAAAGTGACGGATACCATACAAGCCGGTTCATGCGGTTTAACAGCTTGTCTCTTGTTTTCCACAGGTTCATCCATTTCTCTTTGAGATTTGTTCTTGTCTCTGTATTTTTTCTTATCAGTCTTCGGTATGTAAGATGTGTTGCCAGCATCCCAGTGCGCCCAGTCCGCCCAATACCACCATGGCGTAAAGCAGGAGATGCAGATCCATGATTTTCTCCAGCATAACATCCTCCTGATTCCGGCAGTTCCCGGTATTGCTTATTATTTCCTGCAATAAGAATAAGAGAAACTTACCTAGATCGATTAACTGATAGAATTATTATACTGCGGACAACCATGTCAGGAAACAAAAATCGTTCATCAAATTCTTCCATAAAAAAAACAGAATCCCCTCTTTGTGTATCAGAGTATGTTTAAAAACTTTTTGCAAACATGCTCTGGCACATAAAAAAGAAGATTCTGTTTCTTTACTGTTCCTTTATTATGATGTCAGGATCAAAAGATCTGTTAAATATTCGGAACCCGCTGATTTACATATTCTGCAATTTCCCGACTACTTCTTCAAATTTCATAAAGTGAGAAGCTTTTACAAGAATGGTATCTCCATTCTGTACAATTTTTTCAGATCTGCAAGCAGGCTTTCTCTGTCCGGTTCATAAATTACTTTCAGTTCCGGATTGGTCTGCTGTGCTTTCTCTGCCATCTTTTTACAAAGATTCCGGTACAGATAAGCACATCAATATCGCATTTGCCGGCATGCTCGCCACTTCTTCGTGAAGCTGTACTTCATTCTCACCAAGTTCACCCATATCGCCAAGAACCGCAACTCTTCGTCCTGCTCCATCCTGAAGAACATCCAGGGATGCTTTCATGGACATTGGATTTGCATTATAGCAGTCATCCACAATCAGGAATTTGTCCGTCTCAATCATTCTGAAACGGCCGCTGATTGGCTCAAGACTCTCGATTCCGGTTTTAATCTGCTCAGTTGTCAGCCCATAAATATTTCCGACTGCTGCTGCCGCCAGCGCATTATATACCATATGACGTCCCGGCATTGGGATATCTACTTTAAATGCAGTGTCTCCCATGTGGATCATACAGGTCATTCCTTTTAAGCCTCTGCTTACGATTTCATCCCCATAAACCTGACAGTCTTTGTCCATCCCAAAGAATACAGGTTTAATTTCTTCATGGCCTTTGACTGTGGCAAGTTTATCATCATCGCCATTTAATACGATATGTCCGTCTGGTCTCAGGAACTTGAAATCTCTGTCTTCGCCTTGACGAACGCGTCTCTGTCTCCCAGTTTCCAGATGACATGTTCCGATATTGGTGATTACGCAGGTATCCGTCTTGCGATCTTTGCAAGTCTGGTCATTTCTCCGAAATCACTGATTCCCATCTCAAGAACTGCCATCTCATCTTCGTCGCGAAGCCGGAAAACAGTGAGCGGCAGACCAAGTTCATTATTAAAGTTTCCCTGTGTTTTCAGTGTGCGGTATTTCTGACTCAGCACAGAAGCAATCACCTCTTTTGTACTCGTCTTTCCTACACTTCCTGTGATTCCCACAACAGGAATCTGAAGCTGTTTCAGATAAAATTCCGCAATATCTTTTACTGCCTGTAATGAGGATTCCACTACAATGTATGGAAAATCTGCGTCCTCAAGTACTCGCTCTGATAAAGTTGCCAGTGCTCCTGCTGCCATTACCTGTGGAATAAATTTATGTGCATCCACACGCTCTCCCACGATAGGCACAAACAGACATCCGTTCTCTGCTTTTCTACTGTCTGTAATGATTGATGTTACCTCTTCCTGCAGTTTATCTGCAGAACCATAGTAAGTACCGCCGCAAACCTGTGCGATATTTTCCAGAGTTAAATTCTTCATAATCTTTTTTATTTCTTCTTTCCTGTTATCATAATATACTGAATTACTGTTCACTCCGTTCTCAGTAACGCAGTCAAAATTTCAGATTGCCTGCGGCAATGGAGTTTTTGCCTTTTCATGCCGCAGCCCGTATTAATTATTTGTATTTCTTCATGGATACTTCAATCAGTTTCTCACATAACGTCGGATAGTCGATTCCCAGGACTTTCGCTTCCTGAGGAATCAGGCTGGTCGGGGTCATTCCCGGAAGTGTGTTTGCTTCAAGGCAATACATATCTCCATTTTCCTTCATCATGAAGTCAAGACGGCAGTAGCTTCCATAAATAATGCCTTTGCACCTGCTTCTGCGTAGTGCTGCATTTTCTCTGTGAGTTCCGGTGAAATCTCAGCCGGACAGGTTTCAATCGTTGATCCTGCCTGATATTTATTCTTATAATCATAGAAGCCCTGTATCGGAGCAATCTCAATGATTGGATATGCCTTGCCGTCTACAACTGCTACTGAGAACTCACGGCCTTTGATGTATTCTTCTATTACGACTTCATCCTCGTAGGAATATGCGTCTTTCAGAGCCTGCTCATATTCTGTCTGGTCATTTGCAATATAAACACCTACACTTGAACCACCACAGCAGGTTTTTACAACTACAGGGAATTCCATTTCAAATGCACTCAGGTCTGTAGTCATTTCCTCTTTCGTCATAGATACTCCGCGTGGTGTCGGCACATTGTTCACAAGGAACATCTGCTTTGTAATTCCCTTATCCATTGCCATGGCGCTGCTTAAATATCCGGTTCCTGTATATTTGATTCCCATCAGGTCAAAAGTTGCCTGTACTTTCCATCTTCTCCGTTTGCTCCGTGAAGTCCAAGGAAAACGATATCTGCTTCTTCACAGAGTTTCAGAATATTCGGTCCGAAAAAGCTTCTTCTTTCCTTCTTCATCTGCTCAATTTTATCATTAAATGTTGACATATATTCAGATGCCGCATCAACATCATATTCTGCCGGGAATGGATCTTCCCAGTTTACATTCTCAACACCACAGAAAATATCTACAAGGATAGCCTGATGCCCTTTCTGGCGTAATGCCTTACAAATTCCTGTTCCTGATGTAATGGAGACAGTACGTTCTGTACTTGTTCCTCCCGCTAATACTACGATTTTCATTTCTCTTCTCCTTTATTCATAAATCACAACTGGTGTATTCTTCTCAACATTGCTGTATATGATCTGTACCTGATCTGACGGTGCACAGATACTTCCATGTGTTCCCTCGAATTCATAAAGCTGTTCTCCGAAAGCCGTTCTCCATGGAGCATCATTGATTCCAAGATTTCCGTTAAATGGAATCCAGTAATTTACTGCTGAAGGATAATCTTCTCCGTTTACGGTGCATCCGCTCTTTATCTCACCTACTGTATAGCAGCCTGTCGGTGTTGCACAGTTTGGCACAAACGGATTTCCGGATACGATCTGCGCATCCGCAGTAGGTATTCCATCTTTATAGAATACCATTCTCTGGGCAGTCAGGTCAATCTCTATATAAGTATATCCGATATCATTTGTCTTTCGTACCAGACCTTCATGAGAATATATCGGCTCTCTGACCTGGGTTTCTCCATTCTGAATCAGGCTAAGCAGTTCTTTTGTTTCTGCTTTCTGGTCGATCTTCCAGCCATAGTCACCTCCGCCGACAGAAATCTCACGACCATCATATGTATTAAATGTCCGTTCGGTTCCAACGGTATCATATTTTGCCGCCAGTTCACTGATATACGCTTCTATCTGATTTTTGTCAAGTGTGTAAAGACCATTTTCGTCTGTTGTCAGCCAGTTTTTAATTACTTCTTTATCTACTGTCTCTGTTCGGTCATCAAATCATAGGTAACAACTACGTCTGTAAGTTTATTTATCAGCTCACAGTTCCTGACCAGAGTCTCATCATTTGGTAGACTGCAGGTTCTTTGTAACAGCCATCTGCTTCCAGATCGATCGGGGTTCTTCCTGTGACAAGGGCATTTATGATATCCTGGCTGGTTTCTTCTGTCTTCAGGCATTTCCCTGTTCTTCAGGAACAATCTCAAATTTATCGTTTTTCTCTTCGATATGAGCATCTAACGGTTCTGTTGTGTTCTCCGGCTGCATACATTTGAGGTTCGATATAGCTGTGTTTACTTTCTGCTCATCATATTTAACAGATGATGCGATTTCATAATTTTTGTGCTGATTAAAGGCAAGAAACCAGGTAAAACGAGCCTGCTTCTTAATCAGGTTATCCACGCTTCCATCTGACTCATAGGAAAGTCCTGCTGCTTCTGCTGTAATACTCTCCTGGCCGTTGTTTCTGGTATTAATCGTAAGGACGTAAGCTTCTGTTTTCTTTGTAAGCAGTTCTTCGGATTCTTTTACTGTCATGTAAGAGCAGTTGAATCCATTCACCATTGAGCCCGGTAAAAAATGTTCTGTAAAATAGTAAACACCGTAACCATATACTCCGGCGGTCAACAGAAGTAAAATTACGATCAGAGTGATCATGATCTTCTTTCTGGTGCTCATAACATTCCCCTTTCAAACTTATTTATAAACAGCAACCGCCCGGCAAATGATTATGCCGGGCAGTTTTAGTATACATTATTTATCCTGAAAGTAAAATACAGTTTATTCTGTTTTAAGCGTTCTCCAGTAATTTCTCTACACTTGTGAGTTTTACACAGAGTACAAATACTTCTGCTGCTTTTCCAAGGTCTTCCAGTGTCGGGAAGCTTGGCGCGATACGGATATTGGAATCTTTCGGGTCTTTTCCGTATGGATATGTTGCTCCGGCACCTGTAAGCACAACGCCTGCTTCTTTTGCTTTGGCAACGATTGCTTTTGCGCATCCTTCCATGGATCAACGAAG
>ENA-OQLB01000797-OQLB01000797.1-human-gut-metagenome-genome-assembly--contig:-NODE-797-length-15983-cov-1.893100_pt1 | contig 15983 bp, 19 predicted proteins | sample MGYA00242656_ERZ504813 | MGnify/ENA primary metagenome ERZ504813 (study PRJEB26092, sample SAMD00036388) | human gut metagenome | host: Homo sapiens | study: EMG produced TPA metagenomics assembly of... | reverse complement strand
TCCCGCATCTCCATTCAGAAGCGGCACCCGGAATTTCATAAATTCCCGGGATGTCCCGGATATCTGTTCAAAAGATCCTCAATAATCTGCTGTGCTTCCTCCATACGGTGAAATTCATAATAATCAGCCGCTTTTCTGAAAAGCTCGATATCCTCTTTCAGTTTCTCCATCTCAGGAGTGATATGATCTGACTGCTGGCGGATCTGCAGCATTCGATATGCCTTTGACACACGCTCTGTATAGAAAAGTGTCAGCATCGCCGCATAGAATACTTCATCAGGAACCCCCACAAGAATCGGATGATAAAATGCATAAATATTTGTGTAGTCTTCTCTTCCGATAAAATCGGCACTCAACTGACTTTTATAATAAGATCCAAATAATGCATTCAGCCTGTGAAAAGATCTGGTTTCAACCAGTTCGCTGATTTTTAATCCCGACTCGCTGATCGCGCCCTGCAGATCCAGTGCTACTGCGCGCGCTTTCATTGCAAGTCCTTCCTGGCGGACTTTATGGTTCTTTTTAGCAATAAGCATATTGTAGAACTTACGGAATACAGAGTCCCGGCGCAGTCTGCCTTTATGAATGTTCGGCATATATTCCTCACGAAGTTCCTGATAAGGAAGTTCGTCTACGCAGACAGCCACATGTCCCTCTCTGCTGTCATGCGGCGGCATATAAGACCACTCATCACCGTAATGCCAGATCAGATAATCGCTGCATTTATTCGGGATCATCGCCTTCTGTCCCTCGAAAATCCCCTCTTTGACAGGGAACATCATATCTTTGTCAAAAAGAAACGGGCAGCCACCCCAGCGCATGGCATAGCGGTCGCACTCTTCCTCATTGTAGGAAAACATTATCTTCTCGAGTTTCTCCAGCGTTCTTTTTTTGCCAAGAAAAATATAAGAAAGAAGATACTTCAGATACATGGATGCAGGTATCTCCCAGCGGTCACTGTAGCCTACAGAAATATTGATAAGGTCCGAGTAAATCATCATGTGCGTTCTATATTTCTCGTATTCTTTATCGTCTGCCGGAATAGGATCCAGTGTAAGAATGTCTATGATCTCTCCGCCACAGTCCTTGCCGATGATCTGGCTTTTATGAATCGCACAGGTATCGTAGATGCATAGCGTGGAAATGAATTTGTATAATTTCTGTCCACCTCCGAACACTGTATCTCTCTGTTCGGTGGCAGTTCTGTCTTGCAGATCTCTATAAATTTCTCCCAGTCTGAGCGTGCATATAAAGATCCACGTCATCATCCCAGGGAACAAATCCCTCATGCCTGAGGGCTCCGATAAGGGAGCCCCCGGCCAGTACATATCTCAGGTTATGTTCTCTGCAGATTTCATCAACCTCCCTGAAAAGCTTCAGGAGGTATTTCTGTTTTTCCGTCATGAGTTATCCTTCTGATTAATTGTTTCCAAAATTTCTATTATTTTTAACGACTCATCATAGAAAAGCCGGGTACATTCTGTACGCTTGTCTCTGATCATGATCATCAGCTCCTGCAACAGATAGCGGAAACCATTTCCCTCGAAATTAAAGCTGTATCTCTTCAGGAATTCCTTTCCGGAAATGTTTGCCTCGAAATATCCTGTGTTCCACCAGTCATTCGGGATCGTAACCCTTCCGTTGCTTCCGATGATCACAAGTTCATTCTCGATATCTACGGTTGTTCCGATCTCAATGGTCGCCAGTGCATTGGCATACTTCATGGTGATCATGTCATATACAAATTTCCCTTCCTGATCGCGGACTGCATTTGTATTGATATCCTGGCACTTTCTGCCAAGCAGTTTAAGTACCGCGCAGATTGCTGTGCAGACTGTCTCATTAAAAGTCCTGCCACCTTCAAAATCATCCTGGGAAATCGCACATTTAACGCTGACCAGATCTCCTACCAGGTTGCTGTGCACCAGCCATACCAGCTGGTTAAAAGCACGCAGATAAACCAGCGTCATCCTCTCGATCAGGACTACATTGTTCTCCCTCGCAACTTCAAAGAGATAGCGCAGTTTCTCTGAAGAAAGCGTTAACGGAGAATCACTTATCACATATTTGCCCTGTTTCAGTGCGCATTCGATATACTCCGCCCGTTTGCTCAGCGAAGTTTTAATATAAACGATATCCACATCTGACAGGAACTGGTCATAGTCGCTCCAACAGGATCCAAGTTCAAATTTATCGCAGAATTCCTGCGCAGTCTCCGGATTCCCGCTGAATACCCGTTCTACGTGAATACCGCTGACATATTTGGATTCCTGCACAAAATCATTATCTTTAATATCGTCTGTCACAATTCCCATATTAAAGATAACACCCTCACTACGAAGCTTTGTACTGGAAATATTCTTGGTACGTTCCAGATAAACGACATCGCAGTAGTTCTTAAGATAATCAAATTTGCCCCGCCAGTCTGAACCAACTACCAGAACATCTATGTCATATTTGATGATATCGCTGACTTTCTGTCCCTGGTACTCTTCAATAATAATCTCATCTGCCAGTCCGGTACGCCGCACATTCTCTATTCTCTTAATAAGCTGTCTCTTACATTAAGCTTGCCTCGTTCAATATCAAAGCTCTCACTTGTAACGCCAACGATCAGATAATCGCCAAGCGCCTTTGCCCTTTTTATAATATTGTAGTGGCCCTTATGAAACAGATCAAAAGTGCCATATGTGATCACTCTCTTCATCTTCTCTTTATAACTCCCGATAAATATTCCTGCCCGTAACTGTTCCGTACCTGACGGACAGTTACCCCTGCTTCACACTATAGATGATTTGATTATATCATAATTTCCAACTTCCGTCACCTCTTCGTTACAAAAATGTTAAATTCACGTTAATTTATATCATTTTTTTAGTCCGGCCAGACGGAAAATAATATAGTTAAAACAAAAGGACTCCGAAATACACCCCATGTATCTCAAAGTCCTCTTTCGTTTTTTATTATTTTCTTCTGCTATTTCTTGTTATTACCGTGTCAACAAGTTGATTTCTTAAATAATCTTGTCGGTACACTACTTTTTACGATTCCCTGTTTTTTACTGTTTATTCAAAATGTTTCCTGTCTCATCTGAATGCCCTGCTTCGACTACAGTTCGGGAAACATTCTCCGCTATTACTGTCTGCGCCGTATCGTCTTTCGGATCAGCTTTTCCTATATTCTTCGTAGCTGCTTCCAGCTCCTGGATCAGATCTTCGAGTGAAAGTTCTTCTTCCTCCTGAATGATCTCATCCGGTATATCATCCAGATTATCTTCTTCGATATCCAGTTCCATACCCGCTACATTGCTGAATCCTTCCGGTTTATCCAGCACACTCTCCTGAGCGAGAGAATCATCATCCAGGTTTATTTTCTCCATATGGCCGTCCTGCTCGCTCTCGGATCCAGAGTAGCGGCCAGCCTCCTCAATGGCTTTCTTTCGTCTGAGAAGTTCATATTCATGGTCCTCGCTGTCATATTCCTCTTCCAGTCCCTCATCTCTGACTGTCTTATCCTTCTTGATCAGAATAAATGCAACCAGATTCAGCACACCTGTATAAAGAAGATCCACCGGCAGACTTCCCAGAACAAGGACAAACACCAGGGATACGCCCAGCAAAACCCACACGTTGTTCATCTCAGGAATCTGCAGCAGATACAGCCCGTTCATAATGATCATGATCGGGTAATGGAAGAAGTAAATTCCCATTGTGTGGCGGCCCACATAAGTAATTGGAAGCTTGATATCCGGCAGTAATGCAAGAAATGTATAGATCAGAATAAATGATACCAGATACATCAGCAATCTGATAACGATACCTTCCGGATCTGTCAGACCACAGAGTTTATATCCGTGATTACCACGGAAAATAGCGACTCCCATTTCATTGGAAATCATATAGTTTGGTATTGCCCAAAGCAGTACTCCCGAAATAGGCACTAACACCCATTTTCCTTTAAATTTGCGAACTGCGGTGATATATTCACTTTTCCAGAGATATCCTGCAACAAAGAACGGGAAAAATACCACAATTCTTGATGCTGATAAAAACGTTGTAAACTCCGGTCTTGTTCCTGCCCACAGTGCAATAATGATGCTGAGCGGAACAATAAATCTGATCTTACCAGTGCTTCAATGGTAAGACGGTAGATAAACAGCGCCAGAATATACCACATAACTGTTCCGGTAGGACGCAGAATCTCGTAATCCACCGAACGTCCCAGCCATATCTGGGAGTACCAGGTAAGACTGTATCCCAGAATATATGGAATCAGAAGATTCTTAAAATTCTTTAATACATTCTGAGGTTTCTTTGACAAATACCCCGAAACAAAAATAAATGCGGCATATGGAAGATCGTGATCGCATACCACACGTATCTCACCACTGTGTCCACTTTTACAAGATTGAATGCAATAATATGGTTAAATACTACCAGAAAGATAAGCAGGACCTTGAAGTTATCGATCAGGTAGGTATAAGGCACAGCAGGCCTCTCTTTCTTTAATTTCATCTTAATATTATCCTTTAATCATTCATAATTATTATCCAAAGGATAACATATTTTTATGATTTATGGAATAGAAAGTTAATAATTTGTTTATGAAACTATTTCCATACATTCATTTTTATCTATGGCAATACTTCCATATTCCATGCAGTGCATAAGAGCAAAAGAAAATACAACTCTTTATCCGTCCATACCCCGCATATCTGTAAACATTATAAGTCATCACTGCTGACTTCAGCTTATTTCTGGACTTGCCGCCCTCACTGAGGCGGTATTTCAGGTATGGCTTATCGATTCCGACCGCATAACCGTATTTTCGCAGAACTTTCAGCCAGGTGATATAGTCTTCATGCTGTCATCATGCTCCATTGGAAACTCCCGCGCCACGTCTGTTCTGATCACTACGGAAGAACAGTTAATGCTGTTATGCTTCAGAAGCTCTCTGTAAGTTAATCTTCTCTTTCACCGGAATCGTACGGCCGGTACTGCTTCCATCGGATCTTATCAGCTCACGGCCGGTAGAACACAACACGTATCCCTCTCTTCGAGACATTTAAGCTGCTCTTTCAATTTGCCTTTTTCCCACCAGTCATCCGCATCAAGAAAAGCAATGTAATCTCCCTTAGCAAGCTTCACTCCTCTGTTTCTGGAGCCTGCCGCACCCATATTCTGTTTGTTCTTAATATACTGAAAGCCCTCTCTGCCCTCATAGGCAGACAGGACTTCCTTTGTATGATCTGTAGATCCGTCATCAATTACCAGAAGCTCCAGCGAAACTCCCTGCTCATAGACAGAATCTACAGCCTGTTTAATATATTTCTCTCCGTTGTAAACCGGCATGATCACAGATACCAGCGGTTTATTCATGGTCATTCCTCCGTTTTATCCTCTGATGCCCCGGTGTTTCTTCCGGAATCTTTCAGAGCATTTACCTGTTTATCATCTACTCCCTCAGACACTTCCTTCTGGAAAAAGATCTTGACTGTCATAAAGATCAGCTTAATATCCAGCAGAAAAGAATAGTTCTCAATATAGAACAAATCCAGCTTTAATTTGTCATAAGGGGTGGTGTTATATTTGCCATAAACCTGCGCATATCCGGTCAGCCCTGCCTTTACCTTCAGGCGATAATAGAACTCCGGAAGTTCCTTCTCATACTCCTGCATGATTGTCTTACGTTCCGGACGTGGACCTACCAGAGACATATCTCCTTTGAACACATTGAATAGCTGCGGCAGCTCGTCCAGATGAAGATTTCTCAACACATGCCTACCGGAGTGATACGGGAATCATGTTTGGAAGCCAGTCTGGCACCGTTTTTTCTCAGAATCCACACACATACTGCGGAATTTGCAGATTTTAAATGGCTTACCGCCAATTGTAAGACGGTCCTGGAAGTAAAATACCGGTCCCCGGTCGTATGCTTTTACCGCAATGGCTATGAGCAACATAATCGGTGATGTAATGACAATGCCGATTCCGGAAACCAGAATATCCATAATTCTCTTCGCAACTCTCTGATCTACCGCAAGTCCCATATTTCGCGACATCAGAAGCGGTGTATCGAAAAGATGAATTCTCTCGCTTCCCATAAGAATGATATCCGAAATCTTCGGACTGATATAGCATCGGATGGAATGAGCGAAGCAGAACTTCAGATATCGGTTTCTCTCCATTGACGGCAGATCCCATATGATCACCCCGTCATAATTACGCATCATCTTGTGAATTTCTGTTTCTCCAAGGCTGACATGCACTTTATCGCTGATATCATATTTATCCTTTCGGGAATTCATCTTATGGATCAGATCATCCCCCGGATCGCGGTCACCGTAAATGACCAACAATCTACGCGCACGATATAATCTGGAATAAATATGTCTGGATCCAAAAATCCAGATAACAATCAGTACCAGCTGTACCATTGTCATCTCAATCATCGGCCCCACACTCAGAAACCACCTGTTGATCAAAGTGATCTCCAGATATTCCACTACGTTGGTACATAAAAGCGCTAACGTCAGGGAATAAAATACGTCTATTCTTTTAAGGTATCCGACCTTTAGTCCTCCATACAGCTTGGCAAACATGGCAAACAGCAGACCGTAAATTGCGATCAGCACCCAGTTACCTTTCCGCCAGAATGGTTCATCAATCTGACCTCTGTAGACTGTATACCATACATAGGCAAAGACTGCCATCTGTGCAGTACTACCAGACTCGCCAGACAGAACACGATAAGTCGTTTGTAATCTTCTCTCTTACTCACGTGATAACCTCTGTTTCTTTTAAATTCTTACCTATTATAACGTAAGAACTATTATACGTCCACCCGTTTTCCTTAAATTTGTGTATATTTACAAACCTGTACTTTACCATTTTTTACTGCAAATTTGTGTATAATGTATAATTTTTCTCGAATTTTATCTGTTTCTAGCGAAAAATTTACATATTTTTTTTTCAGAAACCTATGGAAAAATGACAAAAAAATTGTATAATATTATGTAATAAATGAAAGCGAGGGTTCACTATTATGAAACAAAATAGTATGTTGGCTATGATCTTAGCCGGCGGTCGTGGCAGCCGTCTGCATGACTTAACCAATAAAGTGGCAAAGCCAGCCGTTTCATACGGCGGTAAATATCGTATCGTAGACTTTCCTTTAAGTAACTGTGCCAACAGTGGTGTAGATGTTGTTGGTGTTCTTACACAGTATGAGTCTATCCAGCTTAACAGCTATGTAGCAGCCGGCGGACGCTGGGGACTTGATGCCAAAGACAGCGGCGTTTACGTTCTTCCTCCACGTGAGAAAGCAGATGAGAATCTGAACGTATACCGCGGAACTGCAGATGCAATTTCCCAGAATATCGACTTTATCGATAAATTTGATCCGGAATATGTCCTCGTCCTTTCCGGCGACCACATTTACAAGATGAACTATGACGAAATGCTCGCAGCTCATAAGAAGGCTAACGCAGATGCAACCATCGCAGTTATCGAAGTTCCGATGAAAGAAGCAAGCCGTTTCGGTATCATGAATACAGATGAAAGCGGACGTATCGTAGAATTTGAAGAGAAACCGGAACATCCGAAGAGCAATCTTGCATCCATGGGTATCTATATCTTCACATGGAAACTTCTCCGCAAGATGCTTCTGGCTGATATCAAGAATCCGGATTCCAACCATGACTTTGGTAAAGATATCATCCCTACTATGCTTAACGATAACAAGACTCTTTATGCGTACAAATTCAAAGGTTACTGGAAAGATGTCGGAACTATTGACTCTCTCTGGGAAGCTAACATGGATCTGTTAAGCTCCAAGAACGAGCTTGACCTTGGTGATCCTTCCTGGAAAATTTATACAGAAGATGTCACTGCACTTCCTCAGTACATCAGTGCAGAAGCAGATGTCAAAGATGCATATATCACTCAGGGCTGTGTAGTTCAGGGTGAAGTTAAGCATTCCGTTCTCTTTACAGGTGTTAAGATCGGTGCCGGTGCCAGGATCATTGACAGTGTACTGATGCCGGGTGCTGTTGTAGAAGAGGGTGCTGTTGTTCAGCGTTCACTTGTAGCTGATGGTATCCGTATCGGCAAGGGTGCTGTTGTAGGCGATCCAGACAGCGAGCACATCGAGCTTGTAGCGAAACGTGTAAAGGGGGCAGAATAATATGTATAAGGCATTTGGAATCGTAAAATCTTCCGGGAGAAATATTTATGTAGATGGTATGCAGGATTATCGCCCGATCGGCGCGTTTTCCTTCCTTGGCAGATACAGAGTCATTGACTTCCCTATCTCCAACATGACTAACAGCAATATTGACTGTATCCAGGTTTATATCAATAACAAACCTCGTTCCGTTGTAGAACACGTTGGAACAGGACGTCATTACAACATCAACTCCAAGAGCGGTAAGCTTCAGCTTCTCTTCTCAGAGCATAATAATGACAATGATATTTACAATACAGATATCTCCTGCTACCTGGAAAACATGGAATCTCTGAGCAGAATGTCTCATCCATATGTTGTTATCGCTCCTAGCTATAGGTTTATTCTATTGATTTTGACCAGTTTATACATACACATATTGACTCCGGTGCAGATGTTACTCTGCTTTATCATTCTGTTGATAATGCAAAAGAAGCATATCTTACCTGTAATGTTCTGAATCTGAACCGTCAGAAAGGTGTTGAAGCCATCGGACCTAACCATGGTAATAAGAAGAACCAGAACATTTACATGGATACCTGCGTTATGAAACAGAGCTTTTCATCAGCCTGGTTAGAGAAGCTAAGAAGCTTTCCTCCATGTATACTCTGGCAGATATCCTGAACGATAAATGCGAAACTCTTGATATCCGTGGCGTAGCACATAAGGGATTCTTTGCAAGTATCACAGACTTCCCAAGCTACTATGCAGCAAACATGGATCTTCTTGACTACAAAGCAGCTCAGGAACTGTTCCATGAGAACTGGCCAATTTATACCCGTACGAACGACTCCTGCCCGACTCAGTATTTCGATACAGCAGAAGTTAAGAATTCCGTAATCTCCAACGGCTGCCAGATCGAGGGTACTGTTGAGAATTCCGTAATCGGACGTGGATGTGTCATCAAGAAAGGTGCTGTTGTCAGAAACAGTGTTGTTCTTGCTGAGGTTACTGTAGGTGAAGACGTTCACGTAGAGAATGAAGTAGTAGATAAATGGGCGAAACTGATCCATAAGAAAGAAATCATTTCCCCGGCTGACCAGCCTGGTTACATTAAGAGAAACGATACTCTGTAATTTTTATAATTAAGTAATGCAAACCCCCGGTACACTTATTACGGTGTATCGGGGGTTTTGTTTATTGGTACATTATGTTCCTTTTTGTATTAACATATGATATACTTGACATGTTGTCACATCCCCACACCGGCAACAGGAGGGAGGTGTTTCTTATGACCATATTGTTTCATATCTTTATTAGATATCTTATTCCTTTTATTTCTTCTGTTTTAGCTGGCATCATTAGTACTTACATATATAATAAGCTGACAGAACATAAGCGTGACAACAAGGAATAAGCGGAAACTCAACCGTAAATAGAGTGAATCCCCAGAAGCTGGCACTTCTGGGGATTCTTTGTTTGTGTTCTTATGACAATATTATTTCTTCTTATCCTTTATGATTATAACATATACTATTTTCAAAATCAATATGCACCTTCACGTTCTTTAGCATTCTTTAGCATTCTTTAGCATTACTTTTCAGGCGGTGTTACTGTTCACACGCTACTATTCCGCAAGGTGTTTTGGCATGAATATACCAAACCTCGAAGCATGCAAGTTTTGTTAAATATATACAATCTCTTTTCTGATACTTGTTAAGAATTCACAAACTCTTCACATTTCAGGTCTTGCATTTCTATTATTGTGCGTTATAATACAGTTGTAACAAAGATAAGAAACAAGCAAACAACTGAATACTTAAAAATACTTAACACCACCTGAAGCATTGCAGAAATGCTCCTGAATCAAGATAGTGTCAAGCGTGTCACCTCAGCTGTAATAATGGAGGAAAAGTCAAATGAATACTTTAAAAGCTGAAAAAAGAACAATGGACACAAAGGCCAAAAGATTAAGAAGAGAAGGTTACGTTACAGGTAACGTATTTGGCAGAGAGATGGAAGGTTCCATGCCTGTCAAAATGGAGAAATCCGCAGTAGAGAAACTTCTCAAAACAAGCAACAAAGGTAGCCAGATTATGCTGGATGTAGATGGTCAGTCTTATGATGTACTGATCAAAGAGATCCAGTTCAATCCGTTAAAAGGACAGGTGGATGAAATAGATTTCCAGGCACTGGTAAGCAACGAGAAAGTACATTCCGTAGCCGAGATCGTACTTGTAAACCATGATAAACTCGCAGCTGGTGTATTACAGCAGCATCTGGAAGAGATTTCCTTCCGCGCTCTCCCATCCGCACTGGTTGACAAAATTATGGTTGATGTCGGCGATATGAAAGTCGGCGATGTAATCAAAGTAAAAGACCTCGACATTGCCAAAGATAAAGATGTAGACTTAAAGACAGACCTTGAAGCCGCAGTCGTATCCGTAGCCGCAGTTCATGTAGATCCGGCTCTGGAAGCTGAAGAGGAAGCTGCTGAAGAAGAAGCTAAATAAATTTTTATTTCATTAAAACAGCGAAGCGAATTTTTATATCCGCTCCGCTGTTTTTCATTTTTGCCCCTAACATCATTTATATTTTAGGCTGTACAACATTTCCCTGCACAACGCTTCCCTGATCCTTTCCTTTTCTCATCCCTCTGACTACCTGCACATTTCCAAGAATCAGATAATCCATTTCTCTCTTGGAAATCTTTGCAAAGTTTTTCTTAGAAACAAAATAGAAAGTAACTCCCATAAGTACCCACACGATCAGTGCTGCAAAAGACTGTGGTGCCATAAATGCCGGAGACCCTGGTACGATCAGAAGGAGCAGGATCATAACAGAAATAATACATCCTCCCAATGCCACTGCCGGATGAATTCGGTTTGTATCCGTAGCATCCTCTTTCATTTCTTCAGTAGTTAACTTCATCATTATGGCATTCATCCTGTTCTGCCTGCTAAAGGCAATGAACAAAGTAACATCCTTCGGTGCAAAAAAGAAGAGCCAGCCGCTCCGACTACTAAGAAATGTCCTTTCTGCATGAGCAAAATCGACATTAAAGCTACACGCTGTCCACACTGCGAAGATTTTTATTATTCCTTCTCTTCTTTCCTGCTCCAGCAGTCTGAACGATAGTTCCAGGTAAAAAATCTCCTCCGGATCATCCAGATCTGACTGAAGGATTTCTCTGATTCTGTCGAGTCGGTAGAGAAATGTACTTCTATGTATAAACAACTCACGCGCAGCCTGTGTCGCGCTTAAATGCTGTTCAAGATATACTCTCAAAGTCTCCATATACTGCGTCTGATTTTCCTCATCATGTTTCTTTAATTCCAACAATCCCTCATGACAAATCATAGTTCCCGGCAGTCTCTTGGTCGCCTGCTCCAGAATATATGTCATTGCCACCTGGCTGAAATAATGAATCCACAGATACGGTTTCTTACGGCTTCCGACATCCAGCGCTGTTTTCGCCTGTACATACTGTCTGCGCAGGTTCATGTGTCCCGTCATTACTCTGCTGTACCCGGCTTTCAGATAAGTATCTCTGATAAAATACACAAGCTTCCCGGCTACCTCTTCCTGATTCATCCCCAACCTCGTAAGGTCAAAAAACACCACGATCTCATCCTGATAAAGAAAACTTACGGAATCCCCGAGTTTCTTCTTAATATATCTGCTGATTGCCTTCGTAGAAAGATTCTGCTGGTTCAGATATGTAATCTGCAAAATCAGACACATATATTCATGATTTCCTCCCCATCCCAATTCGCTGAGTTCCCTGCTGATCTGCATATAATCCGCTGTTCTGTCCGATAAAACACGCACAAATATCTGTTCTATATCCCGGTCCGGATCTGTCTCCTCTTCTTCATGTGCAAGCAGGAATTCCAATTTCTCTGATAAAATATCCAGCACGCAGATAACTCCCTGCGTAATTTCCACTCTGCATTCCGTCAAAATCAGCCTGTGAGTTGCCTTCTCATCCACAAATAAATTTCGATTCATAGAACGACATCCACTGATATAAGCCGGAAACATCACCGTTTCATGCGTATCTGCCATCTCACGATAAGTTTCATTCTGAAGAAGTGCATTTACATATTCTACATTCAGTCCCTCATCTGTATATAAACGAGCCCGCGGCGGCAGATATTTGCTTCCGGCCTCTGCAACGAAAGTAAAATCCAGTCCGATTACAGTCAGCGGATTCTGCAGAAATTCAGATGTCACCTGTAAAAGCCGCTCCATTCCCGCATGCTCCAGCATCAGGTCATGGATTTTCCTTTCCCATCCATCCGCAGTATCAAAAATCTCCTGCATATCATTCATAAATTCCGCAATTTCTTCCAGATTCTCAAGTGCCACCTGAATATAAGGGATGTTTCCAAAATCTGAGTCATCGCAGCTGCTCACAGCTACCTCAACCTCATTTCGGTTTATATCTGTTTCAAAACTTTCAGGAGCTCCAGCCTCAACTTCAGTTCCGGTTCCAATTCCGGTTCCAGCTCCAACGAGCATATTATCATTTTGCTTTTCTGAATCCGATTTTTTACAAAAAATCCAGAAAATGTCTTTCATTACCGGCACTACACATTTCCATTCTTCATCATCACGCACCTGAATCACATATACATGCCCACTGCGGAATCTATCTTCTTTCTTCCTGTCATCTCTGTTAATTCCACAACGCAAAAAGGGCGCAGATACCCATCATTACCGGACAAATTTCCCTTTTCAGAATTTCATATTTCTCTTTTATCTTTTCATATAAATAAACAGATGACAACCGCAAGTCCCGTTCCTCCCGTCACATAATTCATAAGCTGATTCTGATATGGCTCACGCTAATTAGCAACCTGCTTCATTCTGGCTGTTATTCAGATTCTTTCATTGGCTCTTCTTTAGCACTAATTCACACGCATTATACAATAAAACGTCTTGGCAACTTCCACAGCTCAATGCAATTTTCTGTATACGCATCTGCCCCCATATCTTTCGCCAGCTGTTTTGTCACTGCACCACCGCCAACCATAATCTTAAATTTATGCTTACTGCTGCTTCGCTTCAGCGACTTCACCACCTGCTCCATCTCCGGAATAGAAGTGCTAAGAAGAGAGGAAATACAAACGATCGACACATCCGGATTCTGTTTCACAGCACGTAGAAACTGCTTCTCCGAAATATCCACGCCAAGGTCGATAACCTTAAATCCCGCACTACGGAACATAACTGCAACCAGATTCTTACCCACATCATGAAGATCTCCCTCCACAGTTCCCAGAATCACAGTTCCAATATTTCTTCTGCCAAACTGTGTATCCTGCTCCTCCAACAGCTCAAATCCTTTACGCACGCTCCGGGCCGCCGCCAGAATCCTGATAATATCCGCACCATTAGATTTATAATTCTCTCCCACTGTTCTCATCGCAGGAGTCATTGCTTCTTCCACAATCCGCGCGGAAGAAATATGCTGCTTCAATGCTTCTCTCACCAGCTTCTCCGTATCCCCCGGATGTCCGTCTTCAATTGCTTTTTGTAACTGCTCAAGTACTGTCATATCATCAAGCCCGCCCTTAACCATTCTTCTACAAAAAAATCCCCCGCCTTACGGCGAAGGACTTTTACTTTCATCACTGCTTTTTCAATGTATTTATTTTATCATAGCACCAGATTATTTACAACGAAAAATACCGGCATTTTATATTCTGTTCTCATTCTCGGTTACTGTTCGCTCCGTTCTCAGTAACTCATTCTCTCTGATTCATGCTGGATAAATTTTCATCTACAAGGCGAAGGAATGAGGCGTAGCGGTGGCTACGCCGATTGACGACAACGCAGTAGATGGGAATTTATACAAATGAAGCAGGTTGCTAATTAGCGTGAGCCATACTAGTACATCCAACAGTCATCAACACATTTTATGAAAAAGCTGAATTCTCTTATATAAACAGAAATACTATCTACTCTAATAAATAACAGCTCGTATAAGCAATCGTACAGTCTCCATAATAATACTTCAACATTTGCCTGACAGACCTGAGTCACCAACATTCCGTAAGCCTCCATCGAAGAAAAAGCCTGCTTCGGAAATCTGCACGGAGCATCGGGATAAGTACAGACCTTACATTTCGTACAACACCCTGCGCCAATCGCAAGCATATCCGGATAAATTTCTCTCAGTTTCTTCTCAAACTCCACAAAATACTCCTTATGTCTGGCCTCCGTCTCCATCATGCTCTCTCCATCAAGGCATCTTCCAATTCCCCCACTGTCTGAACAATGATTCCATACTTATAATTTCGAACTCTCTTTTCACACTCCTCAAGAGAGCCACACCCTGGCGGGCAGCTCCAGCACTTATTATATTTATGACATGTATCTGAAGCACACATCTGCCGCACCTCCGGCTTCAGCTCAATCGTATCACAATCCAATAACGCTACATGCGAAAACCCCTGTTCCATTCCCATCTGTTCTAACTTCTTTATATCTAACATTTCGGTTCCTCCTCTCTCTCAGGAAACCCCAGTTCATCAATAAAACAATCCTGAAATTCCGGTGAAGCCGCCAGTTCCACGAACTCAATCTTCCTCACCAGTTCGTCCATATCCAGCATTTCCTTCTCATTCACAAGAGCAATCTTCGCACCTTCCCCTGCGGCATTTCCGACCGGCTTCACTTTTTCAACCAACGATGCCGGCAGCAAACCAATCTTCCCGGCACTCACCGGATTCATATAATTGCCAAAAGCACCCGCAATATATACCGTCTGGATTTCCTTTTCCGTAATCTCCAGCCGCTCCATAAGCATCTGAATCCCCGCCGCAATAGCAGCCTTCGCAAGCTGAACCTCCCCGACGTCCTTCTGTGTAAGATAAACACCCTTTTCATTCCCTGCCTCATTTGGCGGCACAAGCATAAATGCACTACGGTTCTCCTGTCCACTGTTCAGCACACCATTCTCATCCAGCAATCCCGCATCCAGAAGCCCGGCAACCAGATCAATAAGTCCCGAACCACACAACCCGGCTGCTGGTTTACTTCCCACAGTTGTATAACTCCATTCTCCATTCTCAACCTTACATGATCCACAGCCCCTTTCGCTCCACGCATTCCACATTCAATCTTAGCCCCTTCAAAAGCCGGACCAGCCGCGGTAGAACAAGTCACCAGTCTCTCCCTATTCCCAAGAACCATCTCACCATTCGTACCAATATCAATCATCAGCGAAATTTCCTCTTTCAGATCCTGCCGCACTGCCAGCAGACATCCACAGGTATCCGCCCCCACATATCCGGCAATATCCGGCAATAAAATCAACTCCGCCCGTTTCTGAACATTCAGGCCATAATCCCCGGCATCTGACACAAGCCTTTCACTCACCGCCGGTGTATAAGGCGCATGCACCAGCGAAGCCGGAGAAATCCCAAGAAACAAATGATGCATACAGGTATTTCCCACAACACAAATCTGGAAAATATCACTCCTGCCAATCCCTGCCTTCTCAGCCAGGCTTCCAATCATCTCATTAACAACTTCCCGAATACACAGACTCAGCGCCTCTGTTCCATGCTCCAACGCATAATTCGCCCGCATAATCACATCCGCACCATACTGTGCCTGAGGATTCATCTTGCTCTCCACTGCCAGAGTCCTGCCATCTACACCATCCAGAAGATACCCCGCAATCGTAGTCGTCCCAATATCAAACGCCGCCAGACACCTCCTCGCCAATTTCTTTTCTCAATTCTAATATCCGACGTCTGCTGTAAATCACATACCACGCATCCGACTCCCCGACGCTTCTCATACAA
>ENA-OQLB01000796-OQLB01000796.1-human-gut-metagenome-genome-assembly--contig:-NODE-796-length-15989-cov-3.314967_pt1 | contig 15989 bp, 17 predicted proteins | sample MGYA00242656_ERZ504813 | MGnify/ENA primary metagenome ERZ504813 (study PRJEB26092, sample SAMD00036388) | human gut metagenome | host: Homo sapiens | study: EMG produced TPA metagenomics assembly of... | reverse complement strand
TGCAGCCCGGCGGGACGCAAGCGCCGGCACGGGCTGTTCGAATCCCACCTTGCAACCCCTGCATAAGTTTGCCGCAAAAATAAAAAGCAACACCCCGCAGTGCTGCTCTTGGCGCAGACGGTGGATTCGAACCCACGTGGCATTGCTGCCAAATTGATTTCGAGTTAATCTTTGAAAAGGCAATATGGTGATAACCAAGGCTGATACAGGCTGGTTTGTCCGCTGATTTTGGACGATGTGTGTAGGGATAATACTGCTCCACAACAAAAAAACAATGTAGGTACGGAAATAAGCAAAATCACCCGTTTTGGGGCAAAAATGGCGACTTTTTGGGAGAAATGCAAGATAAGATGCAAGATAACCCCTACCTAAAAAGCCGGATAATGGTGCAGGTTCGCGGACACGAATGAGAAAAAAATGCAAGAAGAAAAAAAATGAAGTAGTGATTTTTCGGGTTCCACTTTGCAAACAAGGAGAACCCGAAATGAAGAAAAAAAACTGTAAGCAAAGACCCTTTGGCAGAAAAAGATTGAAGAAATTCTAGCGCCCTATCCGAACCCGATGAGTCGCAATGATTTCCGCATCGTATGCCATATCGGAACGCGCACTTCGCTTTATCTCCTGCAAAGCGGGCTTGTTCCCTGCAAAAACAACGGAAAGAGAACGCGCTGCTATAAAATCGCCAAGAAAGATGTTGCCGAGTATCTCTACCGCCGAGAGTCCGACCCGATGCGCTACACTCCGCCCAGCGGATGGTATTACAACTACCCCAAGCACAAGAAACCCGCCTCGTCGTTGGAGCGCAAGCTGAACTATAAGGGCGAAGAACGGCTACTGGCCAAGGAATGGTACGAGCAACAGTTAGCAAATTACCCGGATGTACTGACCGTTGCGCAAGTCTGCGAGGTGACAGGCTACCAACGCCACACAATTCTGAAATGGTGCAGCAAGGGCTTGCTGAAAACCATCTTGCAGACACCCAAGTATATGATTCCCAAGGTATGGCTGCTGGAATTTGTGCGTCCGATTTTTTCAACGAGATCAGCCGAAAATGTGGAAAACACTATGCCGCAATCAAGGAAATCAGCAGCTCACGCAAAGCCAGATAAGATGACTATCCGACCTCATGTGAACGCTAACACTTTAAGACTGCTTCCATCAGTCTGATATGGTTCCCATTTCAATTTTCCAGTCACTGACTGAATTGGATGTCTAAGATATGCAAGCCCAAAAATCTAGTTAGACAGATCTCCCAAGGCATATTCAGCTTTTATGCAGAACTCAATTTGCCAGACACTGTCTGGTAAATTAGATAGCCCAATACAACAGGCTTATATGCAACGATCCTGCGGTCATACAAATCAAGAAAAGCGCTCAGATACAGCTTCTTTATCACGGGACCGTCATAGTACTTAAACGCTGTGACATCGGTCAGCCACTTTTCATTGGGTCTGTCTGCGTAAAATTCACGATTCAAAATGTTTTCTGCTGTTGTTTCCGGTGTGGACGGAATATACTTGTTCCTTCTTCTTGACATAATAAAGCCCCCTTAGTGTAGACTTGAAAATTTTTGCTTCTTTAGATGTCTACTCTAAGGGAACTATATCAGTTCATCCTTTGAACTGCCGGGACGTTGTTCATTCTTTTCGTCGCTGATACTCCGTAGGGGTCAGGCCGTACTGCTGCTTGAACTGCCGGGCGAAGGCGCTCGGCTGGGGAACGCCAACAGATTGGCCAGCGTGGCGATGGTCGGAGAATAGTTGTCCAAAATATAGCGGGCGTAGTTCAGTTTTTGTGCGCGGATGTACTCGGTGGGGCGAAAGCTGGTTTCCTTAAGAAACAGTGCGGACAGATGATTGGGAGAAAGATTGACCAGCTCGGCCAGTTCCGTCAGGCTGATGGCTCGTGGATGTGCATCAGGATATACTCGCAGCACTGCTTGATCTCCTTGCGGCAGGATTGCAGCCGCCAGTCCTGCATGACCTGGCAGTATTCCCGGAACGCGCTGAGGGATAAGAACCGGATCTCCTCAATGCTTTCGGTCTCGTCTAAGTGCAGCAAATAGGAATCGCTGATGCTGTAGGCGAGATTCTCCGGCAAGCCGTTGTCGATGGCCGTGCGGCAAAACAGCGTGACCGAAGCCACGGTGGCGTATCGCGCCTGCTGGATCGACGAGGTGCTCATCACCCCAAAGCGAAACGATTCCTGCTTGTTGTAAGCACGAGCCAGAAACTCATCGGCCAGCACGGCGTTGCCCAGTGCGATGAACGACAGAAAGCGTTTTTCCTTGACGCGATTCGAGTCTCCACTTGCCGTTTCCTCCAACTGTGCGTAGGTGCTCGCCCGATAACGCTCACGAATCTTGACCGTGACTTCCTTCAAGTGGTTGTTGGATTTTTCCTCAAAGATACCGGGCCGCATAAAAAATCACCTTTTCGTTGAAATCGTGTTGAGATAGTTTATACCATATAGTCATTATACGTCTTGCTGTGTAAAATAGCAAGTAAGGAATGCGCGGTACAATGCCGTTGCCAAATAACAGACAAGGAGAATAGAATATGAAGCGCGATTTGAAAGCATTGATCGGCCAAATGACATTGGAAGAAAAAGCCAGCCTTTGCTCCGGCTCGGATTTCTGGCACACGCAGGGGATCGAGCGGCTGGGCATCCCGGCCGTGATGGTGACCGACGGCCCGCACGGTCTGCGCAAGCAGGCAGGTGAAGCGGACCACCTCGGCCTGAACGACAGCGTCGAGGCTGTCTGCTTCCCGGCCGGGTGCGCCACCGGTTCCAGCTTTGACCCCGACCTTTTGGAGCACATGGTCAGGTTTTGGGCGACGAGTGCCAGGCCGAGGATGTCAGCATCCTGTTGGGACCCGCCGTCAACATCAAGCGCAGCCCGCTGTGCGGCCGCAATTTCGAGTACATTTCTGAGGACCCGTATCTGGCCGGTAAGCTGTCCGCTGCGTACATTCGCGGCGTACAAAGCCGGGGCGTGGGGACCTCCATCAAGCACTTTGCCGCCAACAATCAGGAGACCCGCCGCCTGACCATCTCCTCGGACCTCTCGGAGCGTGCGCTGCATGAGATCTACCTGCCCGCCTTTGAGGAAGCCGTCAAGACCGCCCAGCCCAAAACGGTGATGTGCAGCTACAACAAGATCAACGGCGTGTATGCTTCCGAAAACAAGATGCTGCTCACCGACATCCTGCGGGACCAATGGGGCTTTGAGGGGTACGTCGTCAGTGACTGGGGTGCCGCCAATGACCGTGTGAAAGGCTTGGAAGCGGGTCTTGACCTGGAGATGCCTTCCTCCAACGGTTACAACGATGCCAAGATCGTCGCGGCTGTGCAGAACGGCTCGCTGGACGAGGCGGTACTGGACCGCGCGGTGGAGCGCATCCTGAAGGTCGTGTTCTCCTATGTGGATGCCCGCCGCCCCGACACCGTGTTCGACCGCGCCAAAGACCACGCCGAGGCCGTTGCCGTCGAGACGCAGTGCGCGGTACTGCTGACCAATCAGGGTGTTTTGCCGTTGGGCACGGATCAGAAGATCGCCTACATCGGCGAGTTTGCCGCGGCACCGCGCTATCAGCGGCGGCTCCAGCCACATCCATCCCAGCCGCGTGACCTCCGCGTGGGAAGTTGCGCAGCAAAAGGGCCGCAACGTCTGCTACGCCAAGGGCTTCTCGGCGATGCGGGACGAGATGACCGACGCAGAGTTGGCCGAGGCCATTCAGGCGGCACAAAACGCCGATGTCGCCGTTGTCTTTGCCGGTTTGCCCGAATCGTTTGAGTCTGAAGGGTATGACCGCACTTCGATGGAGCTGCCCGCCTGCCAGAATCGCCTGATCGACGAGATCGCAAAGGTCCAGCCCCATGTGGTCGTGGTCCTGCACAACGGCAGCGCGGTCGAGCTGCCGTGGGCCGACCGCGTCTCGGCCATTCTGGAACTGTATCTCGGCGGCGAGGGCGTCGGTGAGGCCGCCGACCAACTGCTGTACGGCGAGACCAACCCCAGCGGACATCTGGCTGAGACCTTCCCGCTCCGTTTGCAGGACAACCCCAGCTATTTGCACTTTCCGGGCAATGACGAGCGTGTTGCCTATGGCGAGGATGTCTTTGTCGGCTACCGCTACTACGATACCAAGCAGGTCCCTGTCCGCTTTGCGTTCGGTCACGGCTTGTCTTACACCGAGTTCGCTTACAGCAATTTGCAGCTTTCCGCGCCCGCATTGCAGGATGGCCAGACCGTCACCGTCAGTATGGATGTGACCAACACCGGCAAGGTGGCCGGGCGCGAGGTCGTCCAGCTTTACATCCGCGACAAAAACGGCACACCGGAGCGTCCCAGCAAAGAGCTGCGCGGCTTTGCCAAGGTACTGCTGGAACCGGGCGAGTGCAAGACGGTGACCCTGACGCTGGCGGCACGCGACTTGAGCTACTATGAGGAACGCCTGCACGACTGGTTTGCCCCCAGCGGTGTGTATGAGGTCATGGTGGGTCGCGCCAGCGACGACATCCGCCTGACGGCCGAGTTGTCCTTTACCACCGAAAAACAACTCCCCTTTGTCGTAACACTGACCACCACACTAGGCGAGTTGCTGACCTGCCCCAAGACCGCGCCGACCATCATGCAGTTGTTGGCCCCGCTTGCGCAAAGCGCCGGTACCGACGGGTTGGATGAAGGGTCGATGAACATGATGAAAAAGATGATCATGGAAATGCCGCTGAAATCTCTGGTCAGCGTGATCCCCGGTGATCAGGTCGAGCTGCTGATCCAGCAGATGAACCTGCTGCTGGCGCAGTAAAGGGCTTTGTATCTGAAGTTCTCTCGTGATCCCCTGTTACACGGCGCGGGACATCCGGAAACTCAAGTGAAGAAAGAAGATAGTTTGTATGAAAAAGTAGGAAAAGTCCTTTTGATCATTGCTCTGATCCTGGTTCTGCTATTAGCGCTGGCTTATGGTGCTCTGCAAGGTCTTTTGGGCCATGGGCCGTTCCGCTTCCTGAACACGATGTACCTCAAAGGCTTGCCTGGCAACGCCGAGATCTACCGCCCCGAAAACGTGGCGCCGGTGGAGAACAGCCCGTTGAGTGGTATGAACCTGTGCTTTTTGGGGTCCTCGGTGACCGAGGGGGCTGCCTCGCTGGAAACCTCCTTTGCGGAGTACATTGCCGTTCGCAACAACTGCACCTATGTCAAAGAGGCTGTCGGCGGCACCACATTGGCCGACAACGACAAGACCTCCTACATCCAGCGGATGCTGCACAATATCGACCCCAACGCACAGTTTGATGCGTTCATCTGCCAGCTTTCCACCAACGATGCAAGCAACGCGATCCCGCTGGGGGAAATCAGCAGTTCCCGCAATTTGGAGGACTTTGACACCAAAACCGTCCTTGGCGCGCTCGAATACATCATCGTATATGCCGACACCACATGGCATTGCCCGGTGGTGTTCTATACGGGCACCCAGTACGACAGCCCCGCCTACGGCAAGATGGTGGAGCAGCTGCTGAAGTTGCAGGAAAAGTATGAGATCGGGGTCATCGACCTGTGGAATGATGCCGAGATGAATCAAGTTTCTGAGGAAGATTACAAGCTCTATATGTTCGACGGCATCCATCCCACGCAGGCTGGCTACCTGAACTGGTGGACCCCCAAGATGGAGGCGTACCTGTACGATTATCTGGGCCAATAAAGGGCCGCGTTTTCCTTCTTGACACAACAGGAGGCACCCGAAATGGGTGCCTCCTGTTGCATTTTGAAACTATAAAAACGGTGGTCTTGGCGCGGATCGCACCAAGACCACCGTTTGCTATGGCATACACCGGCGGGTGCGCCCAGAGCCACGCATCGTACGGAGTAAACAAGGGCTCGAATTGTTTGTTCATAAGCAACCTCCTGTAAACGTCCTTGCTGTTTGGGGCGGGAAGCGACTTTATATGATGGTCGTCTCCGTTTCGTTCCCTTACTTTATTATACAGTTTGAGATAGGCAGGCTCTATACGTTATAGACGAAATCTATATGAAATGGACGTTCCTCTCCCGATCGTGCGGCGCAGTTCCACGCCTACCCGGATACAAGCCGTTGGTGTTCCCTTGCGGGATGTACTCCGCTTTCCCGGAACTGCGGAGAAAGCCGTTGAAATCATACAGGATTAGTTGTTTCCGTGTGGTGGCAGCACGTGGAGCGTGCTATAATAATGGCGAGAACCAACCAACAGCGTAAAAAAGTCGGCATCAAAACCGATGACTGACCATGGACGGCACGCTCTTTGGTTTCCGTTGGGGTAAAGCAGATTTCCCGTAAGATATTCGTAAAAGGGAGGACGAAACGGGTATGAAAATCGTTTGTGGGGCATTGGCCGCTCTTTTGTTCTGTGTGGCAGGCGCGATTTGGTATGTGTATCAAAAAAAGGCGGTGTTTCTGCCGGCACTTTTCGGCTTATGCGGCTTCCCCAAGATAAAGGAAAGCTGTTATTATGATGAAGCGGCCACTTCCGACCGGCAACCAAGGAGGACAAGGTCGGTTTTTTTATGCAGCATCCAATCTTTGGCGGCTTTTATCATATGTTCTTCAATCTGGAGGATAACGCGCTAAAAGCCATTGCCCCTGCAAAGTACAAGGATTTCATGCAGGCACAGGGCCGTGCGGAACAGACCGACACCGCGCTGGATGCGTTCAATTATCTGACGGGCCTTGTGGAGAAGGGACAAGCCAAATTGGTGTCCGGCCTGTACCCGCAGGAAGCATGAAGGACCATCCCGATCGAAGCCATCTGACGGGAATGTTTTACTACGGGCAGCCGGGCAAGCCATTTGCCATTGTGGTTCCCGGGGGCGGTTTCATTTCTAATGTGACGGATTGCGAGGGATACCCCATCGCGATGGAACTGCATAAAATGGGATATTCCGTCTTTGTCCTCAGCTATCCGATCGGCAAGCAACTGGGCGAAACAGAGCCGTTGAAGCAGGGGCAGGCAGCTGCTAAGGAACTGACACAGGCGATCCGTTATCTGACGAACCATCAAAAGGAACTTGCGATCTGTATGGATGATTATGCCATCTTCGGGTTCTCGGCCGGGGGACTTATGACGACAGCCTATTCTTTTGCAAGCTATGCCGATTGCTGCCACAATCATCACCTGCCAAGGCCGAAGGCGATTTTTCCTATGTACGGACTGGATTGGAATATCAAAGCACTCCCGGAGGATCAAGGTTTGGCCGTGTTTTCCATCGCAGGGCGTCAGGATGAGTTCGGCTTTGCAACGTAGAAGCACAGCTTCCGGCGTTGGAAAAAAACACTGGCAGAGAAAATGTGAGCGTCAAAATCATTGACGGTCTGGGGCATGGCTTTGGCATTGGGTCAGAAACCAAAGTGAAAAACTGGCTTCAGGAAGCAGTTGTCTTTTGGGAAGCGCACAGATAACAGAGAAGCGAGGAAAACCGTATGGGCGAGATTTATGCTGCAAAAACCAATCACATCACAAACCCTGTAGGCTATGCTCTGAAGCCGCTGGTGTTTTCGTGGAAGGTAAAAGGGTGCAAAGGGCAGGAACAGCGCCACGCAAGGATCATGATCAGCAAAGAGCCGACCTTTACCACGCTTTGCTTCGATACGGGAGAGGCCGCACTTGACAGCCGCGCCGCAAGGGTAGAATTTGATCCACAACCCTGCACAAGATATTACTGGAAAGTCCTTGTGGCAACGGATGCCGCAGAAACGATCGAGTCCGACGTGCAGTTTTTTGAGACCGCCAAAATGGAGGAGCCATGGACAGCCCAGTGGATCACCTGTGACAGCAGCCAGCAACGTCATCCGATTTTTTCCAAGCGGATCAGCGACCCGGGCAGTGCACGCGCAAGGCTGTATATTTGCGGTCTGGGATTGTACGAAGCATATTTTCTGGGGGAAACCAGCAAAGTATCGAGCAAAATCGGCGACGAGTATTTAACGCCGTACTGTAACAATTATGCACAGTGGATTCAGTACCAGACTTATGATGTTACGGAGCAGGTATCAGAAGGTGGTATGCTGTCGATCCTGCTGGGAAACGGCTGGTACAAAGGGCGGTTCGGATTCAGCGATCCTGAGCGGAAAGAATACTATGGAAGTGAATGGAAGCTGATCGCGGAGATTCACATTGCGTACCAAGATGGCACAAACGAGGTGGTCGGCACCGATGAGACTTGGTCGGTAAAACGAAGCAACCTGTGGTTCTCCAACATTTATGACGGCGAACGGCGGGATGATACCTTGCCGCCTACCCCGGAATGCTGCGCACGGATCGCACAGGCACCGAAGGGGCGGCTTATGGAACGGCTGTCTATCCCGGTCAAGGCACAAATGCTGCGGAAGCCGGTGGCGTTGATCCATACGCCGCGCGGTGAAGAAGTATTCGATTTGGGGCAGGAAATCACAGGAATTTTCCAACTGCGTGTGCGGGAACCGGCGGGGACAACGATTCGCATTCAAACCGGCGAGGTGCTTCAAGATGGGTGTTTCTATAACGAAAACCTGAGAACGGCACTTTCGGAATATATCTATGTCTCAGATGGAAAAGAAAAAACCATTGTTCCCCATTTTACATACTACGGCTACCGTTATGTAAAGGTCAGCGGTGTTTCCAACCTGTCATGCGAGGATTTTACAGCCATCGTGCTGCACAGCGATTACGAGAGCATCGGCAACGTGAAAACGGGCAATGCGCTGGTAAATCAACTGATCTCTAATGTAGAATGGGGCATGAGGGGAAACTTTCTCGATGTGCCAACCGATTGCCCGCAACGCGATGAGCGAATGGGCTGGACCGGCGATACGCAGGTCTTTTCCGCAACGGCAAGCTATCTGGCCGATTCGTTTGCCTTCTATCGGAAATATTTATACGATCTGTATCAGGAACAGCTCTTGGCTGGCGGTATGGTCCCCGAGGTCGTCCCCACATTCGGACCGAGCAAGTGTTCCTGCGCATGGGGCGATGCTGCGTGTATCATTCCGTGGAATGTATATTTGTTCAGCGGTGACAAAACGATCCTTGAAAACCAGATCGAGAGCATGAAAGCATGGGTCGATTATATCCGCAAGATCGACGGCAATCACCATGGATGGAGACAGGTTTTTCATTACGGAGACTGGCTGGCGCTTGACCGTGCCGGGGCCGTTGCAAACAGCGTTTACGGGGCGACGGACGAACCTACATCGCTGACATCTACTATGCGGCAAGTGCCAGATCGTTGCCAAAGCGGCCGCAGTTCTCGGTCTGGAAGAAACAAGACAGAACTACCAGGCCATCGCCGACCGCCAGTGGCAGGTGGTGAAGGAAGAATATTTTACCGCTACCGGCAGATGTGCCGTGAAAACGCAGACAGGCTCGTCCTTGCACTGAAATACCATTTGTCGGACAATGAACGCCTGACGGAGCAGATGCTCCGAAAACTCCTTCGGGACAACAAAAATAAGCTGAACACCGGCTTTGTGGGGACCCCGCTGCTGTGTAACGTCCTGACCGAGCATGGCATGACGGATTTGGCTTATCGGCTACTCCTGAACGAGGAGTACCCGGCTGGCTCCACGAAGTAAAGTTAGGGGCCACAACGGTGTGGGAGCGCTGGAACTCGCTGGATGAAAACGGTCGCATTTCCAGCACCGGGATGAACAGCCTGAATCATTATTCCTATGGCGCTGTATTGGAGTGGATCTTCCGCCATGTAGCCGGGATCGATGTGACGGAGCAAGGCCCGGGCGGCAAGATGATGCGCATCAGCCCCAAGGTGGATCACAAGTTGGGCTCGGCAAGCGCGGTTTACGATTCGGCCAGCGGGTGCTATCGCTGTGGGTGGCAGATCGAAAACGGCGACCAAATCACAGTCACCATCACCGTTCCGTTCGGTGCAAAGGCGCAGGTGATCCTTCCGTATGCGCCAGACTCCGTATACCACGATACGGATAACCCTTTGTTTGAAACGGTGGAAAACGGGATCTGCTGCGTAAAGGCCGGGCAATATACGGTCACCTACAAGGCCGCAAGCCCCTTGAAAAAAAGCTACAGCGTAGACTCCACGCTGGAAGACTTGTTGGCTGAGCCGGCGATCAGGGCGTTCCTTTCCAATATGATGGAGGTGGATATGATCCCGGATCTTGCGTATGGGCTTACGCTGCGGCAGGCCGCAGAAGCTTTCGCGGGCGGGGTGAGCGCGGAGCAAGCACAACGTCTCAACGTATTGCTGGAAGAATTTTGAACGTTTCAGGAACACGTTCCCGACGAAGGAACGCTAATTTCTACAAGCGCAGGAGACCATTATGGAGCTTACAAGACTTAAAGCAAACAGTCAATACAGACCATGAAGATATAGAAGTGGATATCCCCTGCAACACTACGGCAGTGGTAAACCTGCCAGACGGAAGTTCGTACAAGATCGGAAGTGGTCCCTATACGTTTGATTGCGATGTAAAGCAGTAATTCCGGGCAAAAACGTCAGATCAGCGGGCGGCACCGCGATGGAACGCCCCATTTTCCAACACACGGAAAGGAAGGATAACATAATGGAAAACACTGTTACCAAAAGGGAAAAATTCAGCTACGGTATGTATTTTATGGGCCAGAACGTATTCTACGGCCTGATTGGATACATGACCACTTATTTCACGGATGTCGGCATCACGGCGGCTTGGGTTGCGGTCGTGGCACTGATCACAAAAGTATGGGATGCCATCAACGATCCCATCTTCGGCATGATCATGGATAAGGTGCATTTTAAGAAAGGAAAATTTCTCCCCTGGCTCCGAATGTCTGTCATCGCGATCCCGGTCTCTACCATTCTTCTTTTCGTGATCCCTACGGGCATCCCGTTGGTGGCCAAGGTCATCTGGCGACCCTTGCCTATATGCTGTGGGATACAGCCTATACGCTTTGCGATGTGCCGATTTTTGGCATTGTCACTACAATGACGCTTGACCAGAAAGAGCGCGTGTCCCTGAACAGCATCGGAAGAATTTTTGCAATTTTTGCCGGCATTGTGACCGGCATCCTTTTGCCGCTGGTCCGACAGAGTTTGGGCGGCTGGGCTACGACTGTGATCGTGTTGTCCATTTTGTCCGCTGCCATGATGATCCCGATGTGTCTGTTTGCAAAAGAGCGCGTGATCGAAAGAGAAAAAGCACGGGATGGAGGAGCCGAGGAAAACTATACGCTGCGCGATATGGTCGAATGCCTGCGTTCCAATAAATACCTGTTGATTTTCTTTGCTGCTCCTCTTATCAGCAGTCTGCTCAATATTGGTGCCACCTGGGGGTTATACATTGCCCGGTATTGCCTCGGCGGCGAAGAAATTGCTTCCTTTGTCTCGATGGCGGTGATCGTTCCGACACTGATCGGTGCGGCGATTGCTGTACAACTATGCAAGAAATATGACAAATTCAAAATTTTCTATTTCTCCTATATGTTTGCTTTGATTTTGGGCATCGTTCGCTACATAGCCGGATATGAGAACATGATGGTCTATGTGATCCTAAACGCACTGGGTGGATTTCCTCTGGGCATCGCCGCGATCCTGCAATACCAATTCACCCCCGATTGTTATGAGTACGGGCAGTACAAAACCGGGCTGAAAATGCGTGGCGTTACTTTTGCGGCGCAGACGTTCTTTACCAAACTGAACGGTGCGATCGCAACCGCCGTCAGCGTTTTTGCCCTGACTCTGATCGGTTTCAAAGAAGGTGAGGGCGTCATTCAGGCGGCAGGATTTGCCGATAAATTGTGGACCTTCAGCTGCCTTGGCAGCATCATTGGGGGGATCGGCACGCTGCTCATCCTGCGCCTGTACAAACTCAACGACCATGATGTTCAGCTCATGTCCAAGTGCAACAATGGTGAGATCACCCGCGAGGAAGCGGAAGCACAGATGATCAATCGGTACTAAGTCATCTCTACGTCAATCACTTGCGGCTGAGAAGCACTTTTTCCTGCATCCCTCCCAAAAATCCAATCGGCATCAGAATCCCGGATTTTTTGGGGGGGATTTTGCCGCATGATCCCGTTGGACGATCTGATCGGCTGTTTCTCGTTTGTACGGGAGAACAGCATAAAATCATTTGTTTTGCTAAACTTTGGAGGCAAGCTGCAACACATGAATGGATAACGCCCAAAGGCACCGACGACGAACGGTATAGCCTGCGGGAATTGTTTCAGTTCCTTCGCTTCAAGCCAGTCTGGACGCACTTCCTCACGATTCTGCTATCCACGGTCGGCACCTCCCTTAGCAGTGGCACCGGCACCTTTTTCTACACTTATATTATGAAGGATCTCAAACTGATGTCAGGTGTTTCGGTTGTTTCCCTTGTGATTACTCTGCTCGGCATGGCTGTGGCACCTGTTTTGGCAAACAAACTCGGAAAGAAAAACGTTCTCGCGGGGATCATCGTTGCCGTAGGTGGGTCACTGATCCGGTTTATAGATGTCCGGTCTCTGCTGCTGATCTATGTGGGCGCTGTTTTCGCCGGGATCGGTGGGGCTTTATCGGGCCCCTTGCTACGGCATTCAGGCCGACAACACGATGTATGTGCAATATAAAACCGGCAAACGAGCCGAAGCCGCCGTCGCATCCCTGTCCTCTTTTGTCTCCAAAGCCGCCCAAGGCGTTGCGGGGGCAATCCCTGGATATATGTTGGCGGTAACAGGATTTATTGGAGGAGCAGCGCAACAACCGCAGAGCGTCGAAGGCGGCATCATCTTCTGTTCCATCACGCTTCCGCTGATCCTGTGCGCTGCTGCCGGGCTGGTTTTTGGGACCTTGTACCCTCTTGGAAAAAAAGAAGTCGATGAAATAACTCTGGCGATTGAACAGGGTGTCTCCACAAAATGACCCCCCAAAAACACTTTTTCTTACACGCCATCCACCAGAAAATCCAATCGGCATCGGAATGCCGGGATTTATTACGGAAGCAACGCAGCAACCACAGAGCAATGAAGCATAATGCTGCTCAAAAATGCCAGCGCAGAGGAAAAACGGGAGTTCGCGCGGACCTTTTCTGTTGTCTTTCTGCCCTTGGTCATATAAATCTCCGTTCCGGCTGCTCGCCTCTCCTTGATTTCTTTATGACCATTATACCACTTTATCCGGTTCCGCAGCTGCTTTTTGTCTTTGATCCGTGTTTTTGCAAATAGTCCGTAAACTGCCACCGCCTCCAAAATAATCCTGCACTGCTTGCAGCTTTAGCTTCCTGTCGTAGTACTTGTTCCTTCTTCTTGACATAATAAAGCCCCCTTAGTGTAGACTTGAAAATTTTTGCTTTTTTAGATGTCTACTCTAAGGGGACTATATCAATTGTCAGCGCATTATCAGTGAATACAACTATTCAAAAATGAGCATTTTGATATATATCATAGGAGATTACGGTACAATTCCCCAAATTCTTTGTCACCCCCGCTGTATCACCCGATACAGCGGTATTTTTATCAAAAAGGAGTTTTCTACCTGATAAACGAGAACAAAATCCGTATTCTGTATGTTCAGCCGGGCAAGCATCCGGAAAAACGGTTCGCTATGAATAAGCTGCGCACTCTTCAGCAGCTTGTCGGTGGGGATATGCAAGCCGTATACCCATGGTCAAAGGACGATGTGGCGCTTATCTGCAACGATTCGGGCAAAGTGGATGGTCTGCCGCTGAACCGTTCCCTTGAGGATTATGATATTATCGCGGGCAATTTCTTTATTTGCGGTTTTTCCGGGGAGAAATTTTGCAGCCTGACCGACAAGCAGCTCCGACACTACGAAAAGCTGTTTCGTGACCCGGAGCTGTTCTTGCCGACCCCCATTGGCATTATGGCATCGCCCTGTCCATTGAACACGGGCAGGGTTATTCCTGCCGTAGCCACATACTGGCAGCTGTCCCATGGAGAATCGTTGCGGCCAGCCTTGAGCAGCTTCAGCACTACTGTCCTGTCAGCAAATTCCGCGGCGGTTTTGGCTGCGGGATCTGTATCTGTGTCGCTCAGATAGTAGCAGTTGGTGGGGTTGTTATTAGCTTGGCCGTAGCCTACGATTTTACTAACATAATTGCCACCAGTGATTTCGCCGACATTATAGCAGTTGAAAATTCGTCCGGAAAGATTATAACCGCAGATACCGCCGGTGTCGCTACTGCCGGTGATGTTGCCGATGTTATAGCAATCGCAGATTATTGTCATAGAACTTGAACTGGGGACATATCCGACAATTCCGCCGACTCTGGCATCTTTGCCTGTGTAGGAGACCGTGCAGAGGCTGGCGCAGTTTTCAATGGTTTCTCTCTCAGCGTAGCCCGCAATGCCGCCGCACCACCCCTGGTCAACAGTACATGACACCGAGCCTGCCACCGTCAGTTTCCGGATGGCACCGCCTATTACGCAGCCGAACAGACCGGCGCGCTTGACATCGCCGGTTATGCTCAGATTCCTGACGGTGTGTCCCTGCCCGTCAAAGGTACCGGTATAGGCACTGGATTCACTCGGGCCGATGGGCGTCCATTCCTCATTATTCAAATCAATGTCCGCAGTCAGCACAGCGCAGATTTTGGTTTCATCTGGGGTTTTGGCATTATTCACCTTATCCCGGAACCATTTCAGCCCCTCGGCGGTGGAAATCTGATAGGGGTCGTTCTCCGTGCCGCTGCCGGTGGCAAGCGCGGGGGTGCCGGTGATCGTACCGTTGAATACCAATATGGATTTTCCCCTTGAACGCAGCTTAGAGGATTGTCTAAAGGCCGTTGAAGTCAAGTCTTTATCGAGATATTTTGATGATCAGCTTGATGCGGCAGAGGAATTATACGGTATACAGCTTCACTTCAACTTTAACACAAACGATGTAAAGGTGCTCATCGACAGCTATCGAATCGCATACAGCCAAGAGATATGTGACCGCTGCGAAGCTCTTATACGCCGCCAGATGCTGCATTACGGATATCTTGTTAGATAGATTGAATGCGGGGCAGAGCGAGCCATTAGGCAAGAAACGACAAGATTAAGACTTAATTGATAATTAGCGCCGCCTAGAATTTACAGGTCACTGTATCAGCAATGTAGAATTTCCACAATCGGTAATGTTGAATGCATGCCCTCACAAAATAGAATGTGGCATCAAACTCAATTTTCCAGACACTGACTGGAAAATCTAATAGTTAAGATATGATTGCGACAAAGTCTTTTCACGGCGTGTAATCCGAACGCTATCGTTCTGCAATAATTATACCGCTTTTCTAATAAGATAATTCAATTCCATAATTCTTATCAAAAGTTAACAGCATTCCACCGTGGTGCGACATCTCAAATTGCCAGACACCGTCTGGCAATTTGAGGATTTCACTTAAGAATATCCTCTGGTAAGCGTAAATAAAATGTTGGATGTTCTGTTGGAACAGCAGACATATTATAAAACGGAAAATGAATAACAGCCGCAAATAGGATCCTCACACAAAATCATCTAAAACTAAGGAAAGCACACGCGATACTAATCCATCTGATTTTTTCAGCGGATTTGGTCGTGTGTGCTTTTCTTGGTATATGATTTTATGGATGGTTATGGAACGCGGTGATACCTTTTATTTGGCTTTTCTCCATTTTCTTTTCGGTTCGCGCTTCCCGGCTATATCGGAGGAAGCGGGCCATTGGAGCAACCATTCGAGATACTCGGATTTTGTGATAGTGCCGGAGGCAAGTTCCTGCTTTCGGGTAAGCCACTCCTTCATGAGGTCATTAAAGAGTGGTACATTCACCCACAGTACGGTTGCGGGTGCGATTGAGTCGCCCCATGTGGTGCAGGCGTTGCCGCGCAGTTCGATTGTTTTACTTTCTATCGGCGCAATCGAAGCATCAAGCGTGGTTTCAGCCAGTTTGAAAGATCTTCTATGTTTCAAAATCATACCACATAATTGTCCGCAGAATAATCCGGAAGAAACTTGTCGCTCACGAAAAATTGTTTCTTCTTTGACATCCAAAAACTTTTTGCG